>OFQX01000542.1_pt1 | contig 11423 bp, 26 predicted proteins | sample 1542951 | NCBI WGS metagenome assembly OFQX01 (sample SAMN07774215, study PRJEB24372) | wastewater metagenome | isolation source: WWTP Novara (Effluent) | place: Italy: Novara | collected 2015-12
TATCCGGATAATCAACGTCTAGTATTTTTTCTGGGCTCGATAAATATAAGTTGATAAGTAATGTTTCCAGTGTTTCAGCGCTATATTTTAGTTTCTTTTTTTCGTTTTTAAGATTGTTTTCCATGTGGTTAATCCTCAAAAATGAATATTTATTTCCAGGTCTTATTTTTATAAGAAAAATCGATCTCAGGCTTTTCGGGAAACAATAAATTTCTCATTTTTATTCCTTCCAGAATTGCTTCTGTTATTGTAGCTGGATTTCCTTTCAAAACCCTTATTGCGGGTATGGGTTAGCCAAAATAACCGACTGGGTTTTCTTTGGCTCTGCGCTTAGCTTTGGTCTACCGCCTTTTTTGCCATTCTCTTTGTTTTTGTCACACTTGGAATGATAATCTGCAATTTCAATGTCGATTCTTTTATGGTTCCACCCTAATTCTGATAGATAAAAGAAGTCATTTAAGACATTGCTTAAAGCGGTCGTTTCCTCTTGGGTTCCCAATCGTAACCGTCTGGTAACCGACTGGGTTTCTTTTGGGATAGGAGCTTCATCAAGATAGTACCAGTCTATTAAATCCCTGTAGATACCATGCTCCAACCTTGAGAGGTGTGAAGTATCTTTTCGATAGTCTGCTATATTGAATTGGTAGTAGTGCATACTCAATCCTTTTGAGAATCCAGGCTGCGGGATAAGCGCAACAAAGCCACACAATAACGAGAATATGTTTGGCTTGACTCTGGATTCGTAAAAAGACTAAGTATCATTTATTTCGCTCTCGCTTTAAGATCACGGTTTATCAGTCCGCAATATTGAACTTGTATTATACTACAAAATAATTATCCAAAGTGAAATTTAACTATTTTAGTCAGTGTAAACACTATCAGCGCAGCGGTTAATGCTATGCCGGATTTAATTAGCATGTCTGTTAGTTTACTTTCTAGTTCTTTTTTCATAAAGCGCACCCGCAGCCGCCAAACTCAGCTTCATCTATTTCTTTGTTAGGTTCAAGAAATTCTTCGCGGTATTCTTTCAAAGTAATATATCTCAGATTGCCATTGATGGTTTTACGCAAGAAGGGTTTGAGTTTTGGATTATTAGATATCGCTGATTGTTCTTGATCTTCATTCTCGGCGTAAACTTCTGGTAACATTTTCCATAACCTTTTGAACTGAGCTTGGCCGGATTTAACGCAGAATCCTCCGCAGTTGTGGTGAGCAAATCCCATCTCATACATACGTGGAGTTTTTATACCATTCCTGGCCAGCCAGCGAAGTTTGTATTCCTTAGTAAGAAATATGTCATTTTCAATCAATATCGATCGATACGAATAGGGTTTGGTGCGATCTACGACAGGCTTAAGCCGGTGTTCTTCTGTACAGTCTATTCCGATCCAAATAGTGCACTCTTCAGGCGCATAATTGTTTTTAAGGTATTTCATTAAAAAATCTCTCTTAAGTATCTTGGAACATGGATCAACTCTGTTATTACCTATGTATTTAACATCGTTGAACACTTGCCAAGGTGTGCGGCCTTCCGCTATACGGATGTACTGACAACCTAGTAAAGCAACTACTGTTTCGTTGAATTCGTACAATTCTTTATCTTCCACCAAGGTGTCAGCGAACAGCAATACGACATTATCTTTACCGTATTGTTTACATACCATATCGGCAGTTATAGCGGAGCCTAACCCGCCAGAAAAGCTTACAATGTGCTTCATTTTATTTAATCTGGGTATAGGAAAAATAAACCACCTTTTCTAAACCACCTTTTCCATAAGTTTTGAATGTACTGAAAGCTGGCTCAATTGTCAAACACGGTGATAATCGATTGAAAAATTACTGTATTCCGGTTCAGTTAGCACAAAAATTCAAAGATTTTGCCGCGTTTTGGCGCTTCAGGCGAAAGACGCCCAGGGGTAAAGGTCAGCCCGCATCCTGAGCAGTATGACCAATGCAGAACTTTTTTATTAAAAACATGCTGCGTTAACTGTTTGATTCGCTCAGCTTTGGCTTTTTGTTTATGAGCTTCTTTTTTCATTCTGTGCCGTCCTCCCTTCTCATCTCTAGCCACCTGTCCAATGACTTAATAGCTTCGACAACATCTTGATACTTGTCTTTGTGCCCACGATTGCCAGCGCACAATAGCTTCTTGATTGCGTGACCCAACGCGTGGTCGTTGACTTCGTAAATGTCAAGGATTCGATATATGTCTATTTTGTCTAAGTTAGAAACGTCTTTAATGTATGGGTTATTCATCTATATTTTTTCCTCTTCTATCCTTCGCGTTTCCATAACTCGTGTTAGGTGGCTTCTCGTATTTTCAGCATCGCATCGGCAACCCTATATGCGTCCACTGCAATCCCGGTCGGCCAGTCCTCTTGTATGCTGGCCTTGTTTTGCCGCCAGTCCTCGAATACTCCATGGAAAACAGCGGATACAACCTGCGCTGCAAAATAATCGCGCAACAGCATCCCTTCTTGCGTCGGGTCGCCAGGCTCGACGTTTGTGTACACTTGATTCACGCCGCCGGGAAATGCTGCGGGGTTGTTTGGTTTGCTGGTCACTTCATGTCTCCTTCGGTGGGTACGCCACCTAACAATTCGCTCAACCCGACGCCGCTTCGGGTTCACGGTGAAATCACGCGATCACGGCGGCGCGGGTTAGCTCAACCGGTTACGTTTAATGCTCCATTTTCGCACCGCATTCTAAATAGTTCTCCTCGTGACTGAGAAAAAACCAGAAAAGCTCGATCTGAGTATCTAATGCCGTGAATTATCCATTCGTCAGTATCCCATTGATATCCTGATTTTCTTGATTCGCGATAGAATAGATACTTAATAGGGAATAAAATCATCTTTATTCGTAACGCCCAAACAGGAAGCGGAGCGCCTTCTATTAAAGAATGTTGTATCTTATTCCAGATCATGCTTCTTATATTAATTTTCATATATGGTTTGTGCTGTTAAATTATGCGAAACTTGCAATCTATATAAATTTCTTTAACTAAATCTTTGTCAGTTTTGTAAAACTCATAATGCCAATCAATATTAATATTTGTTATTCTTATTCCCGTCTTGTTTACATAGCCCTGAATTAATTTTTGCAAATCTGCGCTGAATTGCTGCTTTATTAATAATGGGTCTGTCATATTTATGCACACCTTTTATTCATGTATAGCAAATTCAAATTATTAAGCCGTTGTCTAAATGCTTCCATTTCTGTTTTTTCGGCGTTTTTTAAATCCATAAAAAACCAAGGGATAATTAAAAACCATCCTGCAACGCCAAGCGCTACATTCCTGGCTGTTTTGTCCGCATCAACTGATAGCCTGCTTATCTCGTTATTCGCAAGCAAAAGCTCGTTTTGAATTTGCTCGCAAGTCATTTCCTTGTCTGTGACTTTCATTGCATCAACAGGCCTTGGGTTACGGCCCGCGCATGCTGTGATTAAACATATAACAACTATTGCTGCGATCGCTTGTTTCATTCTGCCCTCCTTGGTTAGTGATTAAAATGGCACGTCTATTTCATCATCGTTAGTTTGTTTGCTTGCATTAGCCTTGCTTCCCAACATCTTCATTTCATTTGCTATGATCTCGGTCGTGTAATGCTCTGCTCCCTGCTTATCAGTCCATTTGCGCGTTTGTAGCTTTCCTTCTAAATACACCTTACTTCCTTTCTTTAAATACTCGCCAGCTATTTCTGCTAACTTGTTATACATAACGACTCTATGCCATTCTGTTTTTTCCTGCTTTTCGCCCTGCTTATCTTTATAAGATTCTGTTGTAGCTACGCTTAAGTTTGTTATTGTTGATCCTGATGATGAGTAATTGATCTTGGGATCGTCTCCCAAATTGCCAACGATTATTACTTTATTGACTGATGACATTTCTGCTCCCGTAATTATCTAAATCTCGTTTAAAATCTGCCCATCCTTGATCTATTTTCGTAAAATAATCATGATCAGGGTAAACCATAAGTTGCGCCATGCTTTCTCTATCACCATTTGAGCAAACGAATATTAACGATTTTGCTCCAGTTACAAGCATCGTTTGCTGACATTGCGGCATATGCTCTGGAGGTAATATTCCTTTGCTTATCGAGTCATGCAATCTCATATTAAATAGCTTGTGCTCGAATGCTATTTCACCGTTTGCCGTTATGCCGTCAACTGATGCAATCATCATGCTTAAAGCATAAACTGCAGGATATAACTCCTCGCCTATTTGCTCCTCAATTATTTCTCTTGCCTTTGCTTCTGCTTCATGCCCTTTCTCAAAAAGATTAATTACAAAAGAGCTATATTCTTTCTTTAGTCCGGTAAATTTCTGAAACAACAATTCTTCACGCTTCATCTTTTTGGATATGCCTAGCATTGCTGCGGCTTCACTGGCTCCAAACATTGATTCTTTGTGTTTGTGCCATTCTGGCGTGCCCTGAAGGTTGTTAATTATTGTGCCCATGATCTGATTGTTTCTTTTTGCTTGTCGCTAACCATGTATTTTGTAGATATCATTGCAATCAATTTGTCTGGATCGTTGCTCTTTTTAATTGCTTCTATCCACTTTTCTTTATGTTTTGCAATATGGGCATCGCTCAATTCCGGTAAAGATTCTTTTTTTATTCCATACGCGGTGTTTCCATCGTCATCCTCATCAGCCGAGACAACACCAACCATTGCAGCCAAGGCATAGCGTTTTGCGTAAGTTACCGCGCTACCGTATGCTTGAGGGTCGTTTTTAACTGGATTAATTGGATAATAACCGCGCAGCCATTGCCCTGATGTATGGCATAGCTGAGTTATTAATGTTACGTGCTCTCCTTCAATGTCGGTGATTTGAGATACAGCCAGGCCGTTTTTGGTTAATGCTTCTCTGCATGCCTCAACAACCGTTTCAAGCTTCGAATATTTGCTCTTGTAATATGGGTTAGCAGCGTCTTTTTCTGCTGGCTTAATGGCTGCTTGAGCTTTTACTAAAGCCGAAAACAATTCGTTTACTGATTCGCTCTGGTATTGTTTCATTATTCATCATCCTGGTTGCGTTTAACTTCTTCTATCCGATTGCCACAGTAGCAACAATATTTAATCCCATTGTCTGATGGCAATCAATCCACGAAATCCATTAAATAAAAAAGGTTGTCACAACCCGTTTCCCATGTGACCTCGTCGCATTCTACCCATTGGCATACGTCATTCATTTTATTGAATTCCTTGTGTCTGATTGACGCGTTGCTTCAAGCCATATTTCTTCAATTGCTTCTAACAGTGCCGGCCCATGGTTAAAATGTAATGGGTTTTCTTTTGTGTGCAGGCCAATTTGCTTTAGGTATTTACGCAGATTCTCAAGCAGCATTTTTTCATATTCATCAGTCATTATTCACCTCAAAATCGTCATGTACTTTCTATTGAATTACTTGTGTCCGATTGCTTAGTTGCTTCTATCCAAGCCAAATACATCATGCCGACAGTAGGATGACCTTCTGTTATAATTTTTAGATCATCTTTTACCCAATTTAAAAAGTTTTCTCTAATTATTTCTTTGTGTTTTTCATCAATCATTGAATTCATCCTTTATTTTTTTCAAAATTGGGTATTTAACAACCTGATCATAGTCAGTGTAAAACCTCTTGTTAACATTACCATAAGCATCCATATATATGTCCCCAACCTGCAAATAATCTATTTTGTACTCCTCGAGTACCACACGGCGGCGTAGTTTGCGCCTGTATAAAAAACAACTATTATTCATCATATAAGCGCACCCTGGAATAATATGCGGGTGTGTTTCTACAGAGTCAAGCGACAGCATGCCAAAGTAATCTGTCACAAATTCTGACTCTTTCAATTTTCCAAATCTTACAAACTCCCAATCCTCAAAATCGGGCAATTCAATCTCAACTTTTTGTGTTTTCATGTTTGTTTATTAGCCCAATCATTTTGTAAAATATACATGCCATTTCTGCAGATTCTTTAAGCCCATGCCCGTACTTTCTAAACCTAGCAAAAGCCTTGATTGATTTAATGATATTCATGATCATGATCGCAAGGAAGCTGTGTTGTTATAAGATATTCAGACCTTTTGATTCCTTCATCCCAGCTTTGTTTTAATGCGGCCATGCAGATCATTATCACGATAGCAAAAAAACATAATGTAAACGCGTCAAGTTTCTCTTCGTATTTTGGTGCTTTGAAGTTTTTTAGGTCGCTATTCTTGTCCATTTTTATCCCCTTCGCATGGAGCGTAATAAATATGTGTGTAATCGCTTGTGCTTTCTTCAGTTATGTATTTAACCGCCGCCGTTGTGATTGCAACCATCATGCTCACTAAAAGCACAAACACCACAAATCCGACGATCATCCGAATATCTTTTTTTTCTTCGTAATCTAAATCAATTTTATTCATATTCCCTCCATAACAGCCCTCTTGCGAGGGCTTTGATGTTTACTGAACTTTAACGCATGCGGTATTAGCGAAAACAGTTGGAACTGATGCAATAGCGTAATGGCTTTCTATTCCAATTTCTACCACATCGCCAGCCGCTTCGCACGCTGCAACAGATGCAAACCCCGCGATGGTAAATCTATCAGTATTGCGCGCTGAGTTATTGCCGCCTGCCCATGTTTGAGCAACCATTGTATAGCTTACACCGCTAGAAACAGATGGTGCCGCAACACAAAAAGCATGATTGTTGCTATTTACGATGGTGCTGGTTGGTAATGCGTCGGTAGCCAATCCCTCTATAGATGGGATTGCCGCCTGACATGCCGCCTGCGTTGTGTATTTTCCGATCGCGCTTGCATCAAACCCTTTAAATCCCACGCTAGGCTGGCTTGTTAAAATTGCTGCTACCAAATAATAAAATGTTGTCATACTTTTACTTCTCCTTTGGTTAAATATCCGCGAAATTGCGAATTCTTTTTAGCCGTCTCCGCTGCCGTAGCCGTAGCCGTAGCCGCTGCCGTAGCCGTAGCCGTCTCCGTTGCCGTCTCCGTAGCCGCTGCCGTCTCCGTTGCTATCGTCTATATTTATACAATCATTCAGCCTTGGCATTTTCTGCGCCCTCAATAAGCCTTATTGCGTCATCAGAGCATAGAATTATTTCAATTGCTTCAAGCCAAACCAAAGTAACCGGCTCTGCTATCTTTGATTTTTCTTTTTTTATGCCTTTCATGGCTACAGAAGACAAACTTATTCCTTCTTTTGCCCACCACTGCCACATGCGCCTAGCATCTTTTAAAATAACTTCATTGTTTTGCTTTTGTTCAAGCAATCCAAACCAAACACCAGCCGAATAAGTCCTAATAATTACTTTTTCCCCTATCATTGAATTAAGCCCCGCTGATTCATTTCCAGGCGAGAATAATTTATTTAATTCTTTGACCTGCTTTATTGTTAAATCTTCAATGTTCATTTTTTATTCCTTTCCTATTTAGATATTGCGAATTCTGCTTATGATGCTATTGTTCATCTCTGTAAAATTGATGCTCTGCTTCGGTCCACTGGTTTATGCATTCAGCAATTGCAATAAGTGTCTTAACATCGCAATCGATTATCATTTTTTGCTCTGCGTCTTTTAATACTATTCTACCTTTATCTTCTTTCGACATTACCTTAATATAGCCCGCTGGTAAGTCAATTTTTGCGTTAATGCTGGTTTTCATTTGTGCCACTCCTAAAATTTGTTTTAATTACATAGCTTGATTCATTATCTAAACCTGGTTTTCTAGTTGTGTTTGATTCATTCCCCTCAATTGGTTTTCTGGTTCCACTTGATTCATTTATTCGTTCTGGATTAATTCCCCATAAAAATTCATTAAATGGCTGTGTGTTTATCTTTCCACGTGATTCATTTTGTACATCTTGCGTTAATAGTCTCATTTGTTTCATTAGTGATACATGGTTTTTCTTGGGGTTTCTGATTCATTTTATTTTCCTGGTTTACTAATCACGGCTAATTCATTTCATTGTCCTGGGTTGCTAGCATGGACTGATTATCTATTTCTCTATGTGTTAATTAATTATGTTGGATAATCTATTACATCTTCTTCATCATCGCCTGATGCGTATGGGTTAATTATTTCATCTGGCGCAAAATCTATATCAAGCCCGTGCGGTATCATGCCAAGCTTTGCAATGCTGTATTCTGGATGCACTGGAAGCCCCTCGATCGATCTCCATGCTACATACAAATCTTTGTAAAACTCTTTGATCATGTACCTTGACGCCATTCTATGCCGGTGCAATTTTGTGGTATCTTTGTATATTGTATGATTTTCTAGCCTGTGTTTATAGTTTTGGTAAATTGGCGCATATTTATCATTACCAGCTCGCAGAAAGCTACTAGCGAGCACTCCAAGCATTTTAGATTTAACAAATGGGTTAAAAGTAATACTTAACTTTTCTTTTTCCACTCCATCCTTATCTTTGTATTTTACTAGCACCAGGTGTTCCTTGCGCATCGATTGCGCCTTACCATCTGGCATTACAGCAAGCCCTGAATATTTCCATAGGCTGCTGACATATTTAGCCTTACGAATATCCATACAAGATACAATGATAGCGCTCATCGCGGGGCCGCATCCTATAACGCCAGCCAGAAATTCAGAATAGATCGGAAAGTCAACCATGATCATTTCGATCTGGCGGAACATCTTTTCCTCACGGGCTAGCAGTGAAAAGTAGTTTTCTAGTAATGCCAGCTCTCCCCATTCTGTAATAAGCTCGTCACCCTTAAAATTCTTCATTTTTGGGATGCCTTCATTGGCGATTCCGTCAGTGATACGCTTGTAACGTACTCGCAGATCAACCAATGTTTTCTGGCTTTCCTTGTCCTCTTTTTCTTTCTCAGATGGTTTCAATCCCAGCTTTGATCTAAAGTTAGCCGCTATGCGGTTACCAGTGATAATCCTCATAAACTGGAAGCCGTAAACTGTTTTTACCATTGCCCGTAAGTTCTTTATTGCTGGAGATACTTCACCTAATTCTGTTTCAATAATTGCTGATTCCATCTTTACGCCCTCTTTGTGTGTGTTAATTATTTTTTATAGACCACTTCATCAAATATCTTTAATTCCCAAACTGGGTTACCCCACAATGAGTAGATATTATCTACCGCTTCATCAAATGTATTAGCTTTATAGCTGAGTGTGTCACCATCAACCACTATGTAATTGTCATCATCTATTGATACTGATGATATGCCTCCATTACCATTTTTTATTTCTGCTACTTTAATCATTTATACCTCCTGGATTTATTGTCATGCTTGATTCATTTAAAAGTGATGGATTTCTATAATGCATTGATGCACTACTGCTTACTGCTTTAATCTATTAGCATGATTCACTTATAGATTGGATTTCTTCACACCCCTGGTTCATTTTATCGCTTGTTTTAATCTGCTACTTTGTTACATTAGAGCGTGCTGGTTTTCTCTACATTAATGATTCATTTAAATTCTTTGTGCTACATGCGTACAATGATTCACTTAAAACAAATGAGTTTATCTGTTTATATGGTAATAATATAAAAAACTTTTTATACTGTCAATAGGTTATTTTAAAATATTTAACAGTTTCACCACGGTAGGATTCGTCAACTATAATGTTCTTATCCGCACAGAATGCTTTATAGTTAAGGTTCCCAGTTCTTACCACACTGGATAACTTAAACTCACCGCAGTTTTTTATTTCACCTGCATTTTTTTCGATTTCTGCTTTGAGCTTATCTTTTATCTCTTCAAGCTCTTTTATTTCATCGTTCAAATCTTTATATCTAAGCAGTGATTTGTATAACTTTTTTGTTTCCATTTTGTAATTATCTATCTCCGTTTTTATTTGTTTAAGCTCTGCGACTGCAAATTTAATAGATTCATCATCTCTATTAATGCAAAACACAGATTCCTTATCTGGCGTATAAATATACAAATAGCATTCGGTAGCGCCAGTTAGAAACATATTTATTTGACATTGCATAATATATGATGCCTTTAACCCAGTGCTACCACTGTACGGACACTTGATCTCTATTATTGCATTTTTACCAACCACCAATCCATCTGGAGACCCGCCTAACCATCCATCATAGATAAAAAACCCGCATGGCTTTATTTCTTTATTTAAGACTATTTCTAAATGTTTCCTGGCTTCATCCTCTAACACTACGCCATGATTCACAGCTGGATTCTTAGATAAATCCTTTCTAATGCCGTATGCTATTTCATTAATAGCTTCATTCTTTGTTTTGTATTCATCAACCCCCAAAAGGGCTGGAACTTGAGAGGCGGTTATTAATCCACGTCTCAACTTAAACCATTCTGGGGTGCGCTGCTCAACGTCAAAATACTCTGTAGTCATATTCATTAATATGGGATATCGTCACCATCCTCATCCTTATCGGCTGAGACTTTGGTTGATTTAATTACCTTTATATAGTTACGATCTTGTTCGCCGTCTTTGCCTTTCATTAATCCTATTTTTAGATTGGCTTTAAGATTTTGCAGTATTTTATTAAGCTCTGTATCTCCGGGCTCTCTTGTGATTTTTGTTATATCCTTTCCGGCTATACAATAGAGAGTTGCTAAAATCGACATTCCTTTGTCATGTAATTTTTCATCCTCGCTTCTGATGCGCAAATTTTGAAATAGTCTCCTATTTTTAAACTCTCCGCTTGATATAGTCCACTCTATGCCTATACATTCATCTTGCATAAGTGCTTTTTCTGGCGGTTCTTTCCACTCTATCTCAGTGATGTACGCCTGACATTCTGTATTATCTGGCATAGGGTCAAGACTTCCCCCCTTGTATTCGTCCCTTGCATCAATCGCGTTTCCTGCTTTCGTTTTAAAAAATATTTCTTCAGCCATGTTATAAAAACTCCTTTAATGGATTAATATTACGTTTAACTTCAATCGGTTCGTCTATGCCTAGCCTGTTCTTACTGATGTTTGATGCTGTGGCATGACAAACTAATACCCTACTACCATCATCTAGCGCCTTCTTTGTTTTGTCTGTTTTCTCCCCTTTTATAAAATAATCTAATTTCAAGAATCCAACCAGGTCAACATTATCAACATAATGACAACGCGATTTTTTACTGAGTCTAATGCTGTATTTATTGAATTGTCCGCTTCCATCTGGCGGATTTACGTCCTCAAGCTCTGAATGCCCGATGAATACAATATGCATTCCTTTCTCACGCATCAATGCCTCAGCGTATCGCCTTATTCTACCATGCCGAGAGGATAGCATACTATAGGGCGCCCCATAGCCACCATGCGAAGCCTGGAATGATTTGGCGCTTTTATCTTCCGCCAGTATCTCGCTAGTAAATACCTCATCCAATTGGGATACTGAATCTATTATGAGAGTTTTATAGCCATGCTCCTCTTTGCGCAGCATCTGCAGATAGCCAAATGCATCAG
>OFQX01000544.1_pt1 | contig 11395 bp, 10 predicted proteins | sample 1542951 | NCBI WGS metagenome assembly OFQX01 (sample SAMN07774215, study PRJEB24372) | wastewater metagenome | isolation source: WWTP Novara (Effluent) | place: Italy: Novara | collected 2015-12
AGAAATAAAAAAATCATAAAACATTTTCAGATTTTTGATGGTTATTTTTTTTATTGTTCTGCGAAACCCTAAAACATTCCAAGAAATATGAATATTTATCCACGAGGAGGGGCAGTAGCCGGAGGGACGGGGGCAGTAGGTACTACCTGTAATCGCGTCTCTGTTCTTGCACCTTTCAAAGTAGCACGATTGTATTTCGGGAAAACACCCGAAATATCAGGGATTCTTGTAGGCTGTTGGAATATGTTATATTGTCTCTTGTTGTCGTATCCATAATTTTCAAGTTCAGGGAGCACCCTACGCAAAGGATTGAAAACACCTAATTTGCTAGCATCAAAACCATCCACATCTCCGCGATTGCTACCGGGTAATGGTTTATCCATTTCCGTTGGATCAAAGCTTCTAGGAACGTGAATATCCCCTCTGGCAGCAGCATAAGCAAACATCAAATCTTCCTTGCTTCGTGGTCCCATGAGGTTGATCTTTGTAAAGCGTTGCGTGTTCTCGATGGATTTATCAACATAAGCTAACATTCGATCATACATTCCAGGGTCGATATTAGTCCTAAACCATTCTCGAATGGCTGGATTGCTCATGTCATAAGTATTCCAGCACCAAATGTCGAATTCAAGTTGTTCTTCTTGATCTTGTTGAGCAATGGTATATTCAAGATCCTCTTCACGAAGCATGTACATTGGAGCAACATTACTTTGGGTAATATGTTTTTGTAATTCAAGCCATCTTCGATCACGTGGATCTCTGGCATACGCTGTAAATGGATATGGATTGTTGTCCATATTCATACGAGCAATTGCGCCTTCTTTCATCCTTCCAAGGGCTGTTGCAGCCATACGCTGCGAGCGCATGGATGGTGCAGATTGACTAATTGACATTGTTCACGAAGTGATAAAAAATTAGTAACAAATAACCATGATTGTTAGAACGTCCTTTTTATTGCATGATTCACTTTTATATATATGACAATTTGAGCGTACGCAATATCTACCAAACCGTCGGTAGACGGTAGATTTGATACGTAAGTCCACTATTTTCCCATGATACTAGATCCTGTTCATTGATACCACGGACGACTGTTGTACCTCGTCCATTTTTAGTGAAGCGATTCTTGATGTTCATAGGGTTATTAATACTGGTCGAATAATCCTCGTACACCTTTCCGACTTTTCGGTTCTGCTTGGCAGATGTTGATTCCGATGGTGTGTAGTCACGCGATTTCGAAGCCACGTAATACAGCGCAACGAAGCCACCTGCAATTCCTAATACCAATCCCATAGACGCCATTCTTTCGACTGTGAAAAACATCATCAATACATAGAACAGCGATATGATCGCAGAAAGCGTTGCGTGGATTTTTGCAGCCACTACGGCTGTAATCATGTGGGGCAGTTATGGATTGTGGCATAATGGCTACAATATATGGATTGTCGACGATATTGGTAAACTTACCAGTTATATTTTCTTTCCCGGTGAAGCAGATTTGAACGAAATTGCATTTTCCCACAGACCTGGACGATACGACAACCTTACAGATCATCCGCCATGTATTCTTTGCTCGAAAACAGTCACACTCGAAATCCCGAAACCAGACTTTGATACCACATGGACAATACCAGCACCATACGGGTTGTCATTCGAGTGTGCTAGAGATAAAAACACGGGGCATGTCATTAAAAAGGGAGGAACAGCAAACCCATTTTTAAATTTTGCATGTGCTTTAGCTGCCCCGGGTCAAAAGGAACCAGAAAATTTTACTGTTTATGATTTTAATATCGATAAAAATTGCAGAACGGTAAAAGGGATGGGTGGTATGCCTGATCGTATTGGTGTTTCTCGTACTGATTATATACTCCGACGTCTGTTTCCAGGCGCTACATCGCTTCAATCAATTACAATGTCTGATATAAATACGGCATTGTTCAAAAGTACAAATCCCTACATCCCCAATCAACAAACATCATCGTCAAATGTCGCGGAAAATGTATTTACAACACCATCTGCATTGCATCCGTACTCAACACTCATTTTCAGCAATGGACAAGAAACTACCGGATACGTGAATGTCATCACTTGCCAAGATATGCGGAAACAAATAAACATACACGGTACCTATCACCCTGTATCAACAAGCATCTCACTACAGAAGAAATTACCCTTCATACCGCCATTGTTACCTGGTAAAGTTACTTGGCATGTATTTGACGATGAAGTAACTGACTATAAAGAATACGTAGTAATTGAACAAATACTGAGAGATGCTCACCCCGAGGATACAATATTACACAATCCCCAAGGAATGTGGGGCTTTTTTTGCAATGGATTCCCTGGTCTTAAAACCACTGGATCAAACCGCCGAGAAAGACTTACTGAATATTTTAAACGAATTGGATTTACTGCATTCCAAACAATGATTTGGAACAAAAATGTATTCATCACTTTGCAATATGCACCAATGTACGATTACAAAAAAAGTACAGGTGCAACACTTGGACCACCTATTTACGGAATTGATAGATGGTCAGATGAATATCTAGAGAAGTATATTGTAGGATTTTTAAATACCCCCGGGTATACATTCAAACCCATCAATCAAGAAGTCTCGATGAATAAATTGGTAAATGCTCGCGGTGAATGGCGAGTATAATTCATATCTAAACACCTGTATAGTATTGTGGAATTAGTGTAGAAAAATCCTCTCGAGTATGTCGGGAAAGTTTGCCACCCCTAAGCATCCATTGCTTCAGGAGAGGAGTACCCGAAAATTGACTCCACAAGAGTATTTAGTGAACGAAAAGATCGATCAATATCTTCTAGAACGAAAGCGACAAAATCACAATGACCCAAATATCATAAGAATCATCACAAAATTCGAAGAAGAAAACCGCTACAAAAGATTTCTACAGTCCATTGATTCAAAATGGAGAGATGATTTCGTGAGGTGGATATGTTTGGGTGACAACAAAAACGTAAGAACAGGTCTTAAACACACAGGCGAGCCTGTATATCGGTACAATGAGGGAGTTCGTCGATTCATTGAACGTGATATCGATATGAAATTCGAATTTAAACGCGGTCTAATACACCTGGAAATTTTAGGCCCCGGTAGTACGCTAGAACAAGCCTATTTGTACTACAAGTATATCATCCAAGCATTGGATTACTATGCACGGAATCAAGAGAACAACGAAAGAATTTACCCTCCTTGGTACGACCACGACGGTATAGTGGAATTTTTAGACATCTACAATGAAATCTACAATGGAATGCCATCTGAAGTGTACAATGCCGACAAGAAGGAGGCAACACCAAAATCCACTACCGAGCCAACTCCTCCTCCCGAGCCACCTCAGCTCGATCCTGTTGTCACGGCTGCTGTAGCCGTACTTGCTGTTGAAGATATGTCAAGACGCCCGCGACAACCAAAAACGAATCAAGTCCCGCGACGATCAGACCGACTCGCAAAAAAAAGGGAAAAGACAGTTCGGGTAATCGAAGATAACAATTTACCGGGTGCTCAAAGGGATAACGATAAGGATGATGATCTTGGCGGCGGTGGTGGAGGTGGAGGAGGCGGCAATGGCATCGGCAACAATAATACTTCAAGCACTTCCACTTCCACTTCCAGTAGAAGTACAAGAAGTAGTACACCGTCTTCTTCTTCATCGACGAGATCATCATCATCTAGTAGTCAAAAGGGTCGCAGACAACAAAAAATATATTATGATGATGTGGTAATGGACGTAACAAATATTGTCAATACGGACGTTTTCAATATGGTTCCAATTTCAGGATCGATGGGAATGAGTCCACAAGCCGAAATCACCTACAATGCAGCATACGAAGCAAAAACACGTCGTGTCCCTGTACGTGAAGCAGTTACAGATGCCACGATCAAGGTTTTGTCAAGACGACAACGCATCGAAGAACTGGATGATCTCAACGACAAAGTTGTGGGTGTGAATGTCAATCCAGGCCTGCAAGCAGAATTCGAGAAATTAAAAGAACAACTCCGACGAGTACAAAGAGAAAAAGGATGGATGCAAGACAGTATTGATAGATTCGCCGAGGAAAAAGAAGAAGCACTCCAAAAACAAAAGGAAGCACTTCAAAAAGAAAAAGAAGCGCGAAAAAAACAAAGAATAGCAGAAGGCGAAAAAACAAGATTTGAAAACGCTGGATACCAAACGGAAGCCGAACTCAACCGATGGTGGAGTACTCAAATTGCCGAGAAGGAAGGACAAATTAAAGCACTGACTGAACGATCTGCAGAAATCGAGGCAAATGAAAGAAAATTGATTGCCGATTATCAAGCATTTCAACAGAAGAATGCTGAATTGACTGCACAACACGAACAACTGAAAGAGATCCAGGCTCAATACGAACAAGAATTGCTAGCCAGAAATGCCGCAATTCTAGAAAAGGATGCACAAATTGCCCTTTGGGCGAACCAAGACGCGAATAAAGGAAACGCGCTCGGTGAAATGCAACAAATGATAAATCAGCGTGACGAATTGATTGCCAATAAAGATCAATTCATCCAAACAGCCACTTCACAAATCGCACAACTCCAACTCGAAATTGCACGATTGGGTGGAGTTGTACAATCGACCGAGCAACAAATGACATTGATAAAACAACAATACGAATTTCAATTGCAACAAGCACAAGCCGAATTGACAAATAGCAACCAACAAAAAGAAGCGATTTCTGCTCAATTACAAGAACAAATTCGAGCCACCAACAATGATTTACAAGCAGCACAAAGACGCGTAGAAGAATTGCAACAACAACTCGCTGCTACCAATGGCAGCAATACGCAAGTAGTACAACAATTACAACTCGAGTTGCAACAAGCACAAGCAGCATTACAACAAGCAAAAATCGATGCCCAAACGAACTTGACAAAGTTACAAGGCGAATATAATCAAGTCAGTCAATATAATCAAAACCTTACCGTGGAACTCGAGCGAATTAAACAATCTCTCGCCGAGAGTAAACAACTTGAGGAAAAACACAAAAAAGATCTCGAAGCTTCAAGAGAACTCATTGACAAACAAAACAAACTTGGACATCAAATTGAACAAGCCTACAAAGAATCACAGACCAGTTTGGAAACTGCACAAGCAAAAATCGAAAATTTACAAAAACAACTGGATGCAGCACAAGATCCCACTGAAATCAACAAAATCAGAGGTGAATTGGACAGTGCAAATCGTGCGTATGAAGAATTGAACGAGCGAAACAAGACTACTATAAATGAACTCCAAAAAGAAATTCTTCGCCTAAACCAAGACGCCCGAGAGATCCAACAAAGCAACAACGAGTACAAAGAGACGACTGGAAAATTACGAACTGAACTACAAAAAACCCAAGGTAGTTTAAACCGTATTACTCAAGAAAACGCTACACTCACCACTGCGTATAACGAACTTAAAGAACAAGAAGCAAATACCAGACAAGAAAAAGAAAAATCAAGACGACAATACACAGATGCAAAACGTAAACTTGATGAAAAAACCCAACAATTGACGGACGTTCAATCACAATTGAAAGAAGCGACTGGAAAATTGACTCGAAGTCAAGCAGAATCAACTAAATTAAGTGAAGATGTTACAAGATTAAAAGGTTTGATTGGAAGACTAAGAGGGCAAAATGCACAACTATCCGGAGACACAGCTAAAAAACTCGCAGACAAGAGTCAAGAATTACAATTAACAGAAGAAAAGTTATCAAAATCCCAAACAGACATTTTACAATACCAACAAGTGATTCAAACTGGACGACAGGAATTACAAGAATTAGCAGAAGAGAGGGATAAATTGAATAACCAAGTCGGCGATTATAAAATCCAATTACAAGAAACTGCCGAGGAATTTGCAAAAGTGCGTAATAGTATGAAAGTCACTAGTCGTTATTATGCACAACAATTGAAAACTGCAGAGGCTCAAAAGGGGGCACTTAAAAGAGAATACGATCGTCTAAAAAATTCGAATGCAGCAAATCAAACAGCTCTTAAAAGTCTACAAGGAATCGCACAAACTGCAGCCAACAATGCAGCAAGAGTAGCAGAGTTAGAGGTCGAATTACGAACAACAAAAGAATCCCAAAAACAAGAACTCCGCCAACAACTCGATGCTGCTATATTACAAATTCGAACACAAGTAAATGGATCACTTGCCGACTTACGAAAGCAACAAGATCAGTACAAAGCACGAGAGGATGCTTTGAATCAACGCATCAAAGAATATGAACAAACGTTAAACCAAAATGGGGTCTCTACCGATGCATTAAAGGCACAATTCGAGCAACAATTAATAGCAACTCAAATAAGAGTTCTTCAATTGGAACAAGAAAATGCCTTACAAACAGCACAATTATCACAAAATATCGAACAAAACGCAATCACGCTTATACAACAGCAATCTGACAGTCAAACAATACAAACACTTCAGCAAGAATTGGCTTCAAATCCAGTGTCAAACGAAGTACGGCAAGATGTTTTGGAGACAGTCAATCAAATTCTAGCAAATGCAGACTTTACACCCCCCGCAGATGATGAAGCCGAGGATGATGATGAAGATTTCCCTGTAGACGAAGCCACGAGAAAAACATTCGCGCAAATCATTGTAGATGCAGTTGAACGCAATAGTCCATCAACAAACGGAACAACTTATTTAGCTGCCTTTTATACGAAAGCAGCTGAGAATTACCAAGCAACATTTAACGAGCCTGATTTAAGTCCTGATGTGCTTGCATACAAAACGGCATTTAACGAATATGGAGGCAAATGGGGAGCGTACATTTCATCCACGGGGCCATGGGATGACAGCACCGCCAAAGAATCAGTAAATGCAAATTTGATCCGAGATCTCGATACATATAATCAAGATCCAGCATTGTATTTGTCTAGGGCAATTGCTAGTGTCAATCAACCCGGAAATAATTTCGTCATCAACCCGTTGAATTATCCATTAATCTATAATAACATGGCAAAACGTGTAGACCGATTACGAGAATCAAACAGACTGGCTCAGTACAGCGCTCAATACAACCCGATATTGTACGAAAATTCGGCACGAGATCAAAATGGTTTGTATTATCTGGGAACTCGCTCACCTCAATCATCGATGTCAGAAGATGATTATCAGCAACTATATCGAGCACTTAAAAGAAATCCAGAATTACAAGCAGAAGCATCAGCTCAATCACCTACAATCCAGGAAAATTTAAATAACGTCGACTTACAACCATATACACTGGTAGGAGATTTTCTGGACAATGAACCGATCCAAGCACTTCACGACGCCGGTGCTGCTTTTTCTCGATTAAATCAAATATTACAAGAAAAGGGCAGCAAAGGAGCTCAACTATCAGACGATAAAGTCTTGATTGATGCGATTGTTGAATTATGGGGTGATTATCCTATAAAAAACGTAAACACTGAAGTATACAATGAAGCAACAGGCGAGTCCGACGCCCTTCCTACATTGGGTATTGACCCGAAATTAGTACGGGCAACCTATACTGCATTGTTTTTAATGGCACCTCCAGATCGAGCCGGTGAAGTAGTCAACACCATCCATAATGCAGTCAAAGAAAGATTCGGCAATGATCTCTACAGCGTTCTGTATCTTACAGGTCTTCATGCTGAGAATGCAGCATCGACTGAACAAATAAACGAAGCGGTAGTAGAACAGATCAAAATGCATTCAGGAGGCGCAGCTCTCAACACAGAAGCTGAACTCGAGAGATTGATGTTGAAATTACAAGCAGCGGCATCATAAATCTCTAATCACTACCTTTCACGCTTTTCATTGCAACACCCAATAATGGAATCGACTCTCGACACAACAACCTCCAACAATGTACTGGACGAGCAAAAGCTCCGCACTCGTCCTGTATTGTCTTCGTTCACACCCGAGGAACAACAACATGCAATCCGCCCCGATGGACCCGAGCTAAAGCCTACGACAGCGGATCGAGTTGGTCGCTATCGCGGATCACAAGCAACTCGGCAACAAAAGGCACAAGCTGAAGCCGAACGTCTCGTGACACAAGCTGCTCATAATATGCACAAACTACAACGTGCACCAGAACCAACAGCACAAGAAGTCGCTGCTGAACCCGAATCCGAGCAATCGATCTCGGGAGAGGAATTGGTCAGCAATTGCTGTGACAATGGATGGTGGGGTCTCCGATTCTGGCATCAACACAAAGCCGACATCATGAAAGTAGGTGTGTATGTAGCCGGTATGTTACTCGGCATTGCCCTCTACAAATTTGCAATCTCTCCATTGATTCAATGGATCAAGACACCGAAAGTGGCACAAAGTGCAGTGCAAGCAATGGCTGAGGCTGCTGCATCAAGCAACGCTCCCGAATTACCCGCAACCATCGTGAAAGATCATGTGGGACCGGCCCTTGCTCGATTTTATTCTATCTCTACACAATAGTAGTCGTCATGTCGAAAGCCACTGTACACGTATCATTCAACCAAGATATCCCCACCGAGGTAGCGCACAATATCCGCGCTGCCGATCCCATCGCACGTCCGCAGTACTTGCACGGAGTGCCTCTGCACAAAGAGGCAGTCGATCGGTTTAACAAGCGAGTTACGCCCACTACCGAAATGATCAACATTGGACGTGATCATCAAAACACCGTGACCAATTCATCACTGTCAGCACTCGCTGAGATGGTGCATTTACGCCCGTATTAGGGGGGATTCAAAACAATGTCCATTTATTGTATCATCTAATAAATATCTTTTTAGTAGTACATCATCATGCAATCAGAAGCACCCACATGGTCACAAGTCTTCCTCACATTGGGGATGGCTTGGATAGGATTTCAATTCTTTCAATCAATTGTCGAAATACCGTTCGTTTCGACAATCAATCACAACACCGAGCCTGCTGCTGCTTGCACATGTTGCTGTAAAAAAAGGCCGTAATATCCTGTTCCAGGAATTGTACCAATCGATGATTCAATGTTGTGAAAGAAATAAAAAGCACAAAACACTGTGTGCAATACAACAATCCTCGCCCCCCGACCGTCCATTCAGTAAAATCGTAATGACCCAAATCCGCACTATTGCAATGAGGACACGCATCAAACTCTCCACAAGCCACCCAATAATGACACCCAGTACCATTCAAATCCATAGGCAAGTAAAACAATGCAGGGTTCAAGTGTGAAGCACAATAGTAACAATGCACTTGATACTTCATGGCATTGTCAAATGCTCCATAAGTACAGCCTGACCTCACATATCCCATGCATTTGTCACAATAATAATAATTTGATAGGTCCATTGTTGTTGTAAATGAGCAAAAAGAATAAAGTCACACACAAAAAATCGTTCTTTTTATATGCGGTGGGAGAATCGGATAATAGGCATAGTGACCTCCGAGAATATTACCTGATTAGGCAACCCAAACCTAAATATCCGATTCATTTGTTCACTACCTCCGTCCTTCTTGCATCACACAATATGGCTCGTCTTGGGAGAGCACTTGACGAGGATATTGATTTGTTGGAGCCAAAACTTGAACCTATCCCTTCACTCTACTCTGCTATACATTGGACTTTCAAGACCGACAGAGACATTTTTAGACCAATAGAACAAGAACATTCTTATGTTGGAGCATTGTTTAACGAAGCATTTTATGAACGAGCAAAAGTCAAGTTTATATCACGCGTGCATAGTCTAGCGAATGTCGACGAATCCAATGAACGATTTCTTTTTAAAGGAAAGGCAGATGATTTCTCTCGATTTGTCTTGTGGAAAATGGATGATGGAAAAATAGTGCTGATGTTTTGGTCGAATTGGGATTGGAAAGCAAAAGGACCTCGAGTTCAAGATCTACGTTATATACGTAAAATACAGCCTCATTCTTGGGATTTATTGTACATTGTTGATGGACATCCTTACCCGCATCTCGGAACGTTGTACTGTCGAGAGAGAGTTCCCTCCATTATTTGGAGCGAGTTGCAATTTAGAAGTTTTCGGTGTACTTGTTTTGATAATGCTCGTTGTTTTCCGGAAAATATTGAACCATACGGGTACAATGTAATAGGAATGGAGCTTTTTACACATGTATTGTGCAGGTGTACTGAATGTGGATTCACTACGTGTTTTTCGACACGTGATCGTGACGAAGCTGGCATATGCCAAGAAGATGCAACTAGATACATTTAACACATAAAAACACAATAAAATATCATGCTTATGTGTATTACACGGTGTCTTGGTGTACCCGTTAACGAGTCAAGCACATAGTGTACGGGCTTCAGATAAAAAGAGAAAACCAAATGACGGACACAAGATCGAGGCCTGCGTAATGCACAATTCATTGGACAATCATATGGGGGCGTGGAATCGCACAATAGAGTCGGTACTCGTGCGTATGAAAGGGACAAACACAATGAACCCAATCATTGTTCAAAACAATTTTATTTTTATAATAATAAAATCACAATCAATCCACGTATTTCTGGTGGTAATATCGAATACTCGAGTGTGAGACATTGAACAGTGGCAATCACCTCTTTGCGAATGATCGGGTTGATATCTTTGATCACTCCTCTTTTCCATGCTGGTGGCAATGAAGGGAGAACAACATATAACGTGCCAACCAAATATGAATTGTTTTCAATTAAACAAAGGTCGGTCTTTCTATACAAATAAATGTAATCAGGTATCCATTCCAGGTTTTTACGATACAAACCACACACAACACTCCTAAAAATGTCCTCAATATTCTTCCTTTCATAATGATTATACTCTCCGGGCATCAACATCAGCTTATGACCACTATCCAATCGAATAGTCCTGTGTTCTGCAGCGTGGTTCCAGAAAGATTCATTCTTCTCCGGTGGGTACAGTTGACGAAGATCTCGAAATAAAAGCCAACAATGCCCTCGTCTGCGGTTAGCGACACGTATACCAACTTTACGCGTCAACGACTCCAAGCTCAGGCTACTGTATCGATGGATGATCGACCCAAGCATCAAATAATCACCGGGATGACCACGATTCATTTATCACACACAAGAGAAAAAAGAATAAGTCAGAAAAACAATACCTTGTTGCTTTTATACTCGATGAATGACTGACCATGTCTCGGCAAATGGCCTAGCGGACTCCGAGAATATCTCCTAAATAGGCAGTCCACAAACAAATATCCGATTCCTCTGCCAAGTATATAAAGTATTTCTCCTCACAACACAAAATCATTTGTTTTTCTCTCCCTGTCTTCCACGTGAAATGGTATGTCTTTAGCCCTTAAGGCTATCGAAAAAAAACTAAGTCGGGTGAAAATTAGAGGCATGAACATCTATATTATAATTCTATAACTTATACTTTTTTTAATAT
>OFQX01000545.1_pt1 | contig 11392 bp, 21 predicted proteins | sample 1542951 | NCBI WGS metagenome assembly OFQX01 (sample SAMN07774215, study PRJEB24372) | wastewater metagenome | isolation source: WWTP Novara (Effluent) | place: Italy: Novara | collected 2015-12
TCACCTGATTCGGTGCGATATTCGTATTATCCTTGTTACTTGGCTTGTATTCTTGCCGATACATGGTACACTACTGGGGTAGGCGATAGGGCCTACCCTAACAAGGACCAAACGACATGCTTACCATCGACCCGAACGGCACCCTAACCACCCGCGAGCGTATGGCATCCGCAATCAAAGAAAACCGTGCGAAGCGTGCAGCATCCCCCAAACAAGAACCAAACGGCAAGGCTGAATGGCTTGCCAGTATCGGGGGAACGGCTCGTTCGGATTCCGCTTGGGATTACGTTTCCCGTACATGTGCGTCTGTTACGTGGAATTGCCACGGCAAGAGTGAAACTAGGGGGTTTTACCTAGACACCCCCAAACAGGGGACGGTCAAGGTTAGGGCCACCCGAACATTGGGGCACGTCAATTACGATAACATCGACGATATCGCTGCCGATGCTATGGTTTATGCTGTAGAATTGGCCCAACAAGGTATCTATCCATCATTCGAGGGCTGCGTGGCTAATGCCGATAGAGGGTGGAATAATGGTACCCAATATCCTGTTAGGATTCTATACAGATACGATGCTAAGTCTGAAACATATGTACGATGCCCTAACCACGGCAAAGGTTATGGGGTCAATGCTGTACGTAATGCAAACGCGACAGCCGCCAAACGCGGGGAGAATCCCCCATTCGTGGAGTTCAAGATTGCAGTAGCACATTGGGGGGATGCACCCCCTGAACAGGTGGCCAAGGCGGATCGCTTGATCCAAACAGATGACGAACAACGTAGCATGTTAGCGTATGCTGCGAATATTATCGGCACCCGATACGGAGAAGAGGGTTTGGTAACTGTTCGTATGGTAGTTGGTGGGGGGACGTTAGCGGATGCTGCACGCGTGCTATGCTCTATCCGCGAGGGTAGCACCTTCGCCGCTAACAAGATGCGAACAACCCGGATATGGGCTGAGTTCATCGACGTTGCAAGCAATATCGGAGAGATGGCACGCGGCTTGCAGAATGACGCGGAGTGAGGGGTTCCCCCTATCCCCCTAACGGGGGATGGGTGGGATTACAATAAAAGAGAAAGATAGACGACCACTCAGGCCCCTTGGCCCAAGGTAGTGGAGCCACCGGACACGGACACACCGAATTCTGTTAGGGGATGCCTAACGGCTCCCAGTCGGACACCTAACAAAAAGTTTTTCTATATTCCTTGTTACATTCGCTCCGAGCGGGACAATGTATAGCATGAGCGTAGCGTGTGCTACGCTATCCCAAACAATCAACTGTGAGGATACAATCGTGAAGAAAACATATTCTAACCGCTACGTGCGTTTGCACTTCGCCGCCATCTACAATGATGGGCGGGGTGTACATACCACCTGTCGCAAACTGGCCCAAAAACTGGTTTGGACACTCCGTCGCCCAAACAAGAACGGTCGCAATGCGGAGCAACGTCGGCGAAGGGTCCGCTACTTGCGGCGGGAACGTGAGGATTTCGGCACGTTCTAAGATTCGCATCTCGCCTGAGAATTGTGAAAACAATTCTAAGGTTTTCTGTTACGTTTGTTTTCAACGGGACATTATGTAATGTAGACATTACAAGAAAGGATACAACATGGCATTCAGCGAAGGATGGACCGACGACGGCGTGGCTCTGCGGTCAGACCTGCGGCATGCGTTGGGCGATCAAACCTTGATCACGGGCGAGCATCCCGATGACGAAACGGAGGTATTGGAAGACGACGAATGGGATCGTGCGGAACTTGATTGGCAACAACAACGGGTGTTGCCGTAGTCGGACGTGTCTGGACAATTCTGGAGTGTGAATTATGCGAAAAACCTTGGAAGTCGGAACTCGAACGGGAATCATCAGGCTCTCACGTCGATATGTGGCTCAGCTTGGCCATTGGGAGTTGATGCAGGTTGAAACAGGAAACAACATTCACGCGTCTACTCGCCGCTGTGCCCGTCGAGTTGGACAAAAACGACACTATGGTCGAATGATCGGCACGAATCTACGTCTATTCGCCAATGCGAAGCAGCGTCGGCAATATCGACGCATGATGAAGCCCATCGTGCAGGCAGATGTGCAATTCAATTACTGAATAGCACTTGGGGAAGTTGAAAAACTTTCCTAAGTTTTGAGTTACAAGTTATGTTCTTGGGACATTATACTGTGTAGAAAGGATCAACATGCGTTGCAAAGATGAATTCCGCCGAATCTTGAAAACTGATATCTGCATGCGTGGGCAAGGTGTTGGAAACCATCGTTGGGGTTGCCCATGCTGTGTTCCTTATCGCTTGGTCGGTTGCCGGAATGGTCGGCAGCTGGCACGCAGGCACGCTAGACGTAAACTTCGAGCAGAAACGCGGATCATGGTCGATGATGTGTAATTGGGGTTTGGGGTGTAACCCCAAGAAAGGATCAACATGAAGATCACAATTGGTCAAGACGGAACATCGCAGATTGAATTGGGCGACCGCCGATGTCTTTCCTGCGAAAACTGGGTTAGTCGCGGGTTTGCTGTGGGACAGTGGGGTGGGCGTGTCACATGTACAACATGCAACGGCACAGGCTGTGGCAAGCGTGGAGGCAAGGGCCGATGCAAAGGATGTGGCTCAATGCTCAACACTGATCCCAAGGTGCAAAGTGTGCCATGCGAAGGTTGCAACGGCACAGCCCGTCAGAAGGAGAATCTAACGGATTGGATGCCGAATGATGTTTTCGATCAGTGGTTGCCACACGTGAAGATTGAAGTTGTGCGGCAATCGCAAGAACAAAGCTGGGCGGAACAACACATCGGGTTCGGGCTAGGATCATGCGTGGATTACGGGGCATCATGGTCCATGGCGGATGCCGATCTCATCGAGAAGATTCGTCAGCACAGGCCGACTCTGCGAACGCAAGTATGCAAGTTGTTGCCCGGCCCTATTAATCGGGAAGATTGGGACAAGACAACACATACTATTACTAACTCGTTGTTAGTAGTGTTGAAGCCGACAGGTTTTTCAGTCTGGGCAGTACCGCCCAAATAAGAACAAGAAACGCAACATCGAAAGGTGTTGCTTTTGCTTTGTAGGGCGGCGATGCCGCAGAAAGGGCTTTGCTCGTGAGTAAAACCCATAAGTTTGTACTGTGTATACTGGCATATCTCAGCCTTTGCTGAGATGTTTGGGGCACAGCCCCAGAAAGATATGATATGCAAAATGCAAAAGCACCGCGTTTTCCTTGGGCTGGCAAAGTGATCGAAGATGGCAACGAAACTTTGCGTATGCAATTGCTTCGGCCTGAATCGTTCATGATTGATGATGACAACTATGTCCACACTATCGTTGTAGATCGTGTGACAACGGAAACCATTCACAAGATGGTTACAAACGATGATGGTTCGACGGTAAGCAAGAAAACCACCATCAGCATGGAGGAGCGATACCGCGTCACTCTGCGAGGTATTAAGAACGGCGATGATAGTATTGTCGGCGGCACTCATCCAAACAACTATGGTCCAAGCGAGGCAACTCGTCTTAGACGGTTGCGAGATCGGCTACACGAAATCGCGGTGGACTGGGCGATTGATTGTACCGCGTAAGCACAACGGGAGTATGAGGGCGGCAGCCCTCATCTTCTTTTTCTTTGTAGCACAGCTACAGAAAGGGTTGAATATGTCAACCAAGTTCATCGATCTCAAGTTGGCACCAGATGGGGGTATCGAAGTAACATATCACAATGGAATGAAGATTATGCAACAGGCGGGTCCAAGCAATCGTCAACCGGGCGATCCCGCGTATCTCCCCTCTAAAGTGTTGGAAATTGTGACGGACGCGGAGGATATTGCACAAGTGCTTGAAGACAAACACGGCGAAACATACTTAGTCAATGTGTGTGATGGTATCGCCGACTTGCTAGGCTTCGACAGAAGCAGAAAGGATTGTGCGTGAAACGTATACAGAAAATCATTATCCTTGGTAGCATGACATTGTTGTTTGCGGGGTTTGGGGCTGGCAAGAAACCAGTGCGGGAGATGACGCAGTTAGAGTTGGACGCAATTCGTTGGAAAGAGTCCTCCGGACTGGAAGATTCAAAAGTGAAGGATGGTGATGATGGCAAGGCCATCGGTCCTTTTCAATTGTGGGAAATTTATTGGCGAGATGCCGTCACTTACGATAAGACTCTCGCCGACGAACCCGGTGAGACTTACGCCAAGTGTCGAGAACGAGCATATGCTGAATTGGTCGTCCGAGCCTATATGCGACGATGGGCCAAGTCCAATGCAACATTCCGTGAAGTTGCTATGCTACACAATGGTGGGTGTTGTGTGCTTGGTAAGGAGAAGGATTCGGATGCGTACAAAAACGCAGCGGCGTACGCGGCAATCGTAACTAGAAATCTGCAATCGTTGCAGAAGGGCGAGACACCAAAGAATAAGTAAGGGCGATGCCCTTACCAACCCATATACAAGAAAGGTATCTAATCATGCGTAATATTACTGTGTACACTCTTGAAGATATGCGGAAGTTGGACCCCAAAGTCTATGCGAAAATCCTGAAACGGTGGGGTGAGAGTCAAGATGACTGGTGGGCGGGCGGGGATGTGATGAAGTCAATCTCCAAAGTGTTGGAATTGTGTGGATTCCGCACTCGCCGGTATGAAATCAGCGAATGTGGTCCATCGTGGATTCGCGTTGAACCCCTCTCGGGTCAAGACCCGGACGCGTACGATCTGACGTGGTTTGTTGACATGTGCAAGCAGTTGGGCTATACTGAGGTAAACGGTGAACTGAAGTTTACCGGCCTGTGCTTGCTCACTGGCTACTGTGCCGATGACGATTGTTTGGAACACGTCTTCAAAGCACTGCAAAAGAATCTCACAATGACAGAAGCGTGCCAAGGTCTAGCGAAAGTTGCCCAACAGCACTGCGAAGCAGACATGGAGCAGCAACGTTCCGAAGAGACTATGTTGGCCAACTGGGAAAATCTGGAATTCACTCGCAACGGCATTGCCGTCTAACGCGGATGTATCCGCAGAAAGGTAGAGTCTATGGCATGGTATTGGGAATTGTTATATTGGATGATCGCCATGTGCTTTGCATGGGAGCGTCTAATGATCATGGCAGCGGCAATTGGAGGGCTTAAGGCTGTGAGCCGATATCCTAATAATTATCTTTGGCACCTGTTGACTTTGATGGGTGTCGTCATGATCGCTGCCCGATTCTTTTTCAAATTCTAACCCTGTGGGGCTGAGGAAACTTGGCCCCCTAGTTTTGCCCGGTTGGGCACAAGCGGGAATGTTTCCCGTTTTGGTTTGGGGCTTAGTCCCCGGAGGTTCTTGTATGAACGTTAGTCGTATTACCGTTGTGGCTCTCGTCGTGGCTCTTGCCGGAACACTTCTGGCACCGAATACGGCAATGGCCGATTACCGAAAGGAGGTCTTGGGCTGGAAGAAAACCGCCGATGTATTGCCCAATGCTTCACTGGACGATCTGGTCCACGAGGCGTGGGTGGCACATGACAATCCACTCGCAACGCCCCGCAAGAATATCAGTCCTGAGCGATTGTCCTCAATCATTCGGGCTGAGATCGATGCCCTCAAAGCCTTGGAGTGGGGTGGCGAATCCGCTGTCATTCGTAAGCACTACGCCTATCGAGATGTGGTCAAGAAGGATGACGACGGCAACGTGGTCGGCGTGACCAAGGAAGTGGAACTGGACAAGTGGGGTAATCCTGTAGTGGCTGATGTCGAGTACATCGACCAGCCGGTGCCCGGATTCACCCGCCCCGCATGGCCAGAACGCAATCTCCCCGAACGCCAGTATACTCTTGGCGAAGTCGCATCTATGTTCTTCTACAAAGCCTTCAAAGCGAATCGGGATCGCGAGATTCATATCCTTGGCAGGCATGGTAAGATGTTGACGCACAGGCTGCGTCGTGAGTACAAGTTGGACACACGTGCAAAGGGTGTGGTTGGCAACAAAATGTCCAATCGAGACTTTGTGACATGGGTCAACGAAGCGGTTACTATCTGGGCTTCTCCCCGCGAGATTTCCAAGGTAGTCAATCGTCGTACTGGCGAACGTCAGGTTGTCAAGACTCTTCCCCCGTGTTCTTCCCGAGTGGAGTATGCACTGCTCCAAGCGGATAAGAACTTCAATGCTGGCACTGAGACTTTTACACGCCTCAAACTCCGGCAGTTGAAGGGCGGCGGCTGGTCCGTCAGCCGTCGTAAGAAGGGTATCGACGACGAAATCAACACCAATGCAGTGGATGCACTGGGCTTGCCGACTACGTTGTGGCACCTTATCAGTACAGATCGGTTGCCCGCTCCCAATCTCGATATCGATGCAGAGCAATTGCATAAGGAACGTCACGACAAGATTCGTGATGTGGTTGCTGCTGCTCACGTGATTGATGAGCGATTCGCCCAAGCCTTGGTGTTTGTGGCGGACGGCTTCACCGTATCCGCAGCATGCGACCGAGTGAACGCAGTGAATCACGCGTCCGAGGACGAGAAGTATCTGCGTCAACACTTCGAGCATCATCGCAAGCAGCTAGGTATTGCCCGTCGAGACTTGGAGCCTGATGATGCTCACATGACTCGTGAACAGATGGAAATGGCCATCGCCGAGTTGCGGGCACGCCGGGCCTAATCAATAAGCAAATCGGGAGGGGAGAAATCCCCTCTCGTTTATTACTGTATCGTTCCGATATTCAATAAGAAAGGAGTGCGTACACATGCGTTCAGACGATGATAGATATATGGCGTTTCTGTCTGGACTGCGTGAATGTTCAGATTGCGGACACGCTTACGAAGTAAGAGATTGCGAATCAAACAGTGAAAAACGGTGCGGTGCGTGCCAAGTAGCCTTCCGCCTTCGCGGAAGTGATAAGCCGGTAGGCATGACTCATCAAGATTGGAAATGGACCCGATTGTTTCGGGAACACTTAAATAATGGAGGATAGTCTATGCAAGAGATCATGAAACATCTATCAATCCATGACAGAATTGCCCGCGTTGCCGATGAGAGATTTGCGTGGCCGGGTGCTTATGCACTTGGCCTAGTGTTGTCTGACGGAGAATGTATTTGTTCGGCATGTGTGAAAAAGAACCTTTCCCGCATTCACACGGATACTTTGGAAAAGTGTGGTGACTACTGGGCTACCGCCGCATACGTTTCCGATCCGGATGATGATGCGGGCGAATGGAATGATGGCTTTGCAACAATGTGTGTAGAGTGTGATAGACCAATAACAGATAGCACAACACAGGAGTAAGTTATGTTTGATTATGTACGAGTTGGTCCCGGAGTTGTCATCAAAAACCTAACGGAGAATAAGTCTTGTTTCTTGCAGGGTGAAACGGCGGAACAATTCTTGGACGCAATAGATGTGTGCCAAGATGATGAGTCGGAACAGCGTGTTATGGAATCTTTTGAGGATGTAATGGATAACGAAAGCGAGGGTACTGATGTTGAGTAGAATCATTAAAAATTATGATCGTGGACTGTTTCACCCGTACGCTATGTCCCCGCAATACATGGAATTCTTGCTACAGAAACACCCAGTAGTTACCAAAGAAGTTTGGGAGCGGTGCCAGCGGCAAGTGTCCACCATGATTCGGTGTCTCACCAGAACGTACTAAACCATATCCCGCCCCATCTGCTACCGCAGGTCGTGGCGGCTTCGTATTCCCAAAACACCGTCCGGAGTGTAAAAAATCCGGGTACTATCGCACACACAGGAGTTCTAGCATGGGGGATAATGTTTTAGTTCTATAACTACGTAGTATATGGACCCCCAACATGGTCCGGGCTTTTGCCAAAAGTACAACTAGCGGGAGTGCGTACTTATACCCTAACAGCCACCTAACAAATCACACCTATATATACATGATGTGCAACGTCCGATAAGAAAAACAGTCTAGAATCTTTGCTTATTGCTTTGCATGACGTGTACTCGCCCGTATACTATTCCTGTACTCGCTACGCTCAACACGTAGCACCTAACGACACGTAACGAACAACACGTTACATAACCAACAACATAAAGGATATGATTATGTGACCCGGAAGGGTCATACACTTAACATAACCGATATAGATATAGAATAATAGATATTGGTTTGTCCGCTATCGTGTGATTGCGGCGTTTATCACATGTTGTAAATAGATAGTGGAGTTTGCGGGATCGGAGTGTATTCGTACCCCGAAGTTAGTATGTACTAAACGCTAAAGTAGGATATTCAATATGAAGAAGTAACTTACTTGCAGTGAGGCGGGAACGCTTCACTGTGTTTTCTTATGATCGAACTCAAATTAGAACCCCAAGTCCGGGTCCGAGAACGAATTAGTGCGAAATATTTTGCCGCGACTCGTAAGGAATTAGTTAATTTTCCACGAGATTATCCCGGCGAAGATCGCAAGAAAGCCGTACATACCCGGCTCCGTCGCATTCTCAAGGAATTCGCCAAACACTATCTAGGTTTGGATGAAGTCCAATTCACGGTAAGAACCAACATGGCGGGAATTGCAGTGGGTGGGGAAACTATCCTCCATACTGATCCCTTGCCCGGTTGTTCTAAAGGTATCTATATAAAAATAAGTCCGGGAGATACTACAGGTCTTGGACACGTGTATCGTACCGTCAAGAATCGGGCGGATTATGTGGGTGGCTCTACTAATTGGGCTTCCACCCCAAATGTCATAAACTTGTCCGAAATGGCGATTAAAGTAAAAGCCATGTGCATATGATATTCAATATTCATAAATCGGGCAGTCCATTTAATCAATTGTGGGTTTGTCAAGAATTACCAAATCTTGCCATGCCCAGATATTCATTGTCCAAACATCTTCGCACACACTATCCGGGCTGTAAAATCAATTTGTTATATTCAGCCTATGTGTACGCTAAAAAGGAAATATAGAAATGCACCGACCATCCGCAGCACTGGCAACCCTCGCAGCATCTACGTTGGGGCTTGCTACTATTCTTCCCGACCAAGAAGATTTTATTCCACCACTTCACCGAAGGGATAACCGTGTAGTCCGTGATGGAAGTTCCCGCAGGGGCGATACTTTCACTAATCGCGGATTGCCCGGACATTTTCACGCTCGCCCCCGTAAGCCCTGTCAGCGTGGCGGACGCAGGAAACGTGGCGGAAGATAATTCTGCGGAGTAATAATAAATAATGAAATCTGCATCGGCACCCCCTAGTTCGGGGGATGATCTTGGTTTTGTTGCTGGTACTATTACTTCATGGGAAGATAAAGTAAAGCAATATACCATTAATTTAAATCGGGCTAAGGCACAATTACAGGAATTAAAGACCCGTAAGCCCAGATATGCCACAGAACAGCAGACATGGGAAAATCAAATTAGATATTGGACTTTAGCAATCGCGGCGGGTCCGCCCGATAACTCTCGCTTTGTGACCGAATTGGACGAATCTCCCAATGAATACCGATAAAGACAGTGTAACCAAAATTCTGCGTACCGTATGGTACTATTTCGTTACTGAACGTCGCCAACGTAATTACAATGCTAATTTAAAGGCTTGTGTTTATCCCGGCGACACAGATGGCGGCAATGGGGTGGGTTGTGCCGTTGGTTGTCTTTTGACGGAAAGGGCCTGCGATAGGCTTTCTCAATGGGGACTGGGTTCGTTGGGGGTATGGTGCCCTACCAAATTGGAGTTGGAAGTAATATATTCAGGCTTAGGGTTAAAGCCCCTACGCCGTAATCGTATCCTGCTGAGAAGTCTACAGGATGTACACGATAAGAATGATCTCCATCCCCTCCATGAGAGAATGGCTAAGAAAATCCGCCAAATCGCCCACAATCGCCGTATCCCTATGAAACTCATCAAGGATGATAGTTTGGGGTTATATTCTAAATTGGATCAAACCGCGTAACATGGATAATTTCATCGAATCTCGTTTCGGCATTTGCCGATAAGGACCGGCTTATAGTTTAATGGTTAAAACGTGTGATTTATAATCGCTTGATCCGGGTTCGATTCCCGGTAGGCCAATTTTTGTAGAAAGGTATTCAATGGACCCTAGTAATAAGGATGCTTTGGTTAAGGTATTCCGTACGGTCTATTATTGGTTTGTTACTGAAAAAAGAAAGCGAAATTGGGCCTAATTCTGGGCCTATTTTCACAAAGTAGCACAATAAGGCTGTGTGGCGAAATTGGCAGCACGCAGCGGACTTAAAATCCGCTTCTCCGAAAGGGGAGTGTGAGTTCAAGTCTCACCACAGCCATTTAAAAAGGTAGATGTTGTTAGGCTCTCGTAGCTCAGTTGGTTAGAGCATCTGACTTGAATATAAATAAGAGTGCTATATCAGTAATGGTATAGTAGAATTGCCCAAATTCGGTGAATCCTTTAATCTGGTAACGCCGAGCCAAGCCCGCAAGGGAAGGTGTAGAGACTAGACGGGCAATATCCCATAAGGGATAATGGCATAGTCCAGACCACAAACATAATGGTGGCGAAAGCCATAGTGGTAAGTTAATCAGAGGGTCACTGGTTCGAGTCCAGTATCGCCCACCACACAATCACCTGTTTTATGCTCGTTAGTCCCGATCCCGATCTCTTCAGGGATCGCTGTCTGGCTGAATGCTGTGATAATCGCGGCAATCGCTTGGCGAAGCGCGACGCGGCCTTCAGTGCTCATTGATGGCGGTATGGCGATGACCATTGTGTTTTCGTCCATCCTACATCCTTTCCTGAGGTCATTATGGCATTACCAAGCTGCCCGAAGTGCAATAACCACCTCTTCGAGATACACCAGGCCGAGCCATCTGGATCAGCGTACAAACTTATGTTTGTACAGTGCTCTTCGTGTGGCGCGGTCGCTGGCGTGCTCGACTTCTTCAACATTGGCGCAAAGTTAAGCAAGCAAGATGAGGCGCTGAAGAAGATTGCACGGGCGCTCAATATCTCGGTTGATCTGTAAGCATACTGGTTAGAGCGCATCGTTCACACCGCCGAGCTGGGAACCTGCCCCAGCAGGATGGTTCGGCGGCTATTTTTTCATCATCGTTCGTTCTTCAGTTATCAAGGTGCGTCCGCTGCGCGCCGGACGAAGCGCGCTGGTGATGTCGGCACCACGGAATGTATCTGACTCGCGCCCGTGCAGGCGCGTGAAAGAACGCCATGCAATCCTGGGAATACCTGGTACTGCGGATCGACCTGGCCGGCGGGGATCGCCCGCTCATTCGCTGGGTTGGCAGCACCGAAGTTGCGAATTGGAAACAATCGGCCCCGATCTGGGAACGCCTGAACGAGTACGGCGATCTGGGCTGGGAACTCGTCGGCTTTGAACTGTTCGGCACGCGTCACACCAGCGTGGTGATGAAGCGACCGAAGGAATAACGATGATTCAACGTGATCTTGCG
>OFQX01000549.1_pt1 | contig 11369 bp, 14 predicted proteins | sample 1542951 | NCBI WGS metagenome assembly OFQX01 (sample SAMN07774215, study PRJEB24372) | wastewater metagenome | isolation source: WWTP Novara (Effluent) | place: Italy: Novara | collected 2015-12
GGCGGGGCTTTGCACGTTGATGTGGCCGACGCCATTTTCGAGCGCCTGCAAGAGTTGCGCGCCGGTCAGGTCGACATGGGCGATGGTGTTTTCGTAGGGTAGCGCTTCATAGATCGCCGCCAGCGACACATCGCCGGCGAAGATCGACTTGCCGATGCTGCCGCTGTTCACGATGACGAGCTGGCCGCCCTCGACCTGCTCGCCCGAGTGGAGGAGAGCGAGTCCGAGATAGTGAAGAATCTGCGGGACGAAGCGGACCTGTGCCGGAACGAAACCGCCACGGACGTAGCCGACCTACTTGACGATGCCGCATCGTGCATCGTTGCGATGGCATCGCAGTTTAACGCGCTCAAGGCCGAGAGGGACAGGCTCAAGGCTCACGCGGAGGCGCTTGAGAACATCGAAACATCCCTTCGCAGAGCCGGGGCCACATTGCCCGCGCCAGAGCCGACTGGGACGATTGAAGGCGCAATGAACGCGGGGCTTTGTATTGCGCTCTGCGTAGTTGTTGCAGAACGTGAACGCGCAATGGGCGCGGCTGTTTTTGGAGGTGGTCATCCCGAAGCGACCTCGGGTAATACGACGACGCATTCCGGCGAATCCTTGCAGGCGACGCATTCGCAAGAGTGCCCGGACCATGAGCAGAAGCAGCCGCAGCCCGCCAACCCGAAGGATGCGCCATGACCACGCCGACGCCTTGCGACCACGACAAGCGGTTTGCGGGGGTGTTCTTCCTGCCGAAGGGAACGAATGGTTGCTTGGCTTGCGCTTTCGAGCAATCTCAGCGCGACCTCGCCGCCGCGCAGGAGGCCCGACAACGGGCAGAGGCGCTCGCGGAGGAGAACGCGAAGCTGCTGAAAAAACTCCGACGCATTGTCCCTTGTCTGATTGAAGTTGTCAGAATGCCAAATGTCGAGCATGTCGCCGACGAACACAACGAAGCTGTCAAAGAGCTTCGCGCCATCATCGACGCAGCGAGGGCGAAATGAGCGAGCGGCGCGTTAAGGCGTGGGCGGTGGTGGATGCTAACGGTGAGCCGTTTGAGTTTGAGGGCGGATCATTGAGCGTTTACGCGACCGATGCGGTTGCTGAATGTGAGTTTGAGAAGATCAATCGCGGCAACGGCGAGCGCGTCGTCCCCGTGGTGATCGAATATCAGGAGGAGAAATGACGCCAGAGCGGATCAAGGCTTCATGGGACTTGAAGAATTTGCGCCGTCGCGTTAATCGCGCACGAAGGTTCCCCGACAACACTTGCCCATCATCGCGTCACCTTCACATCATGGCCGACGCGCTGGCAAGCGGACGCGGGTATCCGATGATGATCGACGAGCCGGAACATTGCGCCGGGTCCATCTATGCGGTGCTTGAGTCCTTATTCAAGACGCGCACGGAACTGGCGAAACTGAAAGGGAAGCCATGACGCCCGCCGAGGAAAATGCGCTTGTCAACATGGCGAGGCCGCTTGGCGCCACAAATGCGAGCCGCGATGCCATCCGCCTAGCCATCCGCGCAGCCTACGCACAGGGCGCCGCGAAGGAGGCCCTTGCTATCGCAACACGCGAACGCAATGACGCTATCCGAGCCTCGCTGGATGACATGGGTAAAGCTCAACGCGCAGAGGAACAGGTCTTGTCGCGGATCATCGGGATTGCCACGGTCGGGAACATCGACGGCCACGAAGTGATCCGCAGACAATCCGCGATTGATGTTGTGCGGATGGTGTTCTCCGCCATCGACGCCGCAATGGAGGCGAAATGAAGCGCGCTAAGGCGTGGGCGGTGCGCGCATGGGCCTGATCGAGCGATTGCGGGATGGCGACCCTTGGGACATGCCCTACGCATGCCAACTGGCCGCGCACGAAGCCGCCGACGCGATCACAGAATCCCTCGCCATCGCCCGCGAACTCGCGCGGCTGGCCGTGAACATGAACGGGAACCCCATCGGCTCCGTCGGCACGCAGGTCGCGATGCTTGAGGCCCTCGAGCGGCGGGTGGGGGTGCGGGAATGACCGTAGACCGCGCCATGATCGAGGCCATCCGCCAGGTCGCGCAGATCCCCACGGATCGGCGGCTGTGGTCGCTTGCCACCATCGCGGCCTATGCCGAGCTCTCCGAATCGCACGTCGCACAGAAGGTCGTCTCCAAGCCGGGCTTCCCCCGCCCGATCCGGCTCGACGGCAACGGGCACCCGCGCTGGCTCGCGGGAGAGGTGATGGCGTACTTCGAGGCTAGTCGAGCTTCATAGCCAGTTCCGCCGCGCTCGCCCGGTAGTAGAACATCAGCGAGCGGATGTCGCGGTGCCCGACCACCCGGGCCAATTCCAGAACGTCCAGCTTCTTCGACAGCCGACTGATCGCCTCCGAGCGCGAGTCGTGGAAGTGAACCCCCGTCCATTCCGTCTTGTCCCGCGCCTTCCGAAACAGCCGGTCGAGCGAGGCTGCCGTGATCGGAAACGGCTTGACGTTCCCCTTCTGCCCCTCAAGGATCGCCACGGCAACGGACGAGAGCGGCACCTCCCGCGCGTCCTCGTTCTTCGTCTTGGGCAGGCTCGCCACCCGTTGATCCAGGTCAACCCGCGACCATTCCAGCGACAGGATCTCTCCGGCCCGCATCCCCGTCTCGATGGCGAAGCGGAACGCCGCGGCGACGTGCCGGCCGACATCCCCCGTCAGGTGAGCGCAGATCGCATCGACCGCGCCGGCCGGGACGCCCTTGCGCCTTGGCGGCCGGGAGGCCGGCTTCTTCACGTCGAGGATCGGGTTCCGGGTGATCCAGCGCCATTCCTTCCGGGCCGTCTCGAGCACGCTCTGGATCAGGTTCATCTCGCGCCGCACGGAAGGCCCGGAAACGGCCTGTAGGCGCTCGTCGCGCCACTTGGCTATGTCGTCCTCAGTCAGCCGCGAAATCGGCTTCCGCGCCATCGTGGAGCCTTCCAGGGCCTCGAGGCGCACCTTCTCCCACCGCTCCCCGCGCTTGGTCGGGCTGACGGCCTTGGCGTAGGCTTGGAAGGCATCCCCGAGCGTCTTGGTCGTGGGCAGGTGGCCGTCGAGCAGTTCGCGTTCCATCTGGATCGCCCAAGCGGTCGCGTCGGCCTTGGAATGGAAGGTCCGCGACTGCGGGGGATGCCCGAGCCGGCGGACCTGCGCTCTCCACTTCGCTCCCCGTCTTGTTATGGTCGGCACGGCACAATCCCGGGCACAAATGCCCCCGGAATAGTGTGCCAAATAGTGCTTAAATTGAAGCGGCTACAGAGGAAAAGCCTTGCCGATCAACGGGGGCTAGATTCCCTCTCCCGGCACCACGGTAGACGGGGAATCAAGGGTTTAGGGCGGCCTTGGCACAATGGCGGCACTAGTGCAGCACCGCCGGCCGCGCGCCGGGCCTCCCGGGCACGCGTAGGCGGCGCCCAATCGCGAGCACCGAGAAGTCCTCGGCAAGGTTAGCCCGGGGCGGCAAAGCGGGCCCGCAGGCCCGCCACGCCAGCCGGCGGGGCCTTTTCACCGGCTGACCGGGTTCATGGCGGGCGAATCCTTCGGGTAAGTTGGTGCGATAGCCGGAGACGCCTTCCACGCGAGCCCGTGCGGGGATTCCGAGTCCAGCCAGGCGATCGCGTCGTAGACCGCCTCGGTGCCCTTCCTCTGGTAGTCCGTGATCCGGAAGGCCTTCCCGTCGGGCCCCGGCCAGCCGGCGACGCCAGCGGTCTTGATGTTCGGCCCGCCATCGCGGATCGGGTCGCCCCGCTGCGCCGCTTCCCACAGACCGCGGTGCGTGTCGTAGCAGCGCGGCATGGGCGCGTTGTTGCCGGCCAGCTCGGGAAGCGGGGTGTCCTTGCCGAAGTCACGCCACGGGTGCGGCTTGGACTCGTCGGCGAACTGGGCCAGCATGGAAGGCCACCAGGTGCGCCAGTCGGCCGGGTCGAAGCCTGAGGCGACCGGGATGCCCGAGAGCTTGTCGATCTCGGCCTGGTGGAAGGCGATCGCGGCGCGGTGGAATTCGATGCTCATGGTCTGATTCTCCTATCGCTCGGTTGAGGGATGCGGCGCGCTCTTGGTCATGCTTGCGCCGTAGACGTACATCACGATGCCGCCCGCGATCGTTCCCATCACGAAGCCGATCACGGTCCCGCGCATCTGAGCGTCGAGCTCGAGCAGCCACGGAGCCCGGAAAACGGCCGCGGCGACGACCGCCCAGATCGTCGGGACAAATACGAGGATGCCTACGAACGGGAGGCTGAATACCAGCTTTCGCCAGTCGCCGGACTGCGCGGTGGCGGCGTCGCGGGCGCCCTTGATGCCCCCGCCGCCGGCCTCGACGAGCGTGGGGAGGAGCTCGCTCACGGCGGCGCGGGCCTCGGCGAGCTTGGCTGGGCTCCGCTCCAGCTCCTCGATGGCGGCCTGCAGGTTCGGTGCCTGGACGGTGCGGGTGACGGCCTCAGCGACCATCGAGGCCGCGGCCACGTTGCGCTTCTGCACCTCCGAGCCGGAGCCGAATGCGGCGCCCAAGGCGGGGATGAGTTCGATCAGGCGCGGCAGGAACGCCTGCGCGGCCGCGATGGCGATGGGGATCAGGGGAGCGGGCATGTTGTGGGCCTCCTGTTCGTCGGCCGATGGGACCGGCCGGATGGTGGATTCGGTGACGGCCTCGCCGTAGTGCTCGGTCGCGAGGGGATCGATCGGCGGCGCGTTCTCGAGGATGCCGAGCCACTTCTCCCACGTCGCGCGGGCGCGGGCGGTGGCGGCGTTCTCTTCCTTGCCGCCGGGCAGGCTCGTCCACTCGGTCGAGCACTTGCGGCAGGCTTCGTCGAACCGGCCCGCCTTCACGTCCTCGAGCGCGTCGCGGAAGATCAATCTCGCGACGGCGAACTCGTCCTGAGACTGCTCGGAGAAGTCCGGCAGGCCCCATCGGGTGGCCGTCTCGATCCACGTCGTCCACGTGGCCTGATAGGCGCCGGCCGCCGAGCTCCTGAGTCCATCCGGCGTCTGCTCGAATATCTTGGGGTGGCGGCTCAGGTCGTCGAAATACTTGGGCGGCGATCCCACGCCGCCGTAGCGCATCCGGTAGGCGTTCGCCGTCTGCCCGCTCTCCCCCTCGCGAATGACTCTGAGGAACGCCTGCACATGGCGATCCGAGAGCGCGGCGCGGAGGACGGCGCGGTCAGTCATTTTCACGTGATGCCCATGTCGGCGAGGATCTGGCCGATGCCGAACTTCACGACGGCGTAGGCGATCCCGGCCGCCGCCGCGATGATCGCCACCCACCGCGCGAGAGCCCCGACGCTGCGCACGACCACGAAGAAACCCTTGCCAGCCTGAAAGAACTCGATGATCTCGTCCGTGTTCGACTTGATCGCGTGCGTGACGGCGGTGTTCTCGGCGAGGCGCCGCTCGAAGTTGTCCATTCTGGCCGTCACCTCATGGCGCCACCCGTCGTCTGCACGGCGATCGTGCGGGACCGGGCAGTGAGCCGGATCGCCGGCAGGACAGGGCGGCGGCGCGCGATCCGTCATTTTTGTCTCACCTCATCACGCGAACGGCTGCACGACGACCACGCCCCGAAACGACGAGGACGCCGCGCTCGCGCTTCCGACAAGTTTCACAGAGATGTAGTCCCCTGCCGCCACCGTGAAGGCGTTCGTGGTGATCGTGACGGCGAAGTTCCCGTTCGTTATCTGACCGGTCATGCTCTGGTCGGAGGCGTTCTTCCTCATCGTGAGCGTGTAGGTCTCACCAGCTCCCGGCGTGCCGCCCGATTGCAGGATCACCTTGTTGACGTAGCCGGCATACGGGCAGACGAAGTAGGCGATGGCCTCGGTGGTTTCCGCTCCACCGTGCCGCAGGTAGCGGGTCGCGCCGCCGATCGCCAGCGTGTCGCACGAAAACGGGAACACGATCCCTTGCGCGTTAAGCGCGTCGAATGCCAATCCGATCCGCGAGGCATAGTCGGCATTGCTTCCGTTGGTCGGTTTGGACAGGCTCATGGTCTAGCTCTCCAGGAAGGCCAGCTGCAGCCGGTGAAATTGATAGTTCTCGAACACGATCGGGTTCAGCGCCTCGAGCGAGCCCAACACCGTGAAGTCCCGCTCTAGCCGCTCGCTCGCGTTGGCCGGGAAGATCGACACGAGCACCTCGAGCCCGGGGTCGCACGCTTGCACGATGTCGGACCACTTGGCCCGGTCGGCGTCGGACACGAAAACGGTCTCGAATCGCAGCTCTCGCCACTTGGAGCGAACCAGTCTGCGGAGGGATCCGCCAAGGGTGCGCTGCTGGTCAGAGTTGGATCGCCATTGCGGCGCCATCCCGACAAGCCCGTTGTAGGGAGCCTCCTGGTATTCGCCCAGCACCATGCGGCGAGCCTCGAAGTAGTCGGTATCGACGGCGCCATTGTTCGCGATGGTCACTCGGAAAGCGCTGGCATTGACGACGGTGAACCATTTCGACAGTGGAGCAAGGCGCGAGGTGCGGTCATCGTAGGCGGCCCCCCACTGGAACGCACCCCACGGATCGTCACCCCAGCCCGGGCCCGTCGGTGTGAAGAAGTCCCACGTCTGGTCATAGACGCTGGATCCCATCGCCAGGTCGCTGAATATCTGCAGCCGGACGGTTGAACCGATCAGCGATGAGGCCTGCGCGGACGGCCACAAGCTGAAATGCGACAGCCTGCGGACATCACCAGCCCAGTTGCCCTCGATCACTTGGGAGGCGAGGCTCGTCGACCGCCACAGCCGGTCGCGGATGTTCGACTGCAGGTTCGTGACGGGGAGCGTGGTGACGGCTGCCGGCGAGACCGACAGCGTCGCGTCGTCGATGGAATTCACGGGCACGAGGCGGAATGTCATGGTCAGTCGATGCTCGCGGAAGTGACAGCCGGGGCGAATCGGGCGATAAGCGTGAGCCGGCAACGGTCGGCATTCAGGTCCGTCTGCACGCCGATAAGTCGGAAATTGACCCCACCGCTCATGCCATATCGCGGATAGGTGAGCGCGACCACCTCGCCCAGGAGCCACTCGTAGGCCCGCAGGTCAGTCTCGAGTTGAACCGTGCGGATGTGAGGCTTCTGGTCGCCGAGAATCTCGTCGGCGGCGGCAACCAAGTCTGCCCCGGTCGCCGCGAAGGCGCCCGCGACCTCCCGGCGGATTGCCGTCGTGTGAAACCCTTGCCAGTTGGTCGCGTAGCTCGTCCCGCTTGGTGCCGTACTCTCGGCGACTTCACGGTATTGGGCCGACAGAATTCTCCGGTCGGAGACGCCAACCGATACGCCGATTTCGCCGAAGGTGAGGGGCTGCTCGTTTTTCTGGGAGCGAAGCGCCACCGTTCCCACGATCTCGCGCGCATTGGTGACGGAAACCGACCCGGTAACGTCGGAGCGCTGCAGCGTTCTGGTTGCGGTCGCGGCGGCAAGGCCGCTCAAGTCAATGCGAAAGGCACGGAAGACGCCCTCGTGGTCCGGCCCGAAGCAGACCTGCGCGACGCGCGCGATGTCCTCGAGGACGCCGAGAAGGTTTTCGCGTTCAAGCACCACGCGACCAGCCGCAAGCTGCCCGGCAGTCAATGAGCCATCGACGTTCTCGAAGCTGGTGGAGTCGATGTTGCCGACGTACACCCCACCGTAGTCCACCAACATCGACTGCAACAGTTCGCCCGTTGCCCCGCTGCCGATGCTTTGCGTTGGCGAGTATCCGACCACGTCGGCGGTGAGGCGACCGGTTGGTGACGACGAGAGTTTGATGGTGCCGTCAGCGGCCGAGTTGTCGTAGTACCTGCGCCGGTTGCACGCAATGGTCCCGCTGAACGATGTTCCCGTTATGTCGACCGCGCTTCCGCCCTTCGTGGTCGAAAGCCTGAAATTGTCGGCCGTGAACCCCGCCGAGATCACCCAATATTGCGTATTGGCCGCGAGCCCCGCGAAGATATCGCTGGTGACGGTGAAGTGAACCACATCGTCGATGGCGAGGCCGTGCGCGACCCGGGTGATGGTCTCAGTCCCGGCGTTCGCGGTGATGGCGGCATTGTCTCCGGAGAATATGCCCCCGGAGTCCAGCGTGACGCCGTTATCGTAGACCACCTGGACCACGGATCCGACGTAATTGCCGATGACGTAGTATTCGAGCGTCGCGGCGTTCTTTACCACTGGCTCGATTGAAAAGCCGCCGACCGATCCGTTCCAACCCAAGACAATCGGCTTCCGCCTCTCGTCATTGACAACTGCCCCAGCGATGGTCTTGTCCAGAAGTAGCCGCTGATCGCGGATCTGAATCACCAGTCGAGAGTCGTCCCCCGAGGCTACCTCGGCAAGGCCTACGGTCACGAGCCTGAAATCAGCCCTGGCCCATGCGCGGTCCCCGAGATAAAGGCGCACCTCCCTCCCGTCGATGACGAGGCTCATCAGCGCATCGAGTTCTCCGTCGACGTTCACGAGTTCCAGCTCGCCGACCGACACCTGAGTTATCCCGCCAAGCGTGTCCGGGTTCACCTTCCGGTCGAGCACCGGAGCCTTCGAAATCACCGCCCGGTAGCGTGTGCTGGCCGGGCTGTCCGTGGGCCTTGTGGTATACGGGCGATTCGCCAGATAGATCGTGCTCTCAGCGGGCGCGCCGGCACTCTCGTAGGCGAAATCGATCTCGCATAGAATGGTGCGCTCAGCATCAGTCGCGAGCCAAGCGCTGAATTGGGCGCCCGAGATCGTCATTTACCGGCGCGCCGTTTCCAGTGATGCGCTCGCCACCGCGCCCGCAACGTTGTCTCCGTCCGCCGTACCCTTGTCGCGGATGTCGAGGAGAATCTGCCGAACGTCGCGCAGGATGTCGTTCCCGGTGCGCGTCTCCGCGTACATGTCTTTCTGCAGATCCCCCGCTCCACCCGGTCGGGCAAAGTTGGCAGCCGCCTCTGTGATCTCCCTGAAAAGGGAGACGTAACCGGACCCGGAAGCGAACGCACCGCGGCCGAGCCCGAGCACGCGCTCGATGTAGCCCTGAAGGCCCGAGGCGGCGCCCAAGTCGCCGCCCTGCGCGAGGGCAAGCTGCTCGTAGAACTGGCGCTTGGCGAGGTCAAGCTGCTGCATCGGATCGAGAGGAGACATTGACGGGTTCACGAGGAGCCCCTGCAGGTAGGCCCAAAGGCCGTCCTTAGCGCTTACCATCTGCTCGGCTGCGCGGGTTGCCGCATCGCCGAGCCCCGTGATTCCGGTCGCCACCCCGATCACGGGCCCCTGCGCGTTCTGCATCGCGTTGGTCCAGGCGATGTACGCCTCGAGCATGTCGTTCAGGACCGTGACCGCGTTCCCTCCGAGCGACTGCGCGTAGGTGAGCGCCTCGCCGATTCGCCCCTCGCGCACCAGCCGGCCGATGTTGTCGATGGTGTTCTCGACGTTCCAGCCGCCCGCCTCGCCGTTGGCAGGGTTGAGCCCCATCCACGTGCGCACGCGGGACTCGAGCACGCTCCGCGCGTTGGAGGCGCCAAAGGAGGGGGAGAGAGTTGCCGCGAGAGAATTGAAGCGCGTCACGGCCGCGGCGGCGGCGTTGGTGATGGTGTTGAAGGCGGGGGCTACACCCATCAACGCGGTGAACATCTTTCGCCCGCTCTCGGTGGACAGGTCGAGTGAATCGACGAGATTTCGGAACTCCTCGTTGGAGGCCGGGATCGCCACACCGAGCGCGGCGAATACCTCGCTCACCTGATCCTGGACAAGCGCGACCTTCTCCGCGTCGGTAAGGAACGCGCTCTGGTAGTCGCTCCATTGCTGCGTCACCCGGGCGAAGGTTTGCCCGAGATCCTCGCCTTCCTTCTGGAAGGCCCGGAGGGTCTCGATGTTGAGCCCCTTGATGCCGGTGGCATCGAGCGCATCGAGTAGCCCGGCGAAGGTCGCGATCTCCTTCATCAGGTCCGCTGCGGTTCCGGTGTACCCGCGGATGAACTCCGCGAACGTGGCATCGAGCGTGTCGAAGATCGTCCCGTACTTTTTCTTGAGGAACTCGCTCGTCAACTGCTCGGCCGCAGTCGTGTCATCCTTGCCGAAGGCGAACTCAGCCGGCTGCCCGTCGGCGCGCGTGGAGTATGCCCCGCCCAGTCGCCCGGTGATCGCGGCGATCTGCTGCGGCGTGAGGCGTCCCGCGAGCTGGCGGTCGATGCCGATGGTCGAACCCATGGAGGCTTGGATGGCGCGGTTCTGGGCATCGTTCCCAGCCAGGTATTCGAAGCCCTGGGCACCGAACGGGCCGGTGGTCGAGTAGGCGTTCGCGTTGGCGCCGAAGCCGAGCTTTCCCTTCCAGTTCTCGCCCTTGTCCTTGAAGGCCTGATACAGAGCGTAGACGCCGGCGATGGCGGCGATGTAGGGCCCGGCGCCCGAGAGCATCCCCATCAGTTCGCTCGCCGCGACAGCGCCACCAGTCCCACCGCCTAGCAGAGTTCCTAGACCGGATTGCAGGAGCCCACCGCCGGCGGATAGAAGACTTCCGGCAAGACTCCCGGCGGCCGTCCCACTTCCTGTTTGTCCAGCCAGCGCCGAGAGTGCCGTCGATCCAGTTGCGCCGACCGCCATTTGAAGAACCCACCGCTGCGCGAAGATCGAGATGAGTTCCGCCAAGAATCGCTTCGCGTAATTCCGCAGGTTTTCGAAGGCGTCCTTTCCGTTCATCACGAGGTCGGCGAAGAAGTCTCCGGCGGTGCGGGAGATTTCACCCCACACAGACGCCTGATCGCGCAGAGCCGCGCTCTGTGCCTCGATAGCGGCCCTGCCGGACTCACCGCGACCCACAGAATCAGCGAGGCGCTTGCGAAGGTCGATCTCCTCCTGGAGCTGCGCGAGTTCGGTCTCCATCGCCCCGGAGGCCTTGAGGATCGCCATGCGCTCCTCGAGGCGGGCGACCACGAGCAGGGCGATCTGCTCGCGCGTCATGCCCAGAGTGTCGTTCGCCCACTCCTCTCGCTTGATCTCATCTTCGATGGCGTCGATGTAGCGGCGGCGTTTCTCCTCGCCAGCCGCGAGTGCCTTGGCGACGGATTCACGCAGTTCCGCCTCCATCTTGAGGAACGCGACCACGTGAGCATCGGCGAGCCCGAGATCCTTCTGCGCCTTCGCGAGTTTCCCGGCCGCATCTGCCCCGGCGAGGAACGCCCGCGCCTTCTTGTTAGCGGCGTCGGCGGCGTCCTTTGCGATGCGGGCGGCTTCGAGATCCTCCTCGCTCATGCCCGCCGTTGCCGTTGCGGTCTTCCCGGCGGCAGTTCCGACCGCCATGATCGACTTCTCCCAGGCGTCGAACTTCGCGCGAGAGGCTTCCGCGTCGGCAGTCATCATCCGGCCGATCTCAGCGGCCCGCTTGAAATCACCCACGGCCACAGCGGCAGCCTGCGCCGCGAGTCCGCCGATCTCCGTG
>OFQX01000550.1_pt1 | contig 11344 bp, 15 predicted proteins | sample 1542951 | NCBI WGS metagenome assembly OFQX01 (sample SAMN07774215, study PRJEB24372) | wastewater metagenome | isolation source: WWTP Novara (Effluent) | place: Italy: Novara | collected 2015-12
TCGACCCTCAGCTTGCGCCGTCTGGATTAATCGCCATTGTTGCTCGATTGCGCGGTCAGGTCCGCTTCCAGAAAGGATGGCTGTTCGGATACGCTGGCGTTCACGAAAGGGATCGCCTTTGCGGCGTTATCCCCCGCGTCGGGATCTTCAATGGGGGTGCCGTCAGCGCGAAGCTCCACCACCGGCTCATCTTCCTGGCCGAAGCTGATCGAGGTGTTGACGATCTCGGTCAGCAACTGCATGGGCAGGTTCTTGATCCGTGTGATGGCCCCCGTCTCCAGCAGGACACGAGGAATCGGGATCAGGCCCCCATCCTCGTCCATGGCGTTCCAGCTTGCAACCATGTGCGGCAGAATGTCGTACATGCCAGCCAGTCGGATTGCCATGCCAGCAGCGTCGTCATCCTTGACAGCCGCTACGGCCTTCTCCTCCTCCTGGAGGTGCTGCATGATCCCCTGGCTCGTCTCACCCGGCATCCACATGAGCGGGATGACCTTGACCCAGAAGTCGTGGTTGGGTTCATCCAACTCGTACTTCTTACCAAGTTCCAGCTTTTCAGTTTTCCACATTGCGTGCTCTCCCTGATGTGATCAAAAGAGGGGGCTGGCTGGCCCCCTCCTAAGTCTTTAGTATGCGACCGCTTTCGCGTTCTTGACCGCGACCTTGATGTTGCCCACGTCCGTCGCGTTGTAGATGCCACGGAAGCTAAGGCGCATCAGGACCGAGATGCCCGAGCGATCCCATTCTGGCGGCGCGGCTCCGAAGAAGCAGTCTGTCATGGTGAACTTGATCTCGCGAGCCGGGGAACCCTTCGTGAACGTGATGACCATGCTCTGACGGGTGCTGTTGAGGAACAGGTTGAGCAGGGCCATGTTGTTGAAGGCTACCTGCAAGCTGCCCTCCACTGTCATCGCGCCGGCATTGATGAACGACGGCGACTGGCTATCGCAGCCAGTGTGGATGACCTGGAGGTCGCGGGTCAGGTTGATCTCGCCCTGGGTGGTGACACAGGGGGTGGTTAGGCCGGTACTGGTGACCGTGCCGCGCCAACCCTCGAACGCGGTCTCAATCGCGATGGTCGGCGTCGCAGGTGTCACAACCGTGGGCACCTTCGACATCAGACTCGTGTTGTAACCAAGAGCGCCAGATGCCGCATCCCAGTTGAAAGTCATCGAGCCGAAGCGGGCACCAGCGTACTGGAGGCCACCGGATGCCCCAGAGAGGAGCGTCTCTTCAACGGTGTAGCTGGGGATGTCGGCATTCAGGCTGAACGTGTGGGTGTACGGATCGCTCGCGCCCGAGATGGTATCCGTACCGAAGAGGCCCATGAGCGCATGGCTCACGGCCTCTGGATAATACCAGCCCGAGTACTGCATCTCGCCGTGGCCTGCATCAAGCAGCGCGTCGAACGTCGAAGTAGCGATGCCACGCTTGCCATCGTCGTACGTCGCCGGGATCTGCGCAGTGCCACTGCCGTCCATGATGGGGAACGTGACATCCGGCACAACCGGGGTTCCCCAAACGGACTCCTTCTTGAGTCCAATCTTATACTGGAAAGATCGTGCCATCGTCATAGCGAATTACCCCTTCGGATCTGGCGTTGGCGTGCTCGCTGTGGACTTAAGCGGCGGGGCTGCACTGAAAAACGACGGCTGGACGCTTGTCAGGTACACTGCGATGCTCACTGGAACTTCGATCTTTCCGCCCTTGGGAATCTGGAGATCGTGGACCACGCCGACGCTGATCGCGCTCGCCTCGGGGTCGCCAATCCAATAGACGCTGGTGGTCTCCTCGTCTGGCTTCCTGTCGAGCTTCGCGCGTGGCGTCTCTTCTGCGGGTATGGGCATGGTCATGTTCTGTTCCTCCTGAGCCTGCTGGAAAGCGTAGTACGCCGCAGCTATGGCGTCAATGTCTACTACTGTACACGGGCACGCCACGATTACACCGGACTCAATCCGCCCTCATGGGTCTGAATTGTGATCGTGAATGTAGCTTCGTAGCCGCCAACCCCGCCTAGCTCCCTGGGCTGGATGCTCGAAAGCGCTAGCGGTGCAAGTGCGCCGAATGCAGTGTCCGTAATCGTCCGCTGCACCTGCATGTAGGTTAGAACCTGGTCGATGAGGCCCTGCATCTGGTCCTCGCTAGAACCCTCGATGTAACCGAAGAACATCATCACGTTGAACGTGTGGTTCCAGTAGACCATGCAGCCGGGAACGAAGCCCCCGGTAACGAGAGGCAAGCTGCCCACACGCCGCAGTACCCAGCATTGGATGAACTGGCCATCCTGCTGGCGCAGCATCCCCACTACCCGCTCCCAATCCATTAGCTTGGGGTCCTCGGTGTAGATGTTCTTTGCGCCAGCCGCTTCCAGCAAGTCCTTCAACGCATCGCGCACAGCCGTCGTATCTACCACCGGGAGCCGCCTGACCGATGTGTCAGGAAGGGCTGGCCCATCGAATCCTCGGTAGTCATGCTACGCACCACGGCGACGCCCTTCGGACGATCATAGGCCAGCTTGAGGCCAGCCAGGTAGTCCTTCTCGTACTCGCGTGCTACACGGCGGTACTGATCACTCTTGCTGCTGCCCATGTTCACGAAGTCGGCGGGCATCGATTTGTCGTTGCTACCGGCCATCTTCGCGGCCATGCCCATCGCGGTCTTGGACGCCACGATGTTCTTAAGCGCCTCTTCGAGCACCACGGGCACGGTAGTCACCGTGGCTCCCGCAAGCCCCTCAAGCTCCCAAGGCGTTGTGTATACGATCAGTGCGCCGCTACTGCTGATCCCGCCCGACACGAACAGATACTGAGCCGTGCCAATTGCCTGCACCCGCCAGTCCTTATCCGGGATAGGCGCGCTATTATCCAAGCTAACCGTTGGGTACGGCTGCCAGATCTGGCGCACCACGCTGAACTCAGGCACCCAATCCGTGATCAGCGCAGCTAGGTCAAACCTGCTACCCGTGGCAGCAAGCTGATACTCCGTTTCCCGCGCTCTATCCTCAGACAGACGCCAAAGACCAGCACTTGCGTACTGGTCTAGGGCTTCATCGGTGATAGTGTTGGGACCGAGATTCTGGAACATATCCCTCACGCCGTCGCGAAGGCTAGCCAGCGTGATAGTCATGTTACATCTCCGTGACGATGCGAACCCTGGTCTTGTCGCCCGCGTTAGCGCTAGCGACTGCGATAGTCACAGGCCCCGCCAGCACATATCGCTCGTAGATGCCAGCGATGACCGTGGTCAGGTCGATCGCCAGCGCCTGCTTCCGTGGATGGTAGATGCCGGTGCCAGCCCCGATTGCCAGCGGGCCACCCAACACGAGGTTGGAGCCATCCGCCAGCCGTGCGGTAATCTGCACAGTGCGGGCCACGTTGGGAGTCGTCTCATCGTTGCTGATGATGACTGCTTCCAACAGCCCAGTCACATTTGGGATCACGACGTTGCCGCTCGCAGCGCCAGTGAACATCTTTTCCGAACCGATGAAGTTAACCATCGCCGCGATCGATCCCCCGGAATTCGTAGTCTGTGATCGGGGACCAGGACGATGGCGGCTGACCAAGCGCTCCCTGATTCCAGAGGTACGCGAGATACTCGCGCAACTCATCTTCTGTGTAGGTGGCACGGGCGTCTGCGTCCAGCTTCTGGTCGATTTCCCAGCCGAGGATCTGCGTCCAGAGATGAGCCGATGGGTATGAAGCCACCTTTGCTGGAAGCGAGACGCCACGCACCACTTCCTCCCCCGAGAGCACGCCTGATTCGGGGTCGGCTTCATCCTCCTCTGGAGGCTTAGGACCTTCATCCTTGGCCTCCTCGGGGACCGTCGCATCATCACTATTGATGTTGGCCTCCTCACCAGAGGTCACCTTGGCGATGATCTGCTCAATGAGCGCGGGTTTCACGCTTGCGGGCTTCTCGATCCCAAGCTCGTTGGCAAAGCCAGTAAGCTCGATGACCTTGAACGTCCCATCGAGGTAGGTGGCGGCTTCCTCAAGGTTAGCCGCCGCCCGCACCGTGATCCGCATGTTGTCCAAGTCGGACATCGTATTCGTGTTGATCTGATCAGACATTGGTGTGCTCCAGAAAGTGGTCAGCTACTAGCTGGGTCGGATTGTGAGGACGATCGTGTCGGTCGCCGCCCACGGGGTGCCACCGGCGTTGTCCAAGGTAAGCTGCGGGCCGCTGATCGTCGCCGCTCCAGAGTAGATCTTGGCCGCGCCCGTGCTCGTCACTCGGATGAGCACATCTTCGAGAACCGGGGTGAAGGGGAAGTACTTGACGATCTTGCCCTCTGTGACCTCGTTGGCGGTCGGCACGATCTTCATGGCGAACGACATTTCAGGATTGCGGCCACCGGCGAGGGTAGCGGCATCGAACGCGCCGTTCGTCAGGGTCTCAGTCGTGGCCGTTGTGTTGAGGCCGGCGATCGGAGCGCCGCCATCTTTCGCTGGCTTGTCACAGGCGACAACGGCCACCGTGTCAACATCCAGATCGTACGCCTTGATCTTTTCCTTGCCCAGGTTGTTGATGGACCAGATCAGAGAGTCGGTGAACACGGCGTTCGTGAGCGTGCCCTGCAAGCCGACTGGCAATCCACCGCCGCCCAGTGCGGCCTCAGTGAAGATGTCAGCCGCATCCGCATGGGTCGCGACTGAGGTGTTGCACGCGCCGCGCAGGACACGAATCTGGTTCGGTCCCACTGGCTGCAACACCAGCATGATTTCCGTGTCAACACGGATCAGGTCGTTCTGCTTCAGCCCATGGGCCAGCATGGTGATTGTGGCCTGTGGGTTGTTGACCGCACTTGTCGCAGCAAGCTCGCCGCCGCCGACATTCTTCGTGCTGTCCGTCATCACGTTGGCCGCGCGATAGACATCGCCGCCGATTGTGACTGTTTCGGCCGCAACCACGGCCCCTGACTGACGCAAGGTCTGCATCGCGGCTACACCGCCCAAGAGCAAGCCAGCGAGATTGTCGCCGACTGCAAACCCACCGGGGTATCCTGTTCGTGGTGGCATTTGGGTTCTCCAAGAGTGCTGAGGAGCGGGCTTTCACCTCATATCCGCGCTACTGTCCCGCATTCAACACTTTTGGCTTACGCCAACCACAGTGACTAGAGACAAGGTAGAGGGATAAATCGGTTTTGTCAACCCACGGAACGTTAACAATGTAAGAAAGGGGGCTGTTTCCAGCCCCCTCCTACTAGGCTACGATGCTGGCGTACGCGCCCCGGTAATCCAGGAAGTCGCCGCCGTATTCGTGACGGATCTTGTAGTTGATCACGTCGTTGGTGAAGACGATGCCTTCGGTGGCACCGTTCTGAATGAAGAACTCGGGATCTTCGCGGCCGAGGATGAAGCCCAGTTCAATGAGCACAATCTCGGACGGGTCCGCCATGGCGTACCAGTTGTTCGCGTCGGCGTTGAACTGCGGGACGTAGATGACGTTGTCAATGCCCCACTGGCTGCGGATGAAGTTCGGGTCGTTGTTGGCAGTGCCGGGAGTCCGCTCGCTCTGCGTGAGGCGGTAACCGGTCGGCATCAACGAGTTCGGGAGCAACAGGTGACGCAGGCGCCATCCGATTGCCTTGGCCGCTTCGTTGGTCATGCCACTGACGAGGACGATGGCCGCTTCGAGCGATGCCTGATCGAGTGCAGCGGTGCCCTTGTTCGCCTGATGGCTGGCATGGAACACGCTGAGCGTATCGGTCAGGGTGACGCCGGAGCCGCTGTTCGCGAGGAACAGGTTGGCGACGACTTCGTTGATCGTGAACGCAGCGCTCTGGCCAAGCAACTTCGGGATCGCCTGGAGGCCCGAGAGGTCGTCGTTGATGAAGGCACGCCGGTTGATCGGAACGAGGTTACCGTATCCGGTCGGCGTGTAGACTTCCTTCGTCTCAGCCCAGTCCAGTTCGGTGTACTCTTCAGTACCGACTGTGCGCTGGGTCAGCGAGCCAAAGTTGTGGAGCTTGGTGCGTTCCTGCTCCTTGAAGTTGTTGAGCTTCTTCTTGTCAACAATCGGCTCCCACCAGAGGTTCTGGCCGCGATACTGCTTGGTGAGCATGCGGTTCATGCTGACACCGAACAGCGACGGGAGCGTGATCGTCGAGCCGCCGACGATGTGCGTCTGGCCCGGCAGTGCTTCCTGGACTTGCATCCCGAGGTAGCTGCCGATGACGCTTTCCTTGGCGTTGTACACGCCATCGACGCCGCCGCTATGGTCGCCAGTGACGGCAACGTAGAACTGCTTCATCGACTCGATCGAGCGGTACTTGCCCTTCATGTCGGGGTTCGGATTGCCGAACCACTCATCGAGGGCCGCGCTGACCTGATCGAGAGGAGTGACCTGGTTGCCTTCCATGACGGTCGAGCCGCGGAAAGCGATCAGCGTCTGATTCGTCAGGCTGACACTTTCCTGCAATACCGCGCGGCCAGCAGCCACGTAGCGATCGATAATCGCCTGAATGGCGGCGCTTTCCATGACCTGGGTGCCGATTTCGGTCCGGATCATTTCGCCAATCGCGGCCGGCAGACCGGACGCAGTGATGAGACCTTCCATGATCGCGGTCTGTTCGCGGGCCTGGAGGCGGGCGGTGACGGCGTTCATCGTGGCGAGAGCTTCCGTGATGCGGGCATCCGGCTCAGGGGCAGCAGGCGGCACGGCAGCTTCAACCACCGGGACAACCGGGGCAGCGGGCGGAGTTGCAGAAGCGACGATCTGGGTAAAGAGATCGGGTCGTGCTTCCTGCAATTGTTCGACGGTCAGACTTTCGAGTTCCATGATCTCCTCGTCGCGAAGCAATCCCTCAAGGACTGCCAATGGCTGTCCACCCGCTCCCGGCAGAGCAACGATGTCTGCCGATGAGAAAGCGACAATGCTTTCGATATCCCGGAACAACTTCCCAGTTGAGTCGGGTCTAATCTTCCCGTTCACCGGGGCATCAATGCTGACGCCAACGATGTCGGGCTGGCCCTTAGCGAGCGCTTCACGAATCATGCCACTAAGCCATGGGTGAGCGCTGTGCGTAAGGATGTTCGCGGTGGCGACGATGCCAGAGACCTTCTGTTCTCCCACAACAAGGTCTTTGACGTACGCCGGTTCACTCCACCAGCCAACTCGATCAGCGATGCTACGCGGAGCAGGAGTGCCCCGCTCAGCGCCCGCTGCGTGATCCAAGAAGATGGGGCGTCCCTCAAGCAAGCCCGTAGCCGCTTCGAGGACTGGCCCCTTCCACATGTTGCGGTTGCCGCTCAGGCCCTCCTTGATCACCAGCATTCGATACTGGTTCTGATCAGGATTCGAGCCTTCCTGCACGAAGAGTGCAGTTGACCACGCGGTACCGTTTCCGCTACTCGGCAGCAGCGCTTCAACAGCGGCCACCTTCGTATCCAGGTCCGCGATCAGCGCCTCAACGCCAGCCGCTACCTCGTCGGTAGCTGCAACCAGCGCTGCCTTGCTCTCGGCATCCGGCTCCTCGATGCCAACGAGGGCCTTCAAGCTCCGTACAACATCGAGGACCGCCGTCCGAGTAGCAGTGCTAAACTTGGCACCGGCCTCAGATGCTCGCTCTGCTGGCCACCCAGCCAGACTCTCCACCGAGGGGAAAGCCTGCTGATCGACCCATTCGTTGCGGATAAGGCCCCGAAGCGTCTGCGCCATATAGCGAAGCCGACTACCGACACTGTCGTAGTCGTCGCTTTCGCGCTCCATCTGGGGGATTTCTCCATAGGCGGTCTGAACAGCAGAAAGCGCCGCACGAAGCGACGCTACACTTTCAGTTACTAGCTCATTGCCCACTGAAGGCTCCGACTGGCTCGCTGCGCAAGAATAGACCCTACGCAGCCACCACGTCAAGCACTTTCCTAGTTTTTGCCGACTGCCTCCTTGCTCCAACTCTGCAATCCGCTCGCGGCACTGGCCACCAGGATCGCGCTCACGATGAACACAGCGGGATCTCCCACACTGTGACCGCTCGCATCGAGGATGAAGCCCCAGGCCACGGCCAGCGCGAGACATACCAGCGGCGTTGTCTTGCCGTCGATGTAGCCGCCAATCTTGGGAAGAGGCTTGAGGAACACACCAATGATGATGGCGATCAGCGGGGCCGCGCCCGCCAATGACAGGAATTCACTTGTAGAGCTATCCACACGTTAACCCAGCGCCAAGATTGGACGGCTGGTCTATTCAGCACGTCAGGCGCGGACTAAGACTCGCGCACAGGGTCGCTGTGTGTCAAGACCTGATGTAGCCTGTAGTGCAGTCGCCACATCAGCAAACAGACACTAATCGAGCCAACGGCGTGCAGTGTGCCCAAGACGTAGGCGAGGGCGTCAAAATCGATAGCCACGGCTATGCCAGCGAAGATCGCGCTGAGGCCCGTCACGATCCAGCCAATGCCCACGGTAAGCGTGATGAAGGGGCGCGTACCGTTAGCGTCCCTCAACATTCGCATCCAGGTGGCCTGGGTCCAGATCCAGACGGCCAATACTCCAAGACTTACAGCGATGTAAAGAAACGCAATCAACGACCGTGCCCCCTGAGTTTTTCGCGCACCCGCGTCTCATCTTCTTGTGCCAGCCGCGATACTACGCGCTGTGCCTCTGTAATAGCTTTCATCGCGTCCTTGACTGCCTCCTGTATCTCAGGAGAGACATTCTCGGGATTGTCACGATGTTGAAAGATCTTAGCCAAGAAGCTCACTTCGCACGGGCCTCCCTGACGAGATCCTTAACAGTCTCGTCTAGCCGCTCAACGCTCTTAGTGACATCTTTGAGGGCGGCGCTAACGTCCGTGATCGCCTTCACTGAAGCGATGACATCATTGCGGCCCCGCTCCTCAAGGTAGGTGGTACGATAGTACAGCTTCCCGCAAACTGCACCGAGTATAGCAAGCGCACTACCACCAGTGATCAGTGAGGTGGTCTCAGGATTTACTACGGCAAACAGGCCCTCGACCATCACACGTTATACCCTTTGTGGTTTACGCGCCCCCAAGCGATCTTGGGCCATTATGTGCAGTCCTTCCCGATCCACCATGAAGCCTGTATCGTGCGCTTTGTGCTCGTAGGCTTCGATGCCCTTGCGCATGCCGTGCTCGACATTCTGGCGATACTTCGTCGCGTCAAACGACTCATTCCGCCAGCGGGCTGCTACCCATGGTTCTTCCTCGACAGCTACCAGCCTACAATAGATGAACGTGTCATCCACATAGACCGTAACCACGGGATCCACGTAGGACCCGTTCTGCTGCCAGGTTTGATCGATAAGGGTGCCAGTGAGGCGTTCGACGGCCTCGACTCGCTTTGCTTCGACTATTCGGCCATCCCGATCCCGTGGCAACTCATTGAGTCGCAACTTACCGGGCCAGCTTCCAAGTTCTCCAGGTTCGGACATCTGCGTGCTCCCTAGTATGTGCCAGCGCCCCAAAGGACACGGCGTTGCGGCATCACTGGGCGATGCGGCTCACCACCCAGTGACTCTTTAGCGGGCCTAGCGCTAGCACTAGATCCTTGTGCGGGCTGAGTCTTGGCGTTTAGCGCCTGCTCAGCCATCTTCTGCGCCCGCTCAGCCATAGCAGCCAATTCGGGCGGAAGTTCCATACTCAGCGGCAAATCGCTGATCCCAAGCTGGTTCGCAGCGCTTACGATCATCTGTCGAGCCTCAGCCTGACTGATAACGAACCCGCCCTGCGCTTCCTTGATACCAGCAATCAGGTTCTTCAACGCAGGCCCCACCCGTGAGATATCCCGCACGGAGGGCTTGTTGAAGCTGATCGTATAGGTCGTGGCGTCAGGGGCCTTACCAAAGTTGCCCTTCTTCCACATCGACCACAAATGGTAGTCGATCTCAGTGCGCAGCAGCCCGCCAACCTGTGCCTGAAGATTAGTAATATTGCGCAGCGCGGGTTCCGCCATCTCAGCGCCAACAGCCCGCCCAGCCGTGCCAGGATCGTCAAACCACGTCCCAGGCCAGCCGCTACTGCTCACGATATGGGATTTAATCAGGGAGGCGTCCGTGCTGTGGTCGTCGGCCTTCAAGTCGGGCACGACAGCGGTCGCCGTGATTGCCGCGTTGTGCGCGAACACAGATCCAGTCTTAGGCGGCAACTCGGTCTGTTTCGCCAACCACGCCTGCAACTCAGTCTCGGTCATGCCGTCCACGGCGATGTCCCAGAAGAACTGATTCATCAGCTTGAGCTTCTCCGCGCGGGCAAAGAGCATATCGTCGTAAACGTCGATATAGTCCAACACCGTAAACAGCTCTCCCACGCCCCGTAGCGAGTCGCTGGTCTGATTAATCCCGAAATAGAACAAATCGCCCGACCACCCCTCATCCACACCCACGGCCCCGTCGCCATAAGGGATGAGCCGGTGCCGGATCACAGAAATCGGGGCACGCTTCATAACGCCGCCGTCCGGCCCCACGATCTCCTTGAGGTAGACTATGTCGCACTCACCCGCATCTAGCGGATCTGCGCGTACCGTCTCGATGTTATCCGGCTGGACATCCGCAATTCGCACGAAGCCGTCCCGGTCGATAAGGGGACGGTGAAGCCACTCCCCGTATATGGATAGATCCCGTACGCGACGTACGATCTTTCGCGGCCAGTTGTTATACCGGTCGTGCCACCACTGATAAACCGCGGCCGCCGTTTCTTCGTCTTCACTGTTGACACTCAACCCGTTGCCCAGGATGAAGTTGTTCTGGATCTCAATCAATCTCTTAGCCATAGGGTTCGTGCGGAACGCCTTGAAGCTGTTGACGATCATCTGGTCTTGGAGGTACTGCGGAAGCTCGCGCCCGTTGCCGTTAGCGCCGATGTTGCGCCAACCCTTATCTTCTTTGCGCGCGGTCTCGTAGGGCACGGGCAGGGAGCCGTAGCCTTCGGACACATTTCGGGGCAGCAGGGGAGCACTCAAGACTACACCTCTTAGGCACTTACACTAGGGGACTCGTAAACGCCAGTCAAGGCAGCAAAGCGCAACGGCTTAGCTACGCCGCGAGTCTGCACGATGCGTACAACTCGCTCAAAGGGGTAGATCTTGAAGCCGACATCGAGCAGCCCATCAAAGCGCTGCGGCTCCTCGTTCACCAGCAGGCACATCGGCCAACCCGGCTTCGGCTTGCTAAATGTGATATCAGCCCTGGTCACCTTGCGCATGCCATCAGGCCAGCGCGCGCCAACAGTCAGCGTGTATGTGCTGTTGGTGTCTACCTTATCGAAGGAGATCCACAGTGTCCCGCTGTCCAGCGGCGCAATCCCGTAGATCTCGAACTCCCCGTAGTCCACATCTGGGTTAACAGGCGGGATAAATTCGGTCCAGCCCAGGGGCTGGATTTCTTCG
>OFQX01000551.1_pt1 | contig 11288 bp, 13 predicted proteins | sample 1542951 | NCBI WGS metagenome assembly OFQX01 (sample SAMN07774215, study PRJEB24372) | wastewater metagenome | isolation source: WWTP Novara (Effluent) | place: Italy: Novara | collected 2015-12
TGTCAGACGTTACAATTGAACGGAAGTTAACAACACGTCTTTCGTTGTAGTTAGACACGATGTTTGTTACCGCCAATAGTTCAGCCGCCTCCAATGCTGTCTCCGAGAATACTGGGTCACCACTCACTTCGTTTGAGTAAGTTGCTGTTGAGAATTTAAGAGTGTGGGCGGTGTTAATCAATGACAATCCGTCTCCGGTTGCGATGTTTACAGTGTCCCCATCCATATCAACGTAACTTGTCGCTCCTGCGAAAGTAAATACGTGTGTACCATCTAGTTCCTCTCTTTGAGGACAGAATTGTGACAGGTTAGTAATTTGAGCACCTACTTCTGAGTAGCGGTTTTCGTCACGCATTTCCTGCGTAATGTCCACTTCTATACCAACACGCTTTTTGTAAAGAGTTTTTGAGTACCCAGTTCCAACTGATGCTTTCGCTACAGCCTGACCCTCTTTCTTATTACGAGCGTATGTTTGTACATCGTATTCCTCATAAAGTTTTGAGTTCCCCATACCTTTGCCAATTTGGTCAACGATAAATAGTTGTGAAACTACTGGTTTAACCATTTGAACATTAGTAGCGAAATCTCTACGTACCAAATCTACGAAATCTGGTAGTGAGATTGTGGATAATAGACTTTGCATAAATTTTTATGTTTGTTTTTATTATTTTTATTCTACTACAGATTATGCACCTGGTTTCCATTGAGCCGCTGAGTTGATTTTAACTAGGGCTTGGGTTGCAGAGATAAATCCGACTATTAATATACCAACTTGTGCGGTTGTGGTCACCTTGATTCCTACACCTGTTGACGCTAGGTCACAGTATGTACCTACCATGGCTGCTGTCAATGTTCCTGTTACCACTGGGGCTAGGAAGATTGTATCAGAAGCTGGAACTACGAATGGTATTTTGGTAGCTGATGCGTAGTCTGAGTCTGTTGATGCTACAGTTCTTAATCCTACTCCTGCGAATGGATTTTGTCCGGCTGCATCTGTGGCTTGTGTAAGGTAGCCTGAACCGTTCCAACGCAACATTGCGTTTGCTGTAAGAGCAGTTGAGACTAATTTAGGAGCCCAGTCAACATATGTATCACCAGACCAGATTGTGAAAGAATTCATAAATCTTGTTTTGTGATTATTGATTTTTAATGTGAGTAAAGACTCTTTGGGTAAAGACCCTACTGCTTTCCTTGCGGTCACAGACATTTTTTTCCAAGTGGTTTGTTCACTGAGTTCCCTGTTATGTATCTAGTATAGACTTATCTTGTTTTCTTTGCAAGTCCTACAGGGGTTTCAAATGCTTCTTCTGTGGATAACTTCAAAATGACCTTGCGATATCTGTATGTTGCAGGTTTTATTTCGTGTATTTTGCACCACTCTTCTAGAGTTTTTAACTGCCCCGCATATTCAATCTTGATTTTTTGTCGTGGGCTTTGATTTGCTATTTGTTGTTTTTTTGTAGCCCATCTACAATTTTCTTTACAGTAGTTTTTATTGTTGTCTATCCTATCTATCGTTGTGTTCTTCTCTCCATGTCTTTTCAAATGTTTTTCGTATGAAACTAACATATCTCTTTTGAAATCTTCCAAGTTTTGCCACTCCACTTTTATTCCTTTGCCCCCATAGTATTTGAAACTTTTATCTTTTGTATAAGTACACCTCTCTTTCATTTTTCTAAATATTCTTTTTATTCTTGTTTCCCTCATAATTTCAAGTGTGCAACATAAAACACACTATTGCTAGTGTGTTCGTATGTGGATAACCTATTTTACCTCTTCCGTTTGTACAGGTTTTTCCTCTACTACTTCGTTGGCTTTTTTGACTTCATCCACCTCGGCTTGTCCCTCAGCAAGAACTTGGTCCGGTGACTTCACTACGGGGTCTCCGTCAATCTTTTTTTGTTCGGCTGACTTCTTTTCCATGTCCTCTGCCCACTCTTTCAGTACAGCATCTAGGTCTTGGTATGTCATGTCGGTGTACAGTTTGCCAAACTTGTATTTGAATACTGTGTTTGCTTGGTACTTCTCTGTTTCCTCATAGTGACCTACTAGAACGCTCAATGCATTCAGGAAGTAGTTTCCTACATACTGGTAATGGATTGGTTTGAACCCTACCTCTTTCGCCTTTCGGATCAGACGTGGAATTGTTTGCACTACCCAGTAGTCCAGTTTTCCTTTGTTCGGATTTTCTCCGATTCCCTCCACGATGTTGTCAGCGTGTTCTCCTAGGATAAGTAAGAACTCTTTGAGTATGGCTTTTACACCTTGGTCAAATTTGTCTTTCTCTTCCTTTTCAAGTCTCGCATCTTCCAATCGCTTTGCCTCTTCCACCTTTTGTTTTTCTTCCCATTCCTTTTGGATTTGGGCTTTCTTGTCAGCCTCTTCTTTCTGTTTTGCTAATTCTTCCTCTGTATACACTGGTGCTGGTGGGAAGATGTGGTTCGCCAATTTTTCAACTGTCGCTTTCATCTCCAGCATTGACGCATTTAGTTCTTCGTTTGTTGGCATATTAAAGTTTTACGTTAGTGTATGTTGATTGGTCTGCCCCTACGACGTTGTACGACCCGTCGATGTTTTCAGTTACGCTTGATACCTTTTGTCCGATCTTTAACGCAAGTCTTCCGTGAAGAGATTTTTCTTCTTCCGTTAGCCCTGGTAGGAATCGTGTATCTGCTGCTGCTGTCCACCCTTGTGGTCTCACTAGGTCGGCTCTTGTTAATCTTTCTCCTGCATCGAATCTCGCTTTCAATCCTTTTGAGAATTCGTCCAACTCATCTACATTGATTTCTGTTGACGTTGTTGGTGCTGGTTCGTTTTTAGCATCTTCAATGATTTTGGCTTTTTCTTCTTCGGTCAACGCTTGTGGTTTTTCTACCACTTCGTTTTGAACTGGCTCTGCATTTTCTCCGATAAGATTTTTAGCCTCTTCCTCTGTAAGATTTTCAATCACGTCACCCACTTTAATTCCTGCGTTCACAAGGGCTGGATTTGCATCTAGCAATTCTTGTGTCACGACTGTTTTGTTGTCTTCTGGCATATTTTATTTTTGGTTTATCCAGCGTTCACTTATTAGGATTTCTCCTTTTTCAGTTTCTAGTAAATAACTTCTCTTTTGCACCTTTACGAATAGTTCTCTTGTCTCGCCTGTTTCCACCATTCTGTATCCATGCTTTTCGTCGAACTCTGTCACTTTTACTGTACCCTCGGAGTAAACGTCTTCTTTCATTTTCTCCTCCTTTACCTGACAGATTTCTTCAATGCATTCATCGAAGAATTTAGGGAAACGAACTTCTTCTTCTGTTTGCACTTTGAGTGTATCACAATCTACAAGAATTGCAGTTCTGTAAGTCACTCTTGCATCAGGGTTGAGTGGGTCCGGTGCGAAGCGTTCTAGGATTTCCAGTTTAGGGTTGGTTGAGTAATTCTTGAACCCTATCACGTATTGGTTTCCGTATCTTAGAAGTCTCACAGTCTTGCCTTTCAGTTGTCCTGATTCGAATAATTGTTTTTGTTGTTCGTACCACGCATCTGGTTTTGGTAGGTCTCCCATTGCCTTTTCAATCTCGGCATTTTTTTGTTGCAGTTCTTTTACAATTCCCTCCAACGCATCTGCCTTTCCAATTCTCGCCATCATATCCTGTAGCAACGCCTCTGAGATTTCAACTTTCTTTGGTGTTGCAACTGGTTGTGATGGTGTTTGTACTGGGGCTGTGCCTGTATTCAATTCTGTACCTACTTGTCCGTCTTTGTTTTTTTCTTCTCCCATATTATTTGTTATCTTTTGGAACTTCTGTTTTCAGTCCCATTAAATTTGCTAATGTTTTTCCTTGCTCTGTGTCAGCAAAGTCTTTGTCTCCACCACCTGATGGGGCAGTGCCTCCACCTGATCCACCTGCACTCACATCTGGCGTTGTCACTCCTGCGAGTGTCGCTGCCTTTTGTCCTTTCTCTAGCCATCCATTCACGTCTTCTGGGTTTCCTGATACTGAGTCCAATTCTTTTTCAATCTTGGCTCTGATGTCAGCGTTCCCTTTGGACAATCTTTCGAGGGCTATGTTCTTGGCGTTTAATTTATCCTTTTCTTTTAAGGATTCAATTTCTTTTGCCAAGTCCTCGTTTGACTTCCCTGAACCCTCGGCTTTCTTGCGAAGATTCACGAGGTCGTCGGTCTGCTTTTTAATGTGGTCATCCTTGTCGGCTACTGCTTTCGTCAGGTCTTCCACCGTCTTTTGCAGTTCCTCCATTTTCTTTTTCTCTTCCTCTGTCATATGATTCTTTTTCTGCTCCTTTGCTTTCAAGCCTCTCCGTCAACTTTGTTAGTCCATCGATTCTGGCTCGATTGAAGTTGAGCCAATCTAGACTGTCGACTTCGTAGGCTATGTTTTCTAGGAACTCTTTTTTTAATTGGTTAATTTCGTTTGCTAATGTTTTGTTCTTCGAGAGGCTGTTTATTTCTCCGAAGTACCCCTCGTCCTTTTCAGGGGACTCTGGGGTCTCAGTGTTCAATGGGTCGCCCGCTAGGTTGTGTCGTATGAGTTTAATTACATCCTTGGCTTGTATTTCAACATCTCTTACAAGTTGATTTTCTCGTTCGTTGATATTTCTTAGTCTGCCTGTTAGTTCGTCACTCCATTTGTTCAAGCGTTTTGCCTCGTCATTCAGGGCTAGGCTCTTCTTGATCTGAAGTTCGAGCATCTCACTTTGTTTGCTTTGCCAATCTCGGAACTCTTTGTATTGAGTTCTGATGTGGTATAGCCAACTGTTTATGTAGAATATTATTTTTGTCATACTACTCTTGCCCATAGCGTTTCTTGAACGCTTTTACCTCGGCATCGAAGTCGATTGGACGAACAACTTTTCCGCTGTGGTCTATCAGACCTTTTTGCCAATGGCTGTATCTTAGTCCTAGGGCTTTGGCTGTCGCCATGAGTATGTTGGTTACGTTCTTGTGAATTTGGTCAGGATTCAGTCGTGGTAGGTTTGAGCCTATCACTCTTTCTCCTGTCTTCGCATAATGTAATCGTCTTGCTCTTCGGTTCAGTTTGTGCAACGGAACTTCTCCCCCTATTTCTTTCAATCGCTCTTTCAATATCGCACCCATCGTATCTGGTTTTACAACTACTTTTTCAGTATCATTGTTCATAAAATTATTTGTTTGGTTTTAGTAATGGAACTTGCCCTGTTTCAGGTTCTTTTTGCTACTTAACGCATAGCAAGTTCCTTCGTCGGCATTGTTTTTTTCAAGTTGTTTGATTGTGGTGTGCGTGATGCTGGTGTTAGTCCTCCTGCTTGTTCATTCATTCCTTGCATTGCTTGGGCTTGTCTCTTTTGTTGTAGTTCCTCTTCACTCACAAAGAAGTCTTTGGCATCTAGCCCTGATTTCTTTGCAAACTCTTTCTTTGCGTTTTGTTGATTGATTGCATCTGGTCCGAATAGTTCTGTGGCTGACATCATGTTTTCTATGAAGATTCTCTTCGCCAACTCTGTGTCGTCTTTTGGCTCTGGTTTCATTTTCACTTTGATGTTTGCCTTTAGTGATTGTAGTTTCACTGGGTTTATCATTGCTATTCTGTGTTCCTTGCCTGTCTCTTTCTTCATTTTGTATTCTTGATCTGTTTGCTCTCTCTTTGTAGGGAAGTTGTCAGTCGTAAATTTCATAACGTATCTACCGTTTGAACCGTTTGGCAACTGTGTGTCCATTTCTTCGTTTCTGTATTTTGGCTTTTGTTTTTTTGTCACTCCATCTTCCATCATTTCTGGTTTTCCTGTACTTGGGTCTACCAAATCTTCCCACGCTACTGGTTGAGTCCAGTGTTGAAGTAGGGTGTAAATTCTTGACCATGTTAGGTCACTCTCAAATTGCAGGATTCCATCGATGGCTCTTCCTAGTTTTCTTAGTTGCTCGTTCTTCTCAGTTATGATTTGTGTTGCTGTCACATTATCTGTCTGAGCCTCAGCACTGAAAGTTTTGTTCAGCGATTTGTTGTCTATGGCTTGTGATATGAACTCGTAGAATGAGAAGTCGTTGGCGTTCAGTCCTGATGTTTGTGTTGGGTCTAGCAACGTGTACAGTTCGTTCTTGGTTATCCCTGGTGTGATTTGTGCTGGGCGTAGTACGTTTCGGTTCAGGTACTTTCGTGACATCGCTCCCATTGGTGGCTTGTATGACATTTGCATCTTTCCAATCATTAGTCTCATGATTTCGTCTAGCGTGTCTTGGTCGTATTTTGTTTTGCTTGGTTGACCCTTTGAGTATGCAAAGTGTGGCATTGATTCGAACTTCCCTTGTCTGATCGTATATTCTCCTGATGGGTTGATGGCTGTTAGAGGATATTGGCACGGTAGCATTGGCACACCATTCAAGAAGATTTGGTATTGGTTATCCTTTTTGCATTGGTATTTCAAAACACCCACGTATCCTTTTTGGATTGGGGCTAAATTCCACACGTAGTAGTTGTACGAATACGCTGCACCAATTTCTTGTGGCACGATTGTGTCCACGTTTTGTGGTACGTATTTCCACATATGATACTTCCCATAGATTGGTTCTACTTCGGCTCTTGGCACTACGGTGTATGTGAATATGAACGGTTGGTCTTCAGCAAACTCTTCTTGCATGTTTCCTAGGTACACTTCCATTCCGTATCTTAGTTCTACTTTTGCGTATTGGTTCATTACCACGTCCACGTTTTCTTTTTTGAACTTGTTGAATGCTTGGTCTGGTGTCCAACTTGTCTGTGCTGTTTTCTTGTAGTCTTTGAACCATATTTCTTCTGCGAACACATCCCCTTGGGCTATGAACTCTCCGTAGAATAGGTGTTTCTTTTTGTCCCAGTCCTCGTACCATCTTGAACGCTCTACCATTTTTGTCAGCACCTCTGCTGTCTCGTCCATCAAGGTGTTCTTGTCGTCGAATGCTTGGACGTTTGGTTGCCAATCGTATGATAGTAGGAACGACAAAAGGCTCACGTCCTTTTCGTGAGTTGTTCCACTCGTCACTCTCTTGTCTTCTTGATTTGCTTGTGGTCGGTTGTAGGCTAGGTCTGCCTCTCTGTTTGACGAATACCATTGCGTGTATGTCATGTCGTCGAACTCTTTCCATTTCATTTCTCGGTTGTCTCTCGCTCGGCATAGTCTATCCACTAAAACGTATCGGTTTATTTCGTCTTCTCCACTCAACTCTAAAGTGACAGCCTTTGTGTACACTTCCATGTCGGAATATGTTGTACCGTCAATCGTTGTGATTGGTTTTTTTTGAACTGGATTTTTTTGTTCCATAAATATTAAAAGGTTTGGGTTGTCCCTGCTTATCTCAAGTGTAATCCCTATTTGATTTTCACGCAAGTGTCAAGCCCCTAGTTCCACACACTTGGTCTTCCTGTGTCCACCACTTCTTCCTCTTCCATCTCTTCCTCTTCATCTTGTCGATATGGGAATGCGTGACCTCTACCCCACCACGCCAACGCTGTTGCTGGTACTCCATCGAAGTGACCTATCCATTCGTCTTTGGTGTATTCTTCCACTAGGTCTTCTTTGGGGTAGCGTATTAGTTGGTCTCTTAGTCTTCTACTTTGAATTGTTATCAGGTCTGTTTCGATCGCTGTTTTCAATCCGTACATAACCGTTGGTTTTGTTCTAGCGTTCATATGTACTCCCATTTTCTTTGTGTCTTTGTCTTGGTACTCGTCTTTCTTTTCTTCGGTGTAAATGTTTCCGTAGCCTAGGTCTCTTGCTTTCAGGTTGAATGCGTGACCATGATTGTTTCGCTCTGGTATCATAATGCACATTCCGTAGGTCTTTGCCCATCTCACTGCCTCGTATGCCAACATGTTTGGATCTGTCCTGTTGGAGAAGAATGTCGCTGCTATCGTTCCGTCAGTCACGTTCATAATTACGATCGCTGCATTGTCTCCACCTATTCCCTCGGCTGGGTCTACCCCCATTGAATATGCTTTCCAAGGTTTGTATGGTTCGTAGACTGTCCACTCTGCTAGTTTTTCTCCCTCGGATGTTACTTGTGCCTCCAACTTCATTGTATCGAAGAACCTATTTCCACTTGATACGAATGCCTCTGTGTGAGTTGTTGGGTATTCTTGGCGTAGCAAACTCCAGTCTTGGTTAAGGTCTATCCATTTTGAATAGTAATAACTTGTTTCTCTGTCGGTTAGTTTGTGGACTTGTTGATACTTCTTGAACTCTAGCCCTTGTCTCATGTTTTCAGTCTTCACAATTTGTGTGCTTTCTAATTGTTTGAAGTCCCATCGCCAGTTGTAGAAGAATGTTTTGAATTGTTTTCTTGTTTGTGGCTCTACGTCTACTGCATTCCAATACATATCTCTGAACAATCCGTAGTCTCCCTCGGCTGTTGATTCCACCACTTTGAATCCTCCTGCGGGTACTGCTGGGAATGAACCTGTGGTTACTTCAATCGCTCTTTGTGGATATTCTTTGTACAGTTTCGCCAACTCTGATACGTGGAGGAATGATATTGTTGTCGCACGTCCTGATGTATCCGTTTTACACACCGAAGTGTTTTTGCTCTTTGGGAATGTGAACTCTAATTGGTTGGCTCTGTTTGTGTTTACGTTGTATGAGCCTTGCAATGGGAATGCATCCCACGCTTTCTTGATCTTGTTTGCAAATATGTCTTCGGCTACGTCTGCTTTGTGTGCAATGAACAATGCGTAGGTGTTCTCGTTGAACAACGCCTCGTCGAGGGCGTAGATTGAGAAGAATGTAGTGAAGCCTAGTTGTCTTGATTTCAGCAATATTACCGACTCATACTTTCTCGTTCCATCTGGGTTGTGTGTTTGTCTGTAGAAGTCTTTTTGTGCTGGGTTGCACACGAAACGAACGAACTCCTTGTCTTGGGTTACGATTTTGTAGAGGTGATTTAGTCTCCACCATCGGCTTTTCAGTAGTGATTTTCTTTTCACTTCCGACCAATCGATTGCGATTTCAATATTTTCTTCTTCCATATTATTTTACTTCAAGAATTGTTGGCTCTCCACTATCTTCGTCTAGGTTCTCTACAATTTTTATGCCTCTTGCTTGGTCTAGAATGTCTGCGAGGTCTATGTTTGTATTTGTGTTCTGATTGATATTTGGAACTTTTCCGTGCTTTCTTTCTGTGATCCACTTTATTGCATCGAGGTCTTTCTCAATCACGGCTTTGTCTATGGCATTTTGGGCTATCACTTGGGCTGCTGTTTTGCCTGGTGTTCCGTCAGGGTTTATGGTTCTTACTTTGTCCAACTCGTCGTCCATTGCCTCTAGGATATTTTTTGGTTTCTTTGGTCTTCCTTTTGGATTTCCACTTTGTCCCGGCATGAATCCTTTCCCTGTGACCCCTCCTAGTTTCCGTTGTTCTTCTGTTGATATTCTTGTTGCTATTGACTCTTCTGTCTTTACAATGTTATTAGTTTGTGGTTCTGTTTGTATTGGTATGGAGTATCCTAGTTCTCTCTGTATTCTCTCCATTAAATTGTTGGTGTCCATAGTATTTGTTCTCCGTTTTTAATTACCTTTGGTGTAGGGTTTTCTTCGGTTGCTGTGAAGTTTACCCAACGTTGTACTATTTTGTCAACGTATTGGCTATCAAACTCCATCATGTAGCATTTTCTGTTGCTCTTTTCACACGCAATTAGTGTTGTTCCTGACCCACCGAATAGGTCTAGAATTGTGTCTTCTTGCTTTGTTGAGTTGTGAAGAATTTTTAGTATTAGTTCTACTGGTTTTTGTGTAGGGTGAATGTACTCGGCTGTTTTTTCTCTCTTCATTGAGAAGATTGTTGTTTGCCCCTGTTCCTCTCTTTCGAATTGCTTTTCGAACCACTTGATTTGTTTTTCTCTATCTTGTGGCACTTTCCATACCGTTGTCCCTGTTCTGTCTCCGTAGAATGTTTTGTCTTTGTCTAGGGAGCAATAGAAAAATGGCTCATGTTTTGTTCTGTAGTGATTCATTCCTAGCCCTGCGCTTGGTTTGTTCCATATTAGTTGAGTGTCGATTGTGAACCCATTGTCTTTCAGGGCTTTCTCGAATTGTGAGGCTGTTTTGTGTGAGTGGAACACGTAGCACCCGGCTCCTTTCTTTACTACCGATTTCATTTGTACGAATGTGTCGTATAGGAAGTCTTGGAAGTTCTCGTCACTCATGTTGTCGTTCATGATTGTGTTGCTTGATTCTTTTCCTGTTCCTGAATAATTTACGTTGTATGGTGGGTCTGTGGCTACGCAATCCATTTGTACTCCTCCTGTTAGTTTTTTCACATCGTCTTTGGTTGAGTCTCCACACATAACTCTGTGATTTCCGATAGTGTAAATATCCCCAACTTTTGTGTTTGAGGGTGCTGATGTTGGGAGTTGGTCGTCTTTCTCGTCGTCTTCTATTAAAATGTCGAGGTCATGCCCTGTTATGAGTTGTAGTTCAGGGTCTTGTATTAAAATTAGTTCTTCCTTTATTAGTCGGTTGTCATTGCCTGAGAGGGCGTTGATTTGGTTGTCGGCTAGTCTGTATGCCGATTCTTCTTGTGGGCTTAGTATCTTTGGGCTTGGGTTTCCTGACAGCAATATTCCCTCTGTTCCAATGATCCATGGCTCATCCAGTTTGAAAAGTTCTTTGTATTGTTGGTACGCCATCCATCTTCCGTGTCCTACAATTATGTAACCATCTTCATTTACTTTAATTGGTTGTTGCCACCCAAATCTTTGTATCGATTTCGCAATCAGTTCCACTTGATCTTGTGGGTGTTGTTTAGCGTTTTTTGGGTACGGTTTTATGTTTGTTAGATTTCCCTGTGTCATTACTTTAGTATAGCAATGGTGGGGCAGTTGTCAACTAGTTTTTCAGGTATTTTTCAAAGTCGAACACTTTTCTATCGTATGTATCGTTGGTCCAGTTGTGAATGGTATAGCCGAGGAAGTCTCCTGATTTCTTGTGCTTTGGACACCAGACATCGTAAAGGTATTTTCTTGTCTTGGTTTGGATACGTAGACAGTATGGATTTATCATTTCGGATTCCCACCCCTCGTCTGAGGCTATGCATTTTACAATCTCAAACTCTTTCATACTATTTTATGTGTAGTCTTTTTGTTATTTCTTTCCAAATTGCATCGTGGATTGCATCTCCGTATTTCTCGATGCTCTTGTCGTCTCCCCAATCTACATCTGGGTGTTTCCCTAGGTAGTGAGCCACTTCGTCTCCTACATGGTCTTGGAGTGTTTCGAGCAGGTCTTTCTCGACTGTTACCTTTATTGCCTCTAATATGTTTTTTGGTATTTTTATTTTT
>OFQX01000552.1_pt1 | contig 11287 bp, 12 predicted proteins | sample 1542951 | NCBI WGS metagenome assembly OFQX01 (sample SAMN07774215, study PRJEB24372) | wastewater metagenome | isolation source: WWTP Novara (Effluent) | place: Italy: Novara | collected 2015-12
GCCTATATTTTTCCAAAGGATAATTGATACGTATGTTCATGTTGAGCACATTACGAAGTCTATATGTGTAGGTGTACAAAAGGGTGCTGAAAAAATAATGTAATAGACGTAAAATGAAATTTGATTAAGAACCATAATTGAATATAATACTACCACAAATGAGCATAAAATCACTACTATTCATTCTCGGATTAGTTATGTTGATAATCGTATCAATCTGGTACAAGCCTGATGAATGTTTGCCACCACAATGTATTAACTACTAGTTATGTACTACAAAGGATTTGAAATAAACCCGACTAGAGAAAACCTGGAGGTTATTGATTCCCTAATTAAAAAAAAGTAATATGAAATACAACGATAAAGTTAGAGTAACATCTTGATTCTATGAATGAAGTACATGAATAATAAAATATAATAATCCAAATAATGACGATAGAGTTGATCGATGAGAAATTGAAGCTGAGAATTATTGAGTAATGCTAGATTGAATGGCTGAATATGAAACAATGTGTAAGATTATAAAAACAGAGTATTTAGAACTAATTAAATAAATATGATAACACTCAAAGAACTCCCTTGAAGTAGAATAGAAGTATCAATAGATGATAAGGTCTATCAAGTAGATACTATTGGACAGCGAGATCCGTATGTTTATGCACTTAACAAAGTAATGAATGGAACAAAGTAAAATGAAAATATCAGACATAAAAGCAAATCCAAACAATCCACGATTGTATGATATAATTGGATATGAGTGAATATATTATGCAAGTGAGTCAGGTGATATTTATAGTAAGAATTGAAAATGGAATAAATGATTAAATATATTAAAGAAATGAATTGATAGAAGCGGATATGAAATAGTAACTCTATGTAAAGATAAAAAGAAAACTACAAAAACAGTACATAGACTCGTAATCACAGCTATTCTTTGAGAATCAGAACTCTATGTGAATCATAAAAACTGAATAAAAAATGATAATTGTATAGATAATCTTGAATGGTGTACAGCTAAAGAAAATACAAATCACGCAATTAAAAACAAACTTCTTGTACCAAATACAAAGAAAATAGCAGAAGATAAAAGGAAAAAAGTAATTCAATATGATTTAATGTGAAATGTAATAAATACATTTATATCTGCTCACGAAGCATCAATAATAACAAAATTTAATAGATGAAATATATCAACAGCTTGTAGGATTTGATGTATGTTCTATAACTCTTATTGGAAGTATGCTTAAATTGAAACTATCAGAACTTAAAAAACCAAAGTATGTTCAGACTATAGTCAATCGTATGATAAAGCTAGAACCTACAATAGAAATCAAGAGAAACTGAATACATTACAAATCCGTAATATCGGAATAATATCGGAATATGGCAAATCCAAATCCTAATCCATCCACGAGATTCCAAGAATGAAACCCTTGAAGACCTGTATGAAGCAGATCAGTCGAGACTCTTTTTCGTGATGCAATATCTAAGATAGCACTCGATCAATCAATAGAAGATGTAGAGAGAGAACTTGTCATTACTCTACTTGCAAAGGCGAAGAAATGAGACATGAGAGCATTAGAGATGTACTTAGATAGATTGTACTGAAAGCCAAAGCAACATACAGATGTAACAACAAATGGAGAATCTATAAATCCTTTCAATACCAAATCAACGGAAGAACTACTAAAATTAGTAAATGGTAATGTATAATATAGTAATTTGCTTCAATATTTACGGGGTTATAAGAAATATTTAACGAGCCTAAGCTAAACTTGACAAATGGTAACTAAAGAACAAGCACAACGAGAAATAGCAAAAAGAGAGTTATCAATAAGATTGCTCTCTTATTTCGTTCAACAAGTAGATCCTTTCTATTGAAAGCCTGATAAAGAATATATATTCAAACCATTTCATAATATAATAACAGATGCACTAGAGCGAGCTATGAAGTGAGAATGTAAACGAATAATGATTTCAGTTCCTCCACAACACTGAAAAAGTACAATAAGTACACAAAGATTTCCACTATTCGCACACTTACAAGATCCAACGCTTAATATAGTATCTGCATCATACTCTGGAGACCTAGCAAAGTCTCACTTATGAAAGATTAGACAGATAGTAGAAAGCCCACAATTCAAAGTATTATGAAAGCCTCTAAACTTCATAAAGAACGACTCTATGGAGTATCAATTGAAAGAATGAGGCTCTTATTATTCAGTTTGAGTATGAGGTTGATTGACTTGACGACCAGCTGATATTGGTATCATAGATGATGTACATAAGGATAGAGCAGAATATGAATCAGATACAATCCGTAATTGAGTTTGGGATTGGTATTCTTCTGTATTCCAATCTCGCTTGCATAAAGACTCGATTATTATCTGAGTAATGACAAGATGGTGAGAAGATGATCTATTCTGACGAATATTAGAAGCTGAATGAGAAATATGGGAAGTTATAAATATTCCTGTATACAACGATGATAAGACAGAGACTATATTTCCTGAACGATTTCCTTTGGACTTTATGAAGGAAAAGGAAAAAGCTATGATGGCTCGTGATTTTCAATCACTCTATATGTGAGATCCTATAAATGAATGATGAGGAGATTTCAAATCAAAGTATTTCACTTACTATACAGAACAACCAAACTATGTAAGAAGGTATATGTTTATTGATCCTGCTATCTCTCAAAAAGAATCGGCAGATTATACAGCTATTGCAGTTATATGACTAACAAGGGATAATCATACTTATGTAATAGATATATATCGTGATAGAATTTTACCTGATGAAATAATAAATAAAACACTTGAACTTGCAGAAATATACAAAGTTGATACAATAGGGATTGAAGTAGTACAATACCAAAAGATGTTAGCACTTGAATTAAAAAAACAAATGATTTCTCGTGGTAAAATGTATCATCTACACGAGATGAAGCCAACAGGAGAAAAAGAAGCAAGAATTAGATCAACTTTACAGCCTAGATATTCACTTGGAACTGTTCATCATAGAAAATGATGAATGAATATGGAAGATATGGAACTTGAACTATTAAAGTTCCCTAATGCAAAAAATGATGATATGATAGATGCTTTGGCTTCTTGTATAGCAATGAGTTGAATTGAATATCCAGTAGTTGCAGAAGTACAAAAAGACAATTCAGAAGATCCACTAGGAATATTTAAAGAGGATGAAATAGATGAGGTTTCCATTGACTTTTCTATCTATTAAAAAAAACTTGTAATGATACAAGTTCTCATTATACTAAAATAAAACTACTCTATGGAAAAACTACAAGATACAGATATCCTAGCTCGTATTAGAGATAGGAAACAAATGTGAGAGGATAACATACAAGCAATAAAGGATGAAATCGAGGCTGATATTGCTCTTATTCGTGGTAAAAAGAAGAAAGGAAAGGAAAACCTTATCTGAGATTATACCATGTCTACAAAGGTTCGTAATATGGTTGCAAGATCATACACGAACAAGTCTCCTGTTTATATCCGTTCTACTCAGAACGGTAATGAGAGAATAGCAAAGGCACAGAACAAAGTCTATCAAGAGGATAGAGATACTCCAGCAATGAAGGCTCTTAGATATTACAAAGATACTGACAAATACACAACAGGTCTTGCAATCCTTGCTAAAGTTGGTTGGGATGGAAAAAAGAAATGCCCTATCTGGTCTCGTATTAATCCACTCCTTGCAGTTCCAGATCCTTATGGAGATTACTTTATTGGAGACTATCGCTATATTGGTTTCTATGGAATCAAGAGTAAGGAAGAAATGGAAGAGCTTGGATGGGACACAACTGTTTCACAAGATGCAGTAGAAGGAGCAAAGGAAGCAAAAAGAGAAGAACAACAAAACAACGGATTGATTCAACAACATGACAAGAATATATTTGATGTGTTCTATTACTTCGAAGAAGATGTATCAGTAGAGATTGGAGAGATTGGAAGATGGGCAATGTATGCTATTAATGGGAATACAACTCATATACACGAAACTAAGAAACTTAAGTCTTCACCGTTCTCATTCTTCTATTGGAATCCTAATGGATCATTCTATTGAGATCGCCCGGCTAATTACTGTCGTGACACTCAAAAGTGGAATGCTGAAATGGTAAACTTACAAGCTGATAAAGTTCGTCAAGAAGTATATGGAACTTATCTATACAACTCTGACTATGTATCAGGAAAAGATATTGACTTCACAGTTAAGAAGAAAATACCTATAAAGACTGGATTAGATGGAGCACAAGTATCTCTCTCTAACATAGTTTCCAAAGTTCCAGTAGATACAAGTGTATCGGCAAGTACAGAGTTCATGAATAAGCTGAATAGGGATGTGGATAATGCACTCTCTACAAATGCTATCGCAGAATGAAGTACTCCAGATCGTAGAGAAACAGCAAAGACAAACTCCATGATTATGGATTCCGCTGATGTTATCTTCTCTCTTAATGAAGAGATGGATGCAATAGGAGAACAACAGTTCGCTAATATTCACTTTGAGACGTATGCTGATAAGTTCACAGAAGCAGATAAGAAGGTAATCTATGCAGGAAGCTCAACAGGTGAATCCGCTCTCGTAATAACTCGTAAAGACTTTATTATAGACGGTAATCTATCTCTACAGATAGAGACAAGCTCCGCAAGAGAGAAACGACTCGCAAAAGAGACAGCATGGAGAACACAAAACAGCCCTTTAATACTACAAGATCCAGAGATCAATCAATCAAGTAAAAGAATTATAATGAGAAAACTTCTTCTCGCTTGAGGTGCTGATATGGAAGATGTAGAAGAAGAAGTGCCAATGACAGCACAATATCTTCAACAACAGACAGAGAATGAACTACTCAAGAAATGAATCTATATAGATACAAATCCAGAGGACAATGACGATGAACACTTGATATCTATGTGAGATGTAGATCCTGAGAATATTGCAATGGTAGCTCACCAACAGAATCACATAGCAAATAAGATATCTAAATCACAACAACAAGCACAACCAGAACAAAATCAGATGCTCAATTGAGCTATGTCACAGGCAATGTCACAGGCAGGAGCACAAACAGCAAAACTTAACCAACAATAATTATGGATATCGAAACACAACTCAAACAAATCATTGACGAATCTGTAATAGAAAATACGGATGAAAATGAAGAGGTTGAAGTATCTTGGATTGTAGAGCAATCACAACTCTCAGATGATGAAAAGCTCAATAAACTCAAAGAGCTTGCTCAATATTCTATCTCTGACGAGTTCAAGGCTCTTATTAAGCAATTCAAGGATAAAATACCACAATTACACATAGATATTAGACATATAGTAAATACTCGTACAGAAACAAAAGCAACAAAGTCTATTCTCGATGAATATGTTGCATCACTCGAAGCAACTCAGGAAATTGCAGAAGCAACAACTTGTAAAATTCTGAAAGAATATCTTATAAAGGCACGTTGTGAAGCATTTGACTCCGCTATAATCAATAAAAAAGGTATTGTAGAACGTGGAGAAATGGCTGTTCATTTCGATATGCCTGTATACTCTGAAATAGATATTATCAAGGAAAAAGCAACTATATATAACTCAGTAGAACAGTTCTTGAAGTATTGTATCTCTATCTACGATTTCAAGGGCATAATGGAACGTAAGAATTGAACAGAAGAAGAAAGACCACATGAAGTATACTAGATTTCTGATATGAAGGGTTCAAATCCCTTCTATTAGCAATTTAGCTAAGCTACTTCGGTAGCAAATAACCATTTTATTCTATGTCTGAACAAGAACTAGAAGAGTCAGTCAACGACTCAGAGGAAACTCTAAACGAAGACACAGGGGAAACAACTGAATCTCCTGAAAGTACCTCCAAGAACAAGTCGAATTGGAAAGAGATGTCAAAAGCTCTAAAAGCAGAAAGGGAAGCGAGAGCGAAAGCAGAAGCAGAACTCTCTGAGTGGAGAAGCCTCAATCCTAATATTGACCCTTCTGATTATAAGAAGGAAAGCAACGACGATCTCAGAACAGAATTATTCCTTATCAAGAATCCAGAAGCTGAAAAGCATATGGACAAACTCACAGAGTTTACGGATAAGTGATTCTCTCTAAAAGATGCTTGGAAGTATGTACAACCTACTATTCCTAAAGAGTCACAAACAGAAAAAGACTTTGATATCAAGTCTAAGTGAACAAAAAAAGTTGATTATTCTAAGATAACAATGGAGGAAATATACTCCGATGATTACACATTAGAACAACGAAAAGAATGGCGTAAACTAAATACACCAATCTAGGAAAAATAGGGAAGAAGTTATAAATTTAAAAACTAACTTTTTCTACTATGTCTAACGACTTACAATATGTAGTCAAACAGCATTATGCAGAAGCAACACAAGAGACACTCGAAAAGACTCTTACTGCTATGGATCTTGCTGGAATGATTGATATTCCTAACGGAACTACAAAAAATCTTCCACTCGTGAAGATGCGTGCTACTGGTAACTATACTAAATACACAAACCAAACAATCTCCGATGTAAAAACAGGTAATGATACTATCGTTATCAATACTACACCAATGGTAAACTTTGCTATTGATGATATTGATGAGGCAGAAGATTACATTGATATTAAATCTGAGGTTATCGCTGATGCTTCATACCAAATCAAACGTAGAATTGACGGAGATTTCTTCGCACAAGCTGCTAATGCTAAGTGGAAGTATGATGCAAACGGATTCGGACTCAATACAGGGGTACTTTCTCCAGTGACTCTCACTACTGGTGCTTCACAGAATATCTCTACCGTTTTTGGTAAAGCTAAAGCTGGACTCACTACTATTGGTGTAAACTCTGGAAAACTTGCTCTCTGTGTTGATGATTTCACAATAACTGATCTCACTACTCTTGGTATGGAATCAGGATTCAACGTAGCTGATGTAAGTTATACTCGTGGATTTCAATGATTGTTCGGTGGTATGAACGTGTACGGAGTTTCAACTCTGTCAGGCGCTACAACCCTCGACCTTGCTACAAATCCAACTGCCTGAGACTACATTGTAGTACAAGGGGTTAAACTTAATCTAGTTGCTCTTGGAACTGCTGCTCTTCCTGCTGATGTGTCTCTTGGTGCTAGTGCTGATGCTACTGCTGCTAATATCATCCTTGCTGTAAATGGAACTGGAACTCCTGCTGCTGGAACATATATCGAACTTGACTCTGATGACAGAGCTCGTCTTGAAGGTGTTACTGCTGCTGATGGAGTTGACCTCATTACATTTACATCAAAGAATGGTGCTATCCAAGCACTCTCTTCAATGACTAATGCTGCTAATGACTTCCAAGCTCAGACTATCAACTGTGTACTTATGGAAAAGGGAGCTATCAAGCTCGCTCTTCGCAATGGTGTTAAAGTTGAATCTGCTCGTGAACCACTTAAACTCGTTACTAACTACTTTATCTATGCTCGTTATGGTCTCAAAGTGACTACTCGATCAAAGGAAAAGATGTGTGTAATTCCTATTGTAAGTGCAGCGGGAGAAGCGTAGGCTCTATAGATTCCCACTTCGGTGGGAGTTTATGATTTTATTCTTTACTAATAAATATGTTCTACGTTTACAATATAGAAACAAAATCAATCGAGAAAGTCGATAAGATTAACAAGACTATTCACCGCCATAGAAATACAAAAGAAGTATTTACTTTTGATGAAGAAATCGTACAATCAAAAGTAGTACAAAAAGCTGTTCGACCTAAAAAATAACCCTTTATATTATGCCTCTATTAAAAAAACCAAAGCTCCTCCAGAGAGGAACTTCAACTTGGATTAAGGATGTTACTTGACCTACACTCTCAACAGTTACATTCTCTTCCAATAACTCTACATCAACTCTTGCAAAGGTATGAAATGTAGTAACACTCGCATTCGTACCAAGCGAAGAAATATATTCTATTATTGTTTCTATTGCTGGAAAGAACATAGTACCAACTCAAGTAAATCCATTAAGTTATACTGTATCATATACAATGTTATCAGATGATACTAATTGAACTGTCCCATTTACTATTGATTTTAAGGATGTAAATGGTGTATCAACACAAGTAACAGCAACAACAGGATCAGAAATTGTTACATTCGACAAAACAGCTCCAACTCTTGCAAGTGCTACACGGACAGGAGATACAACTCTTAATGTAGTCCTTTCTGAACTTGCTATCACTGGAACAATAACAAAAGCAAATGCAGGTGGATTCACAGTATTCAGAACGTGATCTCCTTGAACTACCTATGCTGTATCGTCTATCGCTCCTTGAATTGACAATACTCACGTTGTTCTCACTGTAGCTAATGTATGAGCTTCTAGCCTCATCGGACTCACTGTAGCATATACAGCAGGTGGAAATGGAACAGTAACTGACCTTGCGTGAAATGTTCTTGCTACTAATTGAACAGGTGTTGAAATTCCTGCTTGGGATGCTGTACCAACTATGCTCAGTGCTACAAGACAATCTAATACTGTATTGTTCGTAACTCTCTCAGAGAATGCTAATGATGCAACTCTTACACAAGCTAATGACGGAGGATTCCTTGTCAAAGAAACTGGAACTCCTGCAACAGCCTATGTTGTAAGTGCTACGGCTAAACAGGGAAGCAATAGCAATATTGTAGAGCTCACTGTAGCTGATATGGTCGCTAGTGCTGCTGCAGGTGTAACTGTCACATACTCAAGTGCTGGAAATGGAATAATTGCAGACCAAACTGCTAATGAAATGGCAACAGACACGACTGGTGTTGTAGTTGCTCCTTGGTAATCTAAAATAATATGTCTAATATCACTCTTGCATCTATAAAAACACGTCTAGTAGCTAGAAATTATCTAGATTCTACCTATACAGATGCTATATTTCTCGAAGATGCTCATTATATCGCTCAAGATATATGGAGTACAATCCAATACGCAAAACGAGGGGATTATTCATGGGATATCTGGACAGCAGATACCGTATCATTACAAGATGAATATACAGTACATACAAATGTTACCTCTACAACAGTATGAGCTGACTTCGTAGAATCAGTATGTATCGAACGAGATAGTGACACATATGTAGATACTGGAGATAAAACATATACACTCTGTAGAACCGCAAGTGATGAAGAGAGAAAAGACTGGGTAAGACTACTCCAAGATCAAGATATCGCAGATCCTATATATTTCTATGCTGATTGATCTATTTTCATCGCTCCAGATATACGAACTACAGAAGCTTGAGTTGATAGACTAAGAATAACAGGTGTGAGGAGTCTTGCAAGTGGAGGATGGACAACTGCAACAACTGAAACAGACATAAGACTCCCTATATTTATGTTTGATGTACTTTTCTACTGACTCAAGTGGAAATCTAGTGAATTCAAATCTCGTGACACTGATGTTATCAATAATGACTTCGTATTCTATCGAAATGAGCTCACTAGAGCTGTTAAGAAGATGAATATAGAGCAGAGTGAGTCAATGGAAAAAACACGTCGCCTTGACCCTATAATCAACGAATAACTATGGAATGATCTATAACAATCGAATCATTTACTGGATGACTATCAAACGATAAGAATGCCTGACAAAAAGGGGCATTCTTTGATTGTGGGAATATAGATATCCGTAAGAACATGGCATATGCACAGCTATCAAGAGGAGTAACCGAAATAAATACCTCTACATGATTCAATTCCAAAGTAAATGTTATTGCACTTACTAATTACAACTGAACTCCAGGAATAAATAATGAGATAAATACATTTCATAATGACGGAACTGTTCGTGATCTCATCACATGAGAACTATGGGAAACTTGTAATAGTTCACTGGCAAGTGATGATGACATAATTCTAAACGTAGTTCATGACGGAACAAATAATTGGATTATATCACAAACGTATATATATAGCTTTACAAATGCAGTAAAATTAGAGATATTAGCAACTAATACGTTCGCTTCTGGATGGACTGGTACAAATTGGAGTTTTGCAAGTGGTGCATTACATACAACCTGATCTACGGTGGCATTAACTCAATCAAGCCCACTCGTAACAGTAGTCTGACAGAGATATCATATTATTTGTGATCTCTGACTCTCTTTTGCTTGATCGTGTACAGTTTCTATTTGAGGTGCGACAAGTTCGAACCTCACTATAGGGAGAAATGATGTATATTTGGTAGCGACAACAACAGCAGGTATCTCATTCACTCCGAGTTCTACTTTTGACGGTACGATATCATATGTTCGTGTGGATCGTGTATCTGAGCTAACAAGTTCAGACAATACATGAGTGAAATTCAGATTCACTAGAACTATTACAGGGCAAACATATGCTCCAGCTATCGTATGGAACAATGCAGATATAATTTATTGAGCTTGAACAAGTGTTGCGAGAATAAACAAAGATGGTACTCATATGGAGTATTCTTCTTCTCTTGAGCAATCTGTCATAGGTGGATTGGCTTGAACAGTACGATCCATAACACAAGTAGGAAATAATATATACGTTTGGTGCAATTGAGGCGGATCTACTATACTCTATATCTGGGATGGTATAACAAGTCGACCAAGTGAAAAGATCGTAATAGCAGATAAGCCAGTTGTAAACTGTGCAATATTGAACAATGAGCACTATTGGTGGACTCAAAAAGGTATTAAATGACAGAAATACGTATTTCAGGGTGCATGATATCAAAATAATCCAATAGTGAAATCAGACGTACCTCGTGATCCTACAGCAGTATCATCATATGCAACAGGTAAAATACAAACATATGAACAAGATAGGCTTGCTATATACGGAGAGAATACGAATGCGATAGAGACATTCTGAGATATTGTATACTTGCCTTGATATGGTAAAATATTCGGATTTGGTAAATATTACCCAACTAACCCTATCGCTTTTGATAAATCATATGTATTCAATGGTACAGAGTGTACTTCTATGTTTACCTCTAGCACTGCATGATCTCTATCATGAATAGCTGATTACAGTCATTATATGCTCATAGCATATGAAAGGAGCGGATCATACTATCTTGGTAGAATAAATATGAGAGACTGGGAGGATGAATATGCATCACAAGGATTTGTGGACTCAATAGAATATATGTCTAGCTCTACAGACGTAGAAAATGAATGAAAAAAATATACTATCCGTTTCCAACTCCCACATTCTAGCACAAGTATAAAAGTGTATAAAAATGTAAATCAAGCTTGATT
>OFQX01000554.1_pt1 | contig 11261 bp, 16 predicted proteins | sample 1542951 | NCBI WGS metagenome assembly OFQX01 (sample SAMN07774215, study PRJEB24372) | wastewater metagenome | isolation source: WWTP Novara (Effluent) | place: Italy: Novara | collected 2015-12
GTTCAGGCCGGCCGCGCTCAACGCCGAGGCCGAGAGGATGAAGAAGTGAAGCCCCTACTTGTCGAGCTCTACTGCGGCACGTTCGGCTGGTCACACGGATGGCTCGCCCGCGGCGGACGCGCCATCGGATTCGACCTCGAGCACCTGCCACACCACGGGGCGATTCCTGACGGTGCCAGCCTTGTGCTCCAAGACGTTCGCACACTCGTCGGCTCACAGTTCAAGGACGCTGCGCTGATCCTCGCTTCACCGCCATGCCAGGAGTTCAGTTACCGAGCGATGCCGTGGACTCGGGCGCGCTCGCTGGGGCCGCCAGAGCTCGGCATGGAACTGTTCGCAGCCTGCTTCCGCATCCAACGCGAGGCGTCGGAGGCGGCGGGGAGACACGTCCCGATGGTGGTTGAGAACGTGCGCGGGGCGCAGAAGTGGGTCGGACGCGCGCAGGCACACTTCGGATCGTACTACCTGTGGGGTGATGTCCCGGTTCTGATGCCGACGCCGTACAAGGCGACGAAGGTTCCGGGTTTCCGGTTCGACGGTTCCGGTAGGTCTTTCCAAACGACAGCCGTCGAGGGAAGTAAAGGCGTTCCGCACCGCACGGCAGGACATTGGACCAACCCGGCCGAGCACGAGGGGAGGAAAGGTCCGGGCCAGATGAACTGGAGCGACTACCACACCGACCCCGATTACAAGGGTCAGTGCTTTCGCGATGTGGCTGGGGCACACGCCATTCGCCAGGCGTCGGAGGGCGTCAAGGGATTCACGCCAAACGGGGGACCGCTGGGGAAGAACGTGCTGGGCCGCAAGCACGGATCGAAGTCCAGCGCCCGCAAGGCAGCATCCGCCCTCATCGCACGCATACCGGAACGCCTTAGCGATTGGATCGCCGAGGTGTACTTCCCGTGACCCCGAACCAGTGCGCCGCCCTGCGCGGCGTGGACCCCAACCCAACGGAGGAGGGAGATGGACGACAACGGGCATGACCACGACTGGATGGACCTGACTCCCACTCCTTCCGCCGAGTCGATCAGATGGTGCCGGACCTGTGGGTCCGTCATGCTTTTCGACGCCCTCGGGTTCAGGCTGCTCACGGTGCAGGCGTTTGCGACGCCCCAGGAGGTGAATCATGGATGACGGAACGCACGGCGAGGTGGGCTGGACGATCGAGATGTCGTGGTACTGCATCTGTGGGCTCGTTCCGCTCGGCGAGATCATGTTCGCGATCGGAGGCTCGCGCCTGACGGGGCTGGTCGCGATGTGGCCGCCGCGATGAAGCGGCCCGAGCCCGTGAAGGCATGGGAGATCGCCCTGCTCGGCGTCGTGCTGATCGCGGCGATCATCTTCCTGTTGCGCTTCAGCCTGGGGCCGTGGAGATAATCAACTTCGGGCGCGGTGGAAGCCGGGTGCGTTGGGGGCGCTCGGCGACCAAGGACCCCGCGCCCGATTCAACCGACAGGGGGCCGCATGAACTGGTTGACGAAGCTCCTGGACGAGATGGCCGCCGACTCGCCGAGCGGCCGCGTTTCGATGATCGTTGGCGCCGCGCTCGTGGTTGCGCTCTTGGTTGCCGTGGCGTGGGCCGTGCTCGCTGTCGGAGCGCCGGCCGCGGTGACGCCGTGAACTGCGGCAGAGACGCCTTCATGGCGTTCAACGCCGCCACCTGCTCCTGCGCGATCGAGGTGCACTTCGGACGCCCGATGGCCGCCGTCGCTTTCGTCGCGCTCGCCCGCACCTCGCTCGGGATCACGCCCGACCACATGTGGAAGACCTCGGCGGTCTACAAGCCGCTCGCGTTCCCGGAGTGGATCGCGCTCGAGAAGCTCCTGCGCGCCTACGCGTCGCACCCGGCGCAGGAAGGCGCCATCGTGGGATGGGTGCGCGCCGAGGTCCCGGCGTGAGGCCGCTCGTTCGCGACCTGCGCCCGCGCGACGCTGGCGAGTGTGCCCACTACGCCGACGCGCTCGTCGCCGCCTCCGTGGCGCGCTATCCTGGGCGCACGGTTGAGGCGACGCGGCTCCGCGTGGCGTGGCAGGCGGGATGGCAGGCCCGGCGATCGGGCAAGGGCCGCACGGACGCGTCGCACTGGCCCGACGATGGGCGCAACGCGGCGTTCCGGCGCGGCTTCGACGAGGCGGGTGGGACGTGGTCAGAGATCGCGAGCGCGGACGTGTACCCGAAGCAACCCGAGGGGGGACGATGAAGCGCGGCGGCTGGCTCAGGCGGAAGACTCCGCTCCGATCGAAGACGCGCATGCGCCCCGAGACGGCGGGCCGCCGCGGGCTCACGCCTGAGCAGATCACGGCCACCGAGCAGCTCGCGCGCTCCGTCTGCATGGTCCGCCGCGGCGCGATCATGCTGTCGCAGAACGGCAAGCGCACGGCCAAGCCGCAGTGGTGGGGCCGGTGCGAGTGGTGCAACGGCGAGGAGTTCCTGCAGTGGTGCCACATCCGCGGCCGCGGCGCGTGCCGGGCGCTCGTGTGCGACCCGCTGAACGCGTTTGTCGCGTGCTCCAGGTGCCACGGCGGACGATGGCACCACTCGACTCCGATCGACCCGGCCATTCTCGGTGAGGACCCGCGCCCCAAGTTCCTCCGGAGCATCCGCACGCCCGCACAGATCGAGTACCTGTACGCCAAGCACGACCGGCGCGACCCCGTCCTGCAGGCGGTCGGCAACCTCGCCGAACTGGAGCGCATGACCAGCGGCCACGCCGAGCGCGCTATGTGGCCCGAGCACTGGATCACGATCGCGGCGCTCGTCGGGCGGCCGGATCTTGTTGCGCGCGTCGCGGTCTGATAACCTCCCGTCCGTCGCACGAGTCCCCCTTGCGCGGCACCGCGAGCGCCCGCCGGTCCCTGAGCCAGCGGGCGTTTCGCTTTCTCCGAGATTGCGAACCGCGCATCCGTGCCCTAGTGTGCACGCGTCCGTTGAGCCCCCCTCACGGACCGGACCCGGCACGTCCGACGAGCGCCCGCTACGCAACACGGCGGGCGTTTCGTTTTGCGCTAGCGGTGCCTAGCGGTACGATAGCCGTGCACGGAGGTAGACATGCCTCGCAGGGTCACCGACAAGATGCGCGCAGCGAACCGCGCGAACGCTTCGAAGCCGCGCCCGCTCCGGGGGAAGAAGCCGTCGCTCGAGACGCTCCAAGTCGCCGAGAACGTGAAGGACACCATCGGCAAGCCCGCGCTCGAGCGGTGCCTGCGGTTCTGGATCGGCGTGCTCGATCGAACCGAGAAGCGCGAGATCGTGACGGAGGCCGGGATCATCAAGGCCGACCCATCGCTCGAGCAGCGCATGGCCGCTTCCCGCGAGATCGCCGACCGATGCGGAATGCCGCGCCTAACGCAGGTGGACGCTGGCAAGGCGGCGTTCCCGATCGTGGTGGTGGGAGCCGACTGGCCCGGCCTTGCAAGCGAGTGACCCGCTAGCGCCCGTCGTCATCAAGGGCCGCACGGACGCGCAGAGCGTGTCCCTGGCCGCCATGGAGCGCGAACTGGCCTACTCCGGGCGCAGGTTCGCCGGCAAGTCGTGGCTCGGGTGCGGGAAGGGATTCGGCTATGCCTGCGCCTACCCGGGAGCCCGCGTCGCGATCGCTCGAGAAGAGCGCGCAAGCATGGAGTCCACAACGCTCTACACGCTCCGAGAGGAGATCGTCCCGCGCCCCGTCTGGGCGGAGTGCTGGCGCGAGTCCAAGTCCCGCATGGAGCTCCCCAACGGCTCGGTGATCGACGTGGTAGGGCTGGACAAGCCCGAGCGCATCCTCGGGGCGCGCTATGGATTCTTTGTCGTGGACCAGGCCGAGCAGCTCTCCGAGGCGCAGTTCGAGATCGCCAACTCGTGCGTGATGCAACCCGGGATGCCGTGGCACCAGCTCATGCTCCTGTTCAATCCCGGCGGCCCCGACCATTGGGCATACCAGCGGTACCGATTCGACGATGGCGACGGGATAAGGCTTGACAAGTGGGGAGAGAAGTTCGCCCGCGTGGTCCACGTAGGCCAGGACGACATGATCGACCTGCTGACGCCCGACTCGCGGCGCCGCTTCGACTCCCTGACGGGCGTGTTCCGCGACCGGCTCCGGCTCGGCCTCTGGGTCGCGGCCGAGGGCGTGGTGTTCGCCGCCTCGTGGGACGCCAAGCGGCACGTGGTCGAGCGGCCAGCGGCGTGGGACCGCTGGGGCGGCAACCCGCCCCCGGACTGGCCCCGGTTCCGCGGGATCGACTTCGGCTATTCGAACCCGTTCGTCTGCTCCTGGTACGCCGAGGACCCGGACGGCCGCCTGTGGCGCTACCGCGAGGTCTACCACTCGGGCCGGCGCACCGAGGAGCACGGCAGGACGATCCTCGCGGTCGAGGAGGCCGAGCTGGCGGCCCTGCGCGCCGGGATCGCGACGGAGGACGAGGCGCGCCAGTACGCGGGCCACGTGCGGCGCCTCAACGTCGAGATGACGATCGCCGACCACGACCCCGAGGGGCAGGCGACGCTCGCCGGCATGGGGATCGACTGCGTCAACGCCGTGAAGGACCGCCGCGCTGGCATGGAGGCGGTCGAGGCCGCGCTCGTCGGGGATCGCGTCGTGTTCGTGCAGGGCTCCACGGTGGAGGTCGACGACGCGCTCCGCGAGGCGAACAAGCCGACGTGTACCGAGGCCGAGATCCCGCGCCTGCGCTTCTCGCCGGACCGCGACACCAAGCTCGAGAAGTCGGCGCACGAAGGGCCGATGAAACACAACGACCACGGCTACGACGTTCTGTGCTACATTCTGTGCACACGCGAGAGGGTGTGGCGCTACACGTAACCCGAGGGGGGCACTCGGAGTACGTGCATTGTCTTTGAAACTTGCGTTCGCACGCGGACTCGCAGCGTTCGCGCAGTCGCTTGAGGCAGGAGCGTCGGCCGCTTCCGCGTACCCGTTGCCCGACTCGGGCGCGGACATGCCCGACTTCGCGCCGTGGCTCATGGGCCAGGCGCTCGCGCTACCGCCCGTCGTGCTCGACTCGCCGAACGTCCTGCGCAAGGTCGGCATCATGCGCGCCTGCGTCATGCGCCGCGCGAACGACCTCGCGATGGTCCCCGTCGTGTTCGAGCAGAAGCGCGGGTCCGAGTGGGAGCCGATCGAGCGCCGCACCGGGAACGTGGCCGACGTGTGGAACTCGGCGAACCCGGCCGTCACGGCGTACGAACTCGTTCGCGACGTCACCGCGGACTACATCGGCACGGGCAATGGCTTCCTGCTCGCCGAGTGGAACGGCCGCAAGAGTGGACCGCCTTCCGAGCTGTGGGTGCTCAAGGCCGTGCGCGTCCAGGTGATCGAGGGCCGGCGCCGCCTACCCGTCGCGTACGTGTTCGACCGCGGCATCCGCGAGCGCGTCGAGGCCGAGAAGGTGATCCACCTGCGCGGCTGGTCGCCCGAGGACGAACCGCTCGGCGCCGGTGCGGCCGAATCCGTCGAGCATGCCTATACGGCACGGTACGACATGGTCCGCGTGATCGGCGCGCTGATGAAGTCGGGTGGCCTGCCGTCCGGTTTCCTGCGCCCCGACCCTCCCTCCGGTGGGCAGGCCGTTCCGCTCAAGGAAGGCGAGGCCGAGGAGATCGAGCGGCGCCTCAACTCCACTTTCGGCGGGCGCGGAGACTGGTTCCGGCGCCGCGTGCTCCGTGGCCCGATGAAGTGGGAGCGCGCGAGCCTCACGCCGGCCGAGCTTCAACTCCTCGAAATCGGCGACCGCCTCGACCGCGACGTGTGCTCGGCGTTCGGCGTTCCGCCTTCGATGGTCGGCGTCGGCACGAGCAGCGGCGGCACCCTGGGCGCGGCCCAGCAGGTGTCGCAGGCCGAGCGCGAGAACTACCTCGACTTCACGCTCCTGCCCGACGCGCGCCTGATCGAGTCCGTGCTGACCGAGAAGCTCTGCCCGTGGTGGGGCACCGGCATCCGGGCGCGCTTCGACTTCTCGGAGCACCCGACGATGCTCGACCGCCAGCTTCGCAACGGCGATGCCCTGCAGAAGCTGACGGGCGGCGCGATCCTCGTCGTCAACGAGGCCCGGAAGAAGCTCCGCGAGGTCCCGCTCGCCGATCCGGCGGCCGACGAACTGCGGCAGGCGCCGACGCCGTTCGGATCGGTTGCGCCGGCCGACGAGCCCGCACCGAAGGCCGACGCCACCCCCGAGGCGAAGCCCGCCGTCGTGTCCCAGCGCCTCGCGCGCGTGCGCGTCTCGCTCGCGGACAAGGCGAAGCGGCACGCCGTGCGCCTGTCTCAGTACGAGCGCGAGTTCGCCCGCGAATGGCGCGGCGTCTTCACGGCCCAAGAGGGGCGCGTCGTCGAAGCGATCGCGCACATGTTCAAGTTCGCCGCGCGGGGCGACGTGAACGCCGCGCTCGAGGTGGACTTCGAGGATCGCGACGCCGTCCAAGCCCTGTACGAGCGCCTCGTTCTCGCGCGCGGGCTCGAGGCGGCCGCGCAGGTTGCCGTGGACCTCGACATCGACATCCACGCCGCGGCGGCTGCGCAGTTCGTCAAGGCGAGTATGGACGCGGTCCTGACGCAGACGAGCGCAACGACGCGCGAGGCTCTGCGCACGTCGCTCGCCGAGGGTATCGCCGCCTCCGAGCCAATGTCGGACCTCATCGCCAGAGTGAACGACGTCTTCAACCATCGGCGCGCAAACGCACTGACGATCGCACGCACGGAGACGGTGAGGTCCTACAACTGGGCGGCCACATGGGCATGGGAGCAGGCACCCGAGGTCACGCATGTGCAGTGGATCACGGCCCGGGATGACGGCAATCGGCACCCGTCGTATCCGAACCTCGACGGGCAGATCCGCCGAATGGGCGAGCCGTTCGACGTCGGAAGCGCCTCGCTGGCGTACCCCGGCGACCTGAACGGCGACCCCGGCGAGACGATCAACTGCCGGTGCGTGCTTGACCCGCTGACGGCCGAAGACGTCCCGGCCGAGGAGAGCGCGGCGTTCTCGCGCTACTGGAACGGAACGAACGGCCACGCGAACGGGATCGTCCCCAAGAGCCGCATCCGCGCCCTGCTGGAGGCCGACCATGCGGGTCACTGACGCCGTCGCGCGCCGCATCGAACGGATCACGACCTGCCCGGGCTGTCACCGGATGGTCGAGCCGCACTTCGGCCCGAACGGCGAAGCCTGCCCGCGGTGCGGAACGACGTGGCAACGCAAGCGCGCCGACCTGCTGAAGGTCGTCGCCGGAGGGAGGACACGTGCGCGACGCACTGTGTGAACGGATTCGGTGCTCCGTCGGCGATCGACTCGCGCCGAGCGAGACACTGCTCGCCGAGGTCAACCGCCTCTCGGAGCAGGCGCTCACGGAGGCGGACGTCTACATCCGCTCGGGAGCGGTGTGCAACAACCAGGTGAACCACAACGGCAGCCGATTCACTGACGCGGCCCTCGGTCAGATCGCGGCGCTCTTCAACGAGGGCGACACGAACTGGCACAAGCAGCACGACGTGTACTCGACGCAGGGCGGGCTCCCGATCGGCCGCGCGTTCAAGGCGATGGTCGAGCCGATGCCGAAGTACGAAGGCGGCATGCAGGTGCGCGCGTGGTGGTACTACCTCAAGGGCGACCCTGAGGGGGACCGTTGCGAGCGGTACATCGCGGCGCAGATCTGGCGCGAGCTGTCGATCTCGTGCTGGGTCCGCTCGTTCACCGCGGACGTGGACGGCAAGCGCATCGGCTACGGAGAGGGCTACTCCGACTACTACCCCGGGCAGACGCTGAGCGACGGCCGGGTCGTGGTCGGGATCATGGATGACGTCGTCGAGCTCGAGGAGTTCTCGCTCGTGTCGCGGGGAGCCGAGATCGAGACGACGATCGAGGGTGCAGAGGTGTACAGCACGGCGAACGCGATTGCGCTCGCTCGGAAACCACGGACGCAGGACGGCCCCGCGCGCGGGTGGGCCGCGTACTGGAACGGCGGCACTGCCGCGAAAGGAAGGGGAGCACGATGAAGCGATTCATTCTGTGGTCGGTTCTCGCGGTGGTGGCGCTCGCAGGGGCGGCGCAGGCCGCGGTGGTTCCGGATACCTACATCTCCACGCTTCAGGTGCGGCGCGGATGGGGCGCCGTCACCGGCACGGTCGACTCGACGCAGTTCCTCGTCCACGGCACCACGGACGGCACGGCCTCGGGTCGCGGCCGCGACACGCTGAACGTGCTCGACATCTCGACGTGGGATCGCAACGCCTTCCCCGGGCAAGGCGCGGCAACGGTTCCGGTCGCCAACCTGTGGGTGACGTTCGGCGGTGGCGGCACGCTCGGCGACACGCTCGGGATCGAGCTCCAGTTCAGCTTGGACGGCTCGAACTGGTCGGCCGTGCGCACGCTCGCATTCTTCAACACGGGCAGCGCGGCAACCGCGGTGATCCCGATCACGTTCGACGCTGACGCATTCGTGAGTGCGGCAACGATCGACGTCGGTCAGGCGCGCTACATGCGCGTGATCCTGGCCGGTGATTCGGCCGGCAAGCAGGTGATTTCCAACGTCGCAGTGACACGCTGGCGAGTCGTTCCGAACTGACGCTCCGGCGCTACGCCGGGACCACACACGCGCTCACACGAAACCGCCGCCGGAGCGGCACAGCAAGGAGAACACGGAATGAAGGTCAAGATCGGTGACAAGGAGTTCGCCTTCAGCGGCGTCGAGGTGCCTTCGCAGCTTCCGGCGATCGACCCGGCGAACCCGCAGGACGGCGTGACGAAGAGCATCGAGCGCCTGCGCTACTTCGCCGAGGAGAACGCGAAGGACGGCAAGCTCGCCGGCGAGGCGCTCGAGAAGATCGCGCTCGACCTGAAGCGCGTCGACGAGACGCAGCAGGAACTCGCCGACATGAAGGTCCAGCTCAAGCGCACCGAGGAGGTCGCCAAGATCGCCGAGGAGGCGAGCCGCGGCCGACTCGACAACGCCGATAAGATCGTGCACGGACTGCGGCAGATCCCGCTCCGCCACACGCTCGACGACGAGACGAAGGCCGAACTCTCGCGCCCCATGTCGGAGACCCACCACGCCCTGATGCAGGCCAGCAGGGAAGAGATCGGCGCCGTGATCGGGGGCACCGAGGCCGAGAGCTTCCTCAAGCGGCTCTCGTACCTGAACAACGCCATCGTGCTCCTCGACGCGGTCTTCATGGCCGACTCGAACTCCCAGCGTCGGCAGCAGTACATCGACCGCGGCGGCATGAAGTCGCTGAAGCTCTACCCGAAGTACGCCGAGGCGGCGAAGCTCGTGTCACTCGCCCTCGACACGGCGTCGGCTGGCGGGCTGTTGGAGTGGGTGCCGACGACCTGGTCCAACACGCTGTTCTCGGACGTCCAGCACAGGACGGGCGTGCTCGCGCTCTTCCCTCCGGTCCCCATGCCCGCGAATCCGTGGGGCTTCCCGTTCCTCATCAACGGTGGTGAGGATGTGGAGCTGACGGGCGAGAGCACCGCCGACCCGACGGCGTTCTCGGACGGCATCACGGCGAGCGACGTTCCGGTCTCGGCGCAGTTCTCGCTCAAGGCTGGCATGTTCGCGCGCTTCACCTACTGGTCGCGCGAGGTGGATCAGGACAGCATCGTCTCGATCCTCCCGACGTGGAGCACGCACGACGAGTACAAGCACCGGCTCGCGAAGTCGGCCGCGATCATCAACGCGCAGCCGGCCTCGTCGAACCTCGGCACGTACGACACGGGCCGTTCGATCACCGCGAAGAACGTGCGTCTCGCGTTCGCCGGGTGCTCGATCCCGTCCTACGGCCTGCGGCGCTCGGCTGGCGCCGTCGGTGGCGTCGATGCGGGCGGCACGCTGACCGCCGAGTCGGCCGTCGCCGTGGCCGGCAAGATGGGCGAGTACGCCGACCCAAGCCTGTGCTCGTGGGTGTCGGGCTACGCGTTCCAGGCGCGACTGCTCGTGGCGAAGGACGGAGCGTCCGGCGGCTACCTGTACCTCACGAGGGACAAGGCTGGCGATGCCGCGACGGCGTTCACGGGTCAGATGGGCCTGTTCATGGGCTACCCGTTCGTGGCCGACGGAACGTATCCCCAGGACCTCGACGCGACGGGCATCTACAGCGCCGCCGGCCAGACGAAGACGTCGGCGGTCCTGTGCCGTCGCGACATGTTCATCGCTGCACAGCGTCAGGGCCGCATGGTCGAGGTGTCGGACCACGTGGCGTTCAAGCAGAACCTGCGCGCCGTGAAGTCGACCGAACGGTTCGCGTTCTCGCCCACGATCACGCCGAGCACGACCTACAAGTCCGCGTCGTTCCTGTACAACATCCCGTCCTACTAGGCCGGTTCGCCAGCGTCGGGCGCGGAGCGGGTGGTTCCGCCGAGCGCCCGGCCTGACGTACGGAGGATCAGCATGCCGAAGTGGTTGAAGGCCGACGCGAAGGCGTGGCCGCACGGATACACCGGGACGGACGGCGTCAATAGCGTGTCGATCCCGGCCGGAGGCGCGGCGCTCGTGTCGGACGCGAAGGCGGAACAGCTCGCGGCCGATTTCCCGGGCACGTTCTCCGAGGTGAAGGAGAAGGAGGTCGCGGAAGTGAACGCGGCAGCCGTCCCGAAGGAAGCGCCGACCGAGCCGAAGCCGGCGCGCGGTCTGGGTCCCATCGGGAAGCGGAGCTAGGTCGTGGATTGGACCTCGGCACCGGACGCCGCGAGCTTCGTCACGCTCGCCGAGTTCAAGGCTTTCCTGCGGCGTGAGAGCAGGGCCGAGGACGGGTTCGATGGCAAGGCGTGCGAGGCCCTCAATGCCGCGGCCGGGAAGCTCCGCGAGTGGACCGGCCGCGAGCTGCATACGAAGGTGTGGCGCACGCCCGTGCGCGTGTCGGAGATCGAGTTCGTGTACCCGGCCGACGACGGCTCCGAGTCGCCCACGCTGGCGACGAACGAGGGCGTGTTCACGGGTATCGTGCAGGCCGGCGATGACGTGTTCGGCGCGTATGCACGCCCGTTCCAGCGCGTTGTGGCGGTGCGCCCGAACGAGATCGACCTGAACTATGGGTGGACGTACGCGGAAGGCTGGGAATTTCCGCGCACGTTCTCGTTCGGCTCGCGCCCGATGTACGTCTCGGGGGACGGCTCGAGCACGGTCTGCTCGATCGAGTACCCGGTGACGGACGTCCTCTCGGCCGCGCAGTGGGACGGCACGGAATGGGTCAGCGTGGACATCACGGGGGCGCGCTTCGACTGCTTCGACCTGGGGCGCATCGACTTCCCCTATGCGACGTTCGAGAGCGG
>OFQX01000555.1_pt1 | contig 11255 bp, 10 predicted proteins | sample 1542951 | NCBI WGS metagenome assembly OFQX01 (sample SAMN07774215, study PRJEB24372) | wastewater metagenome | isolation source: WWTP Novara (Effluent) | place: Italy: Novara | collected 2015-12
GATAAGACCGGATTCACTCCCGCACAGAAACAGTATCTTGCCCGCGAACTAGAGAATTACGCCAAAGAGAATAAAGACACTCCATACAAGGGTGCGGACGAATGGCGACTTTCACTGCCCAAGCGTGGCGATGAATATCAGTTAAGCGAGACGTATAGTATTCCTGCTAATCGCACAGCCACAGAGACGTTTATCGTCCCTGATGATGGTACGTTTACAGTTCACAACCTTGCTCAAGCCAATCGTCTCTATCAGCGTATTACGGGTAAACCATTAAAAGGTCAACCGAAAGAGAAAATCCCGACTGTCAGGCTGAATAAATCCCTGCCACAGATGCCTAGTGCGGCGAAGGGATCAAACGCATCCAGAGCGAAAGGGTTAATCAACTTCACGCCGGAGAATGACGCGGAAGCTACGGTCGATATTCCAATTGATGAACTTAATGACGGATACATCGCGGCTATCCCGATGGACTCCATTCCCAAACAGGTGAGCACCGGACTGTCACCTAACGGAGGATCAGGTACTAGAATAGACGGCGGGTGGATGGAAACCACCTTAAAAGGGCAAACCGCGTTTTCGGAGGGCCACATTATCCTTGTCGGAAGTGAGCCGTTTGGTAAGGGCGTAAGCGAACGTAAAGTAAACGGCGACGACGCGATTGGGAACGAGAAAACATTTAAGGATGTAGAACCCGTTAGAGCCGTGTCGATTGGTAAAGGGCGTGGTGTGGTCGTCGAGTTCTCGGACGGTCAGGTGATATCGTTTGAGCAGTACAATCTGGTCAAGTCACGATTCCCTACCGTAAGTTTTAAGAGCCGCAAGGATATGATCGCGTTCTACGATGAAGGCAAACTCATCGGAGCGGCGATGACGGTTAAGAATCCCCAAGTGGACGAATCCCCCACCTCCCTAGAAATGCCTTCCCCAGAAGCATGGCATAAGGATATAATCACAGACAAAGGAATCAATTATGACAAAGTTAACCGCATCGCCGAACAAGTCATATCTGGAGAGAGCCAGATCGTCAGGCTTGATGACAAAGGAGAACGAGGCCGCGTTCTTGGCGGTATCAGAAATGTTGAAGCGTCCCTTATCCTTGCAGCAAATGAGAGAGCAAGTGAGGAGGCAGGCTCAAGGACGCCGCCCGTCAAGCGACAAGAGCAAGTCTTAGAGCGTTATGCCAAACTCGCGGATATTTGGTTTGATGTAAAAGAATTTGTTGGTCAACAGCAGGGCTTCATCAGCAAGGGTGTTGAAGCGTATGTCCATCGTGCGGACGAACATTCAGTACACAAACTTATTGATTACAAGATGGTCGATAGGCATTTAACGCCTCTCGAATTTATTGATAATCGCATATCCACCTTCAACTCCCTGTTTCCTGAGACAGCGTATGAACTTGTAGGCTTTACCCGTGACGGTGAGGGGAATTTTCGTTTCGTCGTAAAACAACCTTTCATTCAAGACGTAGTTTACACAACACCCGTCGAAAGACAGACCTTTATGCAGAATAAGGGCTTGTCAATGACGGATAAGTACGGAGAAGCGTTTGCCGATTCGCGTTACAAAGTCAGTGACCTTCACGAGAAGAACGCCCTGATAGACAAAAACGGCAACATCTACGTTATCGACGCAGTACCCAAGCCAAAGTATGACGTAGAGGAAATGTCGGTAGAAAGTGCGTCCCTAGAAATGCCCGCACCGGATACGAATGCGTTCAAAAAGTGGTTCGGTGATTCTAAAGTAGTCGATAAGGACGGGAAGCCGTTGGTTGTTTATCACGGGACTGGGGCGAGTTTCGACACGTTTCGTTCTGCATACAATGACATCGGTATTCACTTTGGCACGGCGGGACAAGCGAATGACCGCATAGAATACACGAAGAAGGATGATCCGGTCGGGCAAAACATCCTACCCGTCTATCTCGCCATCGAGAATCCGCTAAGACTTCGAGATGTCGGGTGGTTTGATTGGGCAAATGTTCCAGACGCACTGGAGGCTACTGGACGCTTCTCAGATTCGGACATTCGTAGTCTGCGTGACTTTGAAGAAGCGGCCTTTAGAATTGCCCAGGAATATAACGAAGCACACGGTATAGACCCGGAAGAGGAGAGTGACGATCAGTTTGATTACGAACAATCGCCTGAATACAAAGAGCTTCAACAGGATTTCGCTGAGTCCGTGCGACGACTTCTTGAAGAATACGGCTATGACGGCGTGGTATATCGAAATGAAGGTGAAACGGCGGGTGGGACGAGACTTACTGCGGAGAGCCGCCGCCTCCTGAAAATTCTCCAAGACACACATAACGTCACCAATGCCTTTCCATTAGAGGTACAGCAAACACCGGAATACAAAGCGTGGTCTGACGCTAGACGGGCAGCCGATCAGTTTCGGAAAGAGAACGCCGAAGATAGTTGGATTGCTTTACGTCCCACGCAGATCAAATCAGCTATCGGCAACAAAGGCACGTTCGACCCGAACAATCCCAGTATCTTAGAGATGCCCGCCGACGCAGGCAGTTTCAAGTTACAAGAGGATGCTCAGTACGCCCATCCGCAGGACTTGTTAGACAGGGCTAAGAGTTCGATAACAGATGACGGGCATATCGAGTTGAACGTAGAAGCAGGGGAACTGCTTAGACGTATCGCAGGCAAGCCTAATGCGTTCTTTGGACTGACCCACACACGGGGTACGCTGATACAGCTTTCTCGAAAGATAGATCAAAAGCTGGATGAATTTAGGAAGGTAGGATACTCCGATGCGGAGATAAAGGTACTATCCGACCTCGCGGATCAATTGAGGGAGATTGCTAAGAATGGTGCGGGGGTAACGTACATCTTCGACTTCTCCTTGCCTCACGAAACGCATCACCAGATGGTGTTGAACGCTTTGAACGGCGAGACGATACCAAAGGAGACGATAGACGAACTTTCTAAACTGAAGGTGTGGAACAATCCCAAGATCAAGACGGTCACGGGCCAAGTCACCACTTTCTCTAAACTCTACCCAAGAGCATCAGGCGTAACAAAGGCTATGGAAATAGCCGCAATGCTTGATACGGGAGAGATAACCCACGCGGATAAAAATGAGTTCCTAAAGATATTCGCTCGTGGTATAAAGAGTGTTAGCACTGTAAATCCAGATGACTACATAAGGATATTTCAATATGATTCTCAGACCAGCGACACCGGAAGAAGTGAAACAGCTAGAAGCGAACCGGAGACGAGCGGAAGCACTAGCGAAGATCGTCAAGCAAGCCCAACCAAAGAAGAAGCGAACCAAGAAGCCGGGACGCGACCCGGAGACGGGCAGGTACAACGACCTGATAGCGGAACCGAAGTATCGGTAGGGCAAAAGGTAAGACAAGCCGTAACCCACGCAGAACGCGAGGGCGTTGTCGGTGAAAATGAGATCACCGGAACGGCACGATACTACACCGTCAAATCCTCAGACGGACGCACATTAAGGGCACAGAACAAGATAGAAAAGATAGGATTAGATGCGGCGATACTCGAAGCGTCTCAGCCCATCACCGACCTAAAGAACTCTGACGAGCAGAACGTGTTTCAGATCGAGACCGTTCATCTATTGAACCGATTAGCCGACCTTGCCACAAGGAACGGCGACATCCCTCTCGCCCAACTAAGAACCGCACAGCGAAAGCAGATAATGGAAGTTATCGCCAAACAGGGCACTCCTGCGGGTCGTCTCGTGCAGTCGTTTACCCAGTTGACCTCCAAAGAGAATCGAGACACGATTCGGGAATACGTGGATGCTAAACGCCGACAGCAGGGATGGGATGTTCCTCAGACAGAAGAGGAGGCTAAGGCTCTCACGGATGCGTTCGACAAATTAAAGAAGGCAGAAGCTCGTGTGGCAGAACTAGAAAAGCTACTCGAAAACGCCTCACGCAAACCCACACGTCCACAGAGAACGCTTCTCAAGGTCTTGTTCGAGAACGCGAGTGCGGCTAAGGCGAGGATAGAAAGTGTTGGAACTCTCCAGATGCCCGCAGGTGAACCGATCCCTCTTTCCCTCCACGGACAGGTGTTATCCGACCTTTCGGACATCGGAGCGGCGATACTCTACAACGGATTCAATGAGGAAGATATTCTCACGCCGGAGCAGTTCGAGAAAGAATTTAACAAGCAGACCAAGAATCGCTTTGCGGAGAACTGGCGACAGGTTCACGCCGAGTCTGTGGCGAAACTAAAGCAGTTAAGAAAGGATATCGCTACGGCTAACAGGGTGGAAGAACTCAAGGCTAAGAACCCTAACATCACCCCCGAAGAAATAGCTAAGGAACTCAAGGCTGACGAAGCCAAGCAAAAAGAACGTGCGAAGATTCGGAGAGAGCATACCAAGTTAGCGAACGAGATTCTGGGTACGCTCAAGAAAGGCGAGAAAGGCATCGCTAAAGACGAAGCGAAAAAGAAAGCCGAACAAGACAAGGCAACCGAGTTTATCCGCACCGCTTATCAGGTAAACCCCGATGTAGATGAAAAGGTGCTGACCACGGCGGTACTATTAAGCCGTAACCCTGATCTGACCACTTCGGATGCGTCAAAGCTCTTACGCGAGATGTTCCCTGAATTGGAGATAAAGGGCAACGCGACCGAAAAGAAAGCCGCGTTCGCTAAGATCAACGACCTGCTGGCAAAAGGCAGGAAGTTGCAACTAGACATTCGTAAGGCACAGAAAGACGCGGCACTGCGTAATAGAGGCTTAGACCCCGAACAGCACCGAAAAGACCTAGCAGAAGCGAAACAGGAACGCAGAGAAGCCCAAAGCGGATTCGACGAACTGATAAACAAACAATCCCGCCCGCCCGCGACGGTCACTCAGAAGATAGCTCAGTTACAGCGTATGGCAATGGTATCTGCTATTAACACCGCCTTGAATAACTTAGCATCAGGAGTGGCGACACGGGGACAATTTAGGGTAGTGGATGCGATAGATGCCGCGATCCAGAAGGCCGCTAGAAAACTAAAGACCGAACTGAAAGATGAAGGCATCACGGCAGACACAAGGTTCTGGGATATTGTCGGGTATAACAAAACGGAAGGCGGGGCAAAGAACTGGCTGAAAGACTTAACCTCAGCACACTCGTTAGTTCTCCAAGCCATTAACGACCACCCCGAACTGTTCAATGAACTATACGGTGATTATAGTTCGGATATTCAAACAGAGGATATTAAGGGAGAAGGTCTGATACACGGAGCACTCGATGGCGGTATCTATGCCTTCGATAAACTCAATTTCGCTAACAGATGGCAGGAGTACTTCGTCCGAGACATGGAGGTTTTGTACGCCCTGCAATTAAGGCTCGGACAGCGGGGCATCAACCTCTCGGATGCTCACTCACAAGAAGATTATTCACAACTCACAGCAGAGGATTGGAAGTTTGCGATCAAACGGGCCAGGTCGGTCACTTACGCTCTCCGACCGGAGGCGGGAACGGTCGCTAAGCGCGTTCTCGACACGATGAACAACAAGTATATGTCGCTTCCAACCGCACTTATACTTCCATTTGCTAAGTTCTCGTGGAACGCTTGGAATATGACGCGAAACTGGATGCCCGTTATCGCTCAAATACGAGCAGGCAGGAGGGTGGCTTCAGAGGAAGGCAAGACCGTAAGGGACTTGTTCAATCCGAAGAATTATACCTCCAGAGAAATGGCAAATAGTGTCTTTGGGTTCGTGATGCTCGGCGCGATGATCGGACTTACGAGAGCACTAGGCGACCGTGATGATTGGTACTATCTCAAGATTCCCGGCACGAATGGAATGGGACGCAACGGATCGTCACTATATCTCGACATCCGGCAACATCCACAGCTTGTGCCATTTGTCTATCTCGGCAACAAGTTTAACAGACTTATCGACGGTAAGGAGATATTCAACTACAACGACCCGTCTTTTATCGCAGGTGAACTCGGAGAGGCATTTCTGAGCGTGTCGTACCGTCAGGCGGTGGATAACAATACAGGGTTGCAGGCTATCAGTCACGGATTAGCGTCAGCACTTTCCAATACAGACCAAGAGAAGAACCGCGAGAAGGCGTGGTATCTATTATCTAAGTTCGCTGGAGAAAGAACAGGTGTATTTGTATCGCCGTTTCGTCCACTCAAGAACGTAATGGATTCGATAGACAAGGGCGGTGATAAAGACCTGTACGACTATCCGTTTGCTCAGGGGTTTGAAAGAAATCTGCCTAAAGCGATCTTCTTTGACGCGCCGGAGAAAAAAGACTCACAGGGCAATCCGAAGAAGTTCAATCCGTATCAATACCTGAAGCCATTCAGCTTGAATGTCGTGGACGATACGATAGCCGAGCCTGAATTACCGAACCTGCTGCGCATCAAACGTAAGGGTAGTAACTTCAAATACGAACAACCTATTTTGCCTGAAGAATTGAGAGAGCGTGATGCTCGGAAAGAGCGAAAAGCGAAACTTAGGACGGATGCGGACATTACCGAGATAATGGCATTGCCAGAATTTAAGAAGTCCACCACAGATCAACTCGTATCGATGATCCGCAGTGCCGATCCAGAAGAGGTTGAGCCTCTAAAGAAGATGCTTAGGCAGAAAGTGATTAACGCTCGAAAGGCAGGTACGTTCACTGAAGCGGAGGCTAAGCGGGTGAATGATCTATTAGGAACGCAGTACAAGGCTAAGTCTGAGAAGTAGGTAACTTTTCTGCGATTCAGGGCACTCCAAACGCATCACTAAAAACCATAAACACCCGATCTTCTATCTCAGATGTTGTTAGTACGTGAATGTTCATCCCCACACCGGAGTGTAGCCCTTGACTATCTGCCATAACTGAAGTGATGCCGTGAACGTCTCTTTGCCTTTTCTAATATCGTCCACAGCCCATACGTGACTCCTGCACCCGCCCGAAGCATCTCTCGAAACAAAGATGTTCACACACTCAGACTCCGGCAACCCAAGTCCGTGCTGATATGCGGCGAGTTGGATGTATTGATCGTAAGCAAGGCGACCCCACGTCTCTACGAGACCGTCTTTGGTTTTGAAGTCTATGACTATTCCAGTTGACGGGGAATGAAGATCGACCTTACCGCCAAAACCCGAGCTGTGCGCAAAGCTATCCTCCGCTCTCCAATCGTTAATGTGCGGGTAAAGACGGGCAATCTCTTCCCTTACCGATTCTACGTGCGGGATATATTGTGACGGTACGGAAACGCCCTTGAAATGGCACTCTATGGCATCGTGTATCCTTGTACCCTCTTCGGCGGCCTCGATAGCCTGACGCTTAGAGTCCTGCATCACCCGTTCTAAGAAAGCCTCGTCCGATTCCTGAAACTCTCTCGACAACGTAAGTGCCGCGAGGATGCCTTGCTTTACTTTCCACGTCTCTAATGCGGGTTTAGACAAGATGCTCAATATGGTCGTCACGGACGGGACTGCGTTGATCTGTCTCGCGTCTCGAAGTGTGACGGAACGCTCGTTGCCGTTCTTGCCTATGACGCTATAAAACGGGCTTCCGTCTTGTTTATACCAATGCTCGCTCATTTAATTACGCTTCCTCCACAGATGCGATACAGCTATCAATAATGGCCTTAAACTCATCCAACGAACATTCACGATTGAAATACGCATCCCGAAGCGGATACTTATACCACTCAATCCGTAATCCGGTCGGCTTGTGGAGAAAGTTTGGTTGACGGGTTTCGCAGGACTCTAAACATCCATCAGGGAAGCCCACTACTTGTCGATACCTTGTGTACCGTTCCGCCATATCGCAAGTGCAATGCACCGCACAGCATTCTGGAAAGGATAACTCCATTTCTTTGCAAAAACGCTTTCGTATGCGGTCTTGGATTTTACTGTACTCGTCGTAGGAAAGATGTTCAGGTGGCCGCAGAAACCCGCACTTATCGGTAAGCCATCCTTCTTTTTGAAGCTCACCGTCCACTAGAGACTGATAACACTCTGGACGGTGCTTTTCGGTAAACTCCCAATCCTTAACCTCCCATCCACAGGTGCAGTCACCCCAATAATATCTACGTGCGATGAACGTGTCGTTTTCAAACGTCTCGCCTCCGTGCCACCAATCCACTCTCCCCGCGTCAAGTAGTCTTTTTAACTGATCTTCATATCCCGTTTGGCGCTCAATGGGCACTGACCCACGAGAATTACCAAACAACAGATTACCCATTTCCATTATGCTTCCTCCACATGGAACGTATCGCAACGTTCGCAGTAATTGACCTTATGTAATTTGCCTGTACGCTCTGTTAGATTTCGAGCGGATCGTTTCGCTAGAAATTTCGTCAACGGCGTTCGATGGAGGGGCTTTTTGTGGACTGAGGCTGTACTGCGGTTATTGGCAGGTGTTTGTTGTTCTCGTTGATTAGACACGAAAAAGCCCTCCTTCTGTAATAGAAAGATGGCTATTGAGGTGAGGTCAGATTATCAGTCGGTTTCTAGTTTGTCAACCCCAATACAAATAAGAATCTCCTTGCAATGTCATAACAACTTAGTTATACTCCAATAGATGCTTAAATGGGATGGATCAAAACTTAAAGAACTCCGCAGAAAGCGGAACTGGACTCAGAAGGAAGTTGGAATGTTTGTCGGGAAAGGGCCGAATTACATAGGGAACTATGAGAACGGTTACGCTGACCCGCCTGCCGACACGCTGTTAACCCTGATGTCGCTGTTTCAGTGTTCATTTCAGGACGTGAGCAAATGCGTCGAAACAAATTACAACCAAACTGAAAAAAGTGCTTGACAGATACAACTTGGTTGTAGTAACTTAGTTGTAACGGTGGCTATTGAGGACGCCATCATATTGCCCAAGCAGGGGGCAAACGGGATAGGCGGGACTCAGCGCAACAAAGGGCTTGCCTATCCTACGAAATCTCCGCAAGGAGACGGGGCGGTGCGAATCTAGCGGGTCTGCCCGTCCCAACAAAATTTTATGTACACACCCAAAGGCATAAGCTGGTGCGAGTATCCCGACGATTGGTACGAATGGCGACAAGAGGTTGCTTACTTCGAGGAACAGCCGAATTTCATTCCTGAGCCTGAAGAAGAAGTAAAGGTCGAAACGGTCAAGGCCGAACCTACCGCCGAAGAGATCGAGAGACGCGAAGCACACAAACTTTACGTGGAGTGCCATAAAGACTAATGGGCTACATCAACTCAATATCACCGGAACTACTAACGCCTAACGAACTATGGGCGGTCGGGGAACTGGCCCGGCTTGAGAGGGAATCGGAGAAGCAAACGGCACGGATGCAGTTCATAAAGCAAGAGGTTCTTGATTCGCTTATCGCAAAGCGAGATATCGACAAACAGATTCAGGCGTTGCGGAACGCACTTAGGGGGATGTGATGTATTACAAGGTTCTATTAGACGGTAAATCATTTCATGGGGGCGGGTTTGAATGGTCGCTGCCAAAGAACGGTAAGCCCGGCAAATGGCACTCCGTTGTGGGCGATCTACGTATGTGTTTGCACGGATTTCATCTGACCGACAATCCGCAAAAATGGTGGAACAGAGACGCTAAATGCTACGAGGTGGAGTATAAGGACGCACTACAACCAAACGAGGACAAGATATGCGTCCGCAAGGTTCGGCTCGTTAAGGAACTTACCCACGACGATCTGGCTAAACTGCAAATCTTCTATTCAGGTGAGCATGTTGTAACAGAAGGTACAGCATTAGCTTACAACTCATCGACCGTCAAGGCTTACAACTCATCGACCGTCAAGGCTTACGACTCATCGACGGTAAACAGCCGATTCCACACAGGCAATGTGACGGTAAGCCACAACGCGATTCACATAAACCGTGATACGACACCGCCGACGATCAAGGGCAACTATCAGGGAGGTAAGTGATGTACGAAATCGACTACCAAGAACTAGCCGACGATCTGGCAAACGACGAACTGATAGCCGCTCTTTGGCAGGAGGAGTTTGAGCAGGAATCACACATAGCCGACAGCTACCCGCACGATGCACGGTGGCAGCAGGCGGTGGAGAAGATAGGGAGGATGCAATGAATCACGACGAACTTATCAACAAACTAAAAACAGCCGACGAACAGGAATTGCGGGATTTAGCTATCCCCTACCCGCACACAGAGCAGGAACTTAACGACATTGTTCGGGCGGTAACAGAGCGTACGCACGACTACGGAACGTGCGTTTATGCGATGAGTATTGCAGCAATGGCTGCTTTCAACTTCGTTGGCTCGAAATTGGGTGTCACAGGTTTTCAGGCGAGTTGTGCTGACCTTGATTTTCTCCGACGTTCGCGTGGTATTAAAGGCCCGTTCGGCATTTACGATGGTCACGACCTGCTTTATCCGCAATACGACATTGAGGCAAAGGTTCGGCAAAACCTTGCTGAATGGGAACCGTGGGCGAAAGAAGAAGCCCGGAAACTTCTAGATGAAAACGAAACAGCCCACCCTGATGTAATAGCTCATTGGAAAGCACTGGCTGAATAACTTTACGGGGGATGCCTCTACCCGCAAGGGCGAGGAGAAGGTATCAATATCTGCGACATCCCCCACCCTTTTAATGAACAAGCGATACAAGGATAAAGCGAAATGGCACAAGGAATTGAAACAACAATGGGCGAACAGACCTCAAGTTTGCGAACTCCAATTCGAGGGCTGCATGGGTGGCTATATGCTGACCCCGGCCCACTCACGGAAGCAGAGGTTTATCCAGACGAAGGAGCAGTACTTCGAGATAGCGATTGCCTGCATACCTTGCCACAAGATACTCGACGAGAAGATGACACACGAGGAAATGTACCAAGCGGTTTTGAACGCGATTACACGCCGTCAAAGTTCGGTGTGAAGCTGTGCCAGATGTGGATAGACGCACTCAAGACGGACGACGAGCAATGGTATCTCGACGGCTACAACCTTTACATAGACAGGGTGATATTTAATCCAAATATATGAGCAGATCACAGCCAAGCAATTTTAGAAACGAGACGATTACCGACACATCTTTTGTAATGCCGTTCGGTAAGTACAAAGGTATGACGATAGCCGATTTGTTAGAGCACGATCCTTATTACTTGCTCTGGATTTCGGAGAACACAAGCCTCGACCTCGACTACTCCATTCTTGACGACATCGGTGTGTCATTCGAGGAAGCGGCAAGAAACGCGAAATTAAAGTATTGACCTAGCCGAAATGGTCACGGCGAAAACCTAGTTAATCGAGGAATAGTTATGAGCAGAAGCAACCAAATAGAT
>OFQX01000558.1_pt1 | contig 11242 bp, 13 predicted proteins | sample 1542951 | NCBI WGS metagenome assembly OFQX01 (sample SAMN07774215, study PRJEB24372) | wastewater metagenome | isolation source: WWTP Novara (Effluent) | place: Italy: Novara | collected 2015-12
AAATGAATCCGTTGCCCGTGATAGCCCATCGCTCGCAGCTGCACACTCAACAGCTGCGTCGTCACCTTCTCCTGATACTGCCCCAGGATATGCGTCCGGAGTCCGGTCAGCGTGAAGCACGCCTTCCCGCCGCGCATCGCCGGCTGATTGCTCAAGAGCGTTTCGTCGGCCTTGTCTTCCGCTGCAATCCCCGCCGCCAGGTAGCCTTCAATGATCCCCGCCAGCGCCCCGATGAACGTCGCCTCTTGGCCGACTTCGACGTGCTCCACCACCCGCAAGAGCAGCTGCACCGTGTTGTCCCACATCGGCCCTTTCTGGCTCGCAAACCAGACTCCCGCCGCGTCGGCCACCTTGTTCCGGAACAGCCGTTGCGTGGTCAGCACTTCAATCCCGCCGATCCGCACGGTCTGCCCGTTGATCTCCATGTCGTACACGCCCACTTCGCCGTGGTACTTCAGGAGCTTCGTAATCTTGGCTTGGAGCAAGTCACTCAGGAGCGCGAACAGTTCCGCCGGGTCCTTCTCGGTCTGTTCCGGCAGCGCCTTCCCCGCCTTCAGTTCTTCGACCAGCTGCTTGCGCGTTTCCTCATCCCGCCCGCTGATCGCCTTGGACAGCGTTCGCTCGTAGTAATCCTTTCTGAGCTTGAGGTCGGCCTTGTGCTTCCGTCGGTGAGCAATGAGCAGGTTGACAATCTCTTGCGCCGACCAATTCGCGGCAAAGGCCCGTGTGGCGAGGCTCAAGTCATAGGAGCTTTCCGACTGGTCTTGCAGATCCTTCCGGCCATGATACCAACTCAGCTTGAACGTCTGATCGATCTCACTGAGCAGCATGAACTTGTCTACCGGTGGGTCAGCCGTCGGACTCAGTTCAAAGGTCCAGGTCATCGAGGGGGTGTCTATCTGAGATGGTTCTGAACCCTGCATCACATAGGGCTCGAAGTCGTCGGGGTTGTACCGATCGTCTGTCAGGCTCAAGAGCCGCGTGCGCGTCGGCACCCCTTTCCGGTTCCACAGGCCCGGCAGCCGCATCACCCGTGGCAGATCGCCCACTTGATCGGCGTCCCATCCGTGCGCCTTGGCCTTGGCGCGGAGGGTGTGGCACCAGGCTTTCGTCAGGGCTTCCGCCCGGTCCCGATCGGCGTCATCCTCAAACGTCCACGGTTCGCGAAACAGCCACCAGGCCTGTAAGCCCCGCCCGCTATGAATCACCGCCGAGGGCGCCGGCCCCATCTCATGCACCAGGGCCAGCGCCTCTTCTTCCGTCGGCGGGAGGTTCGGTTTCTTGTGGTCCTGGCCGTAGTCAATGTCGAGGTATAAGCCTGGGAGCGATACGCAATCAGCTCGCTCACCCCTGAGAGTGGCCCCCAAGTTCTGTGAGCGTAGACACACCGCGATATAGACGTTTTCGCGCTCCCCCCACGCCTGCAACAGGGCAAGCGTAGACGGAGTAATCTCATTGACCCATTCACTCTTTTTTGATGGGGCTGCCCAAAATCCGAGCCACGCCGACTGGTTTGCAAGATCGGGCCATAGTGCTCCAATGAATTGTGCTAGTTGTTCTTCGGGCTGCTGGCCAATCATGTGCGGCACCTGCTCCCCTGATGTACAACAGTTGTCCTGTATATTTTGAGGTTGCCGATAAGGTCGTACCGTTTGCAGCGCCAACATTTTCTCGCGTCAGGATTTCCTGTCTCGCGGTAGGCCCGCAATCGCTGATGTAAAAGCATGTGATATTTACGGTCTTCGCAAATCACAAGATTTTCAGGGCGATTGTCTCGGCGGTCTTCATTGATATGATGAACGACGGCACGGGGAGGGAGGTATTTCCTTAAAGCCTGCTCTGCAATAAGAATATGCTCCTGCACATACCCTGTACTAGCATGTGCCCGAGGATGACCGTGCTGCTTAACAAAGACATAGCCTCCAGCAACGGTTTTCCCGCCCTTCCAATTTGGATGATCGGCTCCCCTCCAGTGAGGAGGAGAGCCTTTTTTGCGGCTAGGCGTGCTGCGCATCCGCATCCTGCACGCTGGTCATGGCGAACAAGTCCCGCATCGCTTGCCCGATCAACTGCACCTTCTGCAATTCCGCCGGCTCCAGCGCCCGGCCCATGTCCAGTGTTGCCACGCTATACGGCTTGCCCTGGCCACTCTTGGCCTGCTCCAGCCGGAGCTGTGTGGTCACGCCATAGAACGGATACCCGTTCGAGACGAGCCGCAGAAAATACTTCTTCGCATGTTGAATCGAGGTCGGCGGGAGACTGACCAGCATCGGCAGCATCGTCTCTTGCCGGAGAAACAACAGCAGCCGCATCTGCTTACAGGCCTGCCCTTTCGAGGCCGCCCCCTTCTCATCGAGCGCCGAGCCGAATTGTGCCAACGGGCACTTGTGGCACGGTCCGCCTGGTGCGCCGATCCCGATGAGGCTATCCGGTGAGCTGCAATCCGGCGGCGCGTTGTTCGTGTCCTTCGACTTCCAATAGGCGCGTACGTCTTTGAAATGCAGAATGATCCCTTCCAGCACCTTCACGGGCTCCGGCCCCTTGAGCGTCGGCACTTCCCACGACGAGCCGCCGCCCGCCGGCACCTTGATCTTGTCCAGGTCTTGCGGCCGCAAGCCCTGTGCGCCGATATTCTCAATGAGGAACTTCGTGAGCTGTTCCGCCGGAACCGACAATGCCTTGTAGTCGTTGGCGATCAATTCTTGCTTGGGAGCTGAGAGGTCTTTTGCCATGATTCGATCTCCTTCTGGTTAAACCGTTGCAGTGTCGTTCGTGAAGTACCGGCCAAAACATTCCAGGAAGTAGTCGCGCTTGTGCCTCAAGCCGTTCAATTCCTCTTCTTTCTTTTGGATTTCCTGATTCAGCAACGTCATCACACGGTCCTTGCCGTAGGGCAAATCGTTCCCGTTGTACTTGCAGAACTCCGCTTCTTTCGTGTTGGCGTTGAACGCGATGAACTCCACTTTCGCCGCGCTATAGTCCACGTCCAAGTAAGCCACGTGGATGGTCGGCATGGCATTAAACTCATAGAACCCAATGATCACGCCGGGGTACATTTGATAATCGGTGTACTTCTTCTTCATCACCATCACTTGATCGCCGACGCGGTACTCCGCTACCTGTGTCATCGTCGGGTCCGACTTAATGAGGAACTTTTTGCCATTGATCTCATGTAATGTTTCTTCCATGTGCGTTACCCCTTTCTCGTGCGAAGTGAAAACTTCTCCGTAATGTTGACCGCCGCCCGCAGCCCTTCCGGCAAGACGCCGAGAATCTCCTCGGGCTTCGCCGACACATTGGCCCCAAACTGGTCCTTCTCCTGTTCGCGGATATAGGCCGACAGGGTTTGGGTATTGACTTTCTCCTTCACCATGTCGCCCAGGCCCACCGCCTTGAGAGCTTCGAGTAGCAACACTTCCGCCCCCTCTTTCGCCCCCGCCCACAAGTCCCGGCGAATGTAGATCACCGTGCCTTGCTTCGACTTCATCGACTGCATGCCCGCGTTCTCAAACCGCTCCATAATTTGCGGTTCCAGCTCGGCCATGCGTTCCTTCAGCTTGTCCGTCTCTGCCTCCTTCCCTTTCCGCTGGTCGTCTAATTCGATGTACTCGTTGACGAGATCGGCTGTGGTCGCTGCCATCGTTGATTCCTCCTTCGTTCGTTGGTGGATTCGATATTCCGTACCCCATGGCACAATCGCTGCACCGTGAATCGCTGCACGCCATACAGGCGCAAGATCTCCCCCCAGTAATTGCCGTCTTCCCACAGGCGGACCAACAAGAAGTCCCGCGCATCCGCTGCCGCGTCCCGGTCACTGATCAGCGCACAGGCCTTCATGCCACGGTACTTCGTCCGCCGGGTCGCGTTCTGAATGTCCCGTAACGCTTGCTCCACGACCGCGAGCGCCAGGCCCAGCTCACGAATCGGATCCTCGTGGTGATCGTCCTCCAGCTGGAGTGAACGGACGTTCATGCCCGCACCTCCAGAATCATTCGCCCGAACGCTTCAACGACTTGCGGGACGACTGCGTTACCGAGTCCCCTAAGTCTGTCCACCCGACGGGGTATCCCATAAGCCACTCGACCCAATTCGGGTTCAAGGAGCCACTGACGATGTTGACGCCATGACTCTGTAACCCGTCTCTCCGATTGGCAGTTGGCGTCGGCCACATCACCGCCCCGGCCAGCTTCGACTTCTTCGCCACCTTCTCCCAGTCCACGTTCTGACCTGTGTCCTTGTGGTCCCGAGCGTTCGGCGTGGGCCACATGCCGAGCTCCACTCCCTTGACCATCACATTCAGACTCGTCGGCTTGTAGCGTGGTCCGCCTTTCATCCTCGCCTTCATCGCCATATGTGCTTTCGGTGATTTGTTGTCGTCGTTCGCTACTGGCGTGGGCCACAATCCAGACCCGTTGCCGTTGGTGCGGGGCATCGACGGCACAAGCCGGTACACAGACCGGCCAGACGGCGTAGCCGAGACTTTCCAGGTCAGTACACACCTGGTCGAGTGCCAGGTTGATGAGCCCAGGCACATTCTCGCCAAGGAACCAAGTGGGCCTGAGAGTGTCAAGGCAGCGGACCACTTCCGGCCAGAGGTAACGGTCATCGCTCTTGCCTGCTCGCTTCCCGGCAAGACTGAACGGCTGACAGGGGAATCCTCCGCAGACAAGATCGACGCGGGGGATGTCTCGCCAGTCGATGTGTGTGATGTCGTAGTGGCACGGCGTACTCGGCCAGTGCTTCTTGAGGACTTCGCGGCACCAGTCGTTATTTTCAACTTGCCATTCGACTCGCATTCCGGCTCGTTCAAGGCCAAGATCAAACCCTCCTATTCCGCTAAAAAGTGAACCCACGGTCATCATGCCCGCACCTGTGAGAGAATGGTGTCCACCACGTCTTGACGCGCTTCGAGGGCCTTGTAGACGTCCTCATCCACGGTCTTTGTGGCGACCAGATGGAAGTAGGTCACGCTCCGGTCTTGTCCGGGTCGGTGGGTGCGCTTGCGGGCTTGGAGATATTCGCCGAGCGAGAATCCAAGACTATAGAACACACAATAGCGTGCCCGTACGAGGTTAATCCCCACGCCTCCGCTTTGAGTCTGGACCGCAAGAATTGGCGCCGCGCCAGATTGCCAGCTCTGGAGTTCATTCCGCCGCCCGGAGAGTTCAAGACTCCCACGACCAAGAGCGGCGGCCACGGTATGAACTGCCTCCAGATCGTGATGGAATCGACAGAACACGACGATGGGCTCTTCATCGTTCAGATCCTCCAGCAGATCGGCCAGCACGTCTTGCTTGGCCTGATCAATTTGTACCAACTTGCCGTCCACCCCGGTCTCAATGTTCCGGTCCTGCTTGGCCCAGCCGGAGCCGACTTGCTGCAACCGCAACAGCCGTGTGAGCGCGTTGCTCGCCGTCACGGTTCCATCTCCCACGCCGACCACAAACTCTTTCTTCAAGGTGTCGTACAGCTTGCGGGCATAGGCCGAAATGACGACCGGGCGCACCACGTCGATCGCCTCAGGGAGCGATTGCACATCTTCCGACTTCACGCGGTAGGCGATGCTATAGAACTTCTCGTGGAAGTCGTCTTGGTTCTGGTAGGAGAGGACTTGTTTCCCGTTGAAGCCGCCCATCACGGCGTACCGGGCGCGGAAGTTCACAAAGCTCGTGCCGAAGATGCCTTTATCGAGAATCCTGTATTGGGCGTAGGCGCAGAGCGGGCTATGAGGGAGAGGCGTGCCCGTGAGCCCAAGGCGGTGTGGGATGCGGTCAGCCAAGTGGCTCAGAAATATCGAGGACTTGCCGCCTGGGGCCTTGCAGCGGTGCAGCTCATCCGCGACGAGGCAATCCCACTGTGTCGCTAGAAGGGCGCTTGCCAGCGGTTCACGAAAGATCGCCTCGTAATTCACGACCACGATGACTTGCTCGCCGCGCACTTCTGCGAGTGCTAGGGCGCTTTGCATCGCCCTAGTACGATCCGCCACAGAGCTTTCTTCGAGTGGGATTACACGAAACGGGACGGCGCTGTGACGCTCTGCCTCAAGCGGCCAGACGGCAATAACGGACTTCGGACAAACCAACAGCGTGCGCTTGAATCCGTAATTGGCAATGAGGGCCAGCGCGACAAAACTTTTTCCGCACCCCATATCAAGAAACAGGGCCGCGCCGCCGCCTGTTTTACGATCGGTAATCAATAGTGCGTGCATGTTTTCTGGCATTGCATGACCTGCATAACGGTTGAATGTTGTCGATCGTTCCTGCTCCGCCACGGCTTAAGGGCACCACATGGTCAGGCTCAAGCGTAATCGCCGGCTCGGTCTTACGGCAGGCAAGGCAGCAATTTGCGTAGCGTTGCTTGAGAGCCTTCCATTCATGGGCTGTAAATTGTTTCCCGAATCTCCGCGCCGTTGCTCGATCAGGGTTTCTCTTGCGTGACTCTCTGGCGTAGCGAGCAAGCGTGGGCTTGTTCCGTTTTGCCCATTCCTTGTTCTGTTCTAATTTCTTTGTTCGGTTGTTCGCGTACCATTCCTGATGATAAGATTTGGATTTGCGCTTGCGAGCAGGAGCGGACAGCTTACGGAGTAAGTCTTTCTCAGCCGCCCGCCGGGCTCTCCAGCATTGACGAGAGCAAAAATGACGGGTTTCTACTCGCCGCCCTTTCCCGCCAAATCGCTTCTTGCAATGAGCGCACGCATAAGGGAGCAGAGGATGAGAACGCCGCCAACTGGTTGAGCAGGCCGTTGAGCAAAAATACTTTATACTGTCCAAGCGGCGCGGCTTCTCGCACCAAAACCCGCATTCTTCGCACGGGAACGTGACGAGTCTCACTTCGGCAATCCTCCCCACACGCCCACCACAAACCAGAATCCGCGCTTCTGGTGTTGCCATGCCGCGGTCTTCATCCGTGGGATGTCCGGTAAGTTTTCCGCCGTCTTGTGCGCCGCCGCCTCGGCAATCCGTTCCGCTTCGACCAGCAGCGCCGCCGCGTCCTCGGCCCACACGGCCAGCTGTCCGGGGAAATGCTCATGGATCGCCCGCGCCGCCCCTGGTGTGGCTGGGTAGGTCCACACCTTCGCCGTCTTGTCCCAGCGGGCGCCGGGCACTGCTTTGCAGGTATCCTTATGGAGAAACGTCGCCTGGATCGCCAAGCGGTCGGCGTGGAGGAACACCCGGCAGCTCATCGTTGCACCGCCTTGACGGCCTGCACCGCCGCTTCGATCCGCGTCAGTTCGGCACGGATCTTGTCGAAGTCCCAGTGCCGTACTTTCTCGCAACTCATGTAGTGCCAGAGGTTGAACCCCTTGCACGGCAGTACCACGTCGCAATAGTACGCATCGATCTCATCGGCCATGTCGCGGCCCTCCGGTGATCGCGTTGCTGTAGGTGTGGAGCGTCGGGCGTTTCCGCCGCGCCTTCCAATCCTCGTAGATGTGGACCGCCACATAGCCGGCCGCACTCCATAGGCCCGCTTGTACGGTGATCGTGAGGTAGTGCATGGCGTCCTCCTTAGGGTAGCTTGTCGCCGGAGCGTTTGGGCGGGAAGCCGGCCATCGCTTCGAGTTCGGCAATCGTCCGCTCAATGGCGTATTCGATTTGCCAGCTGAGGGTGTAGCGCGGCTTGGCTTTCGCCACGCGCCGCATGCGGGTCTTGAGCGCGGGCATCACGTACCCGGCGACCTGGCGGGATGTTTTGGGATTGATCGGCATTGGCGCACCTCCATATGAAAGTATGGAAGGTGTATCAGGCTTTCCCATACCTGTCAAGCGGTATTTTTCTTGTGCTCCCCGTTGCCTCTCGTATGGAGGAGTGTTATACTTTACCCATTGGAGGGCCCCATGACATTCGGAGAACTACTTGATCGGTATATTGACAGTCTCGCCGGCCGTCCCGCGCAGCGGGATTATCAACAGTTGCAAGCGCAGTTCTTCGATCAAGCCGAATGGCGGGATCGAGATGCGGAGGCCGTCACCCGCTATGACGTGCTCCTCCTCGTGCAGTCGTTGTCGGCCACCAAGAGCCACGCCAACAAAGTGCTGGGCCTGATTCGTCAGGCCTACTACTGGGGCAGCAACACCATTGACCACGCGGCCAAGGCGCCGCTCTATGGGGGCGCCAACCCCGCGGAGAAAGTCAAGCGGTACGCCACCAAGAGCCGGGAGGTCTTAATGGACTTCTCGCAGCTCCGTCGGCTGGTGTCCAGCTTGGATCTCCTCTGCCCGAAATACTTCACCTTCTTCACCCTGCGACTGCTCGCCCCAGGCCGCATCAAGGAGCTGTGTGACACGCGCTGGGCGGATCTCGACGTGGAGGCCGGCAAGTGGACGAAGCACCACACGAAGACCGACCGCAAGCAGATTGTCCCGCTGCCGAAGCAGGCGATTCTCGCCTTGCAGATGTTTCGCGCCATGAGCGTCGATCGCTACAGCGGCGCCCTCCCCGAGTACGTCTTCCAAGGGCACTGTGGCCGGCCGTTGTTGCCCGAGTCTGCCCGCAAGATTTGGGCCGGCTTCCGGAAGGATCTCGGCATGGATGATATTTGGCTCCTTGACTTCCGCCGCACCCTCGCCAGCTATGTGTATATGAACGTGAAAGCCGATGAGATGCTCGTGAAAGCGATTCTGAACCACTACGACAGCCGCCCGTGCGCCGTGTATACGCGGCTTAATTTCGATTTCTTGGCCCCGATCATGCAGGGCTATGCCGATTGGGTGTGGTCCTTTAAACAGGAGGTGTCCGATGCCCGCACGTCGTCTCGCTTTGTGGCTGATCCTGCCCCTGATCATCTCGGCTTGCGCGCCGTTGAGCCCACACGACACAGCCCTGGGCGATATAGCTGAGGTCGCCGGGCGTGTGGTCGCCTGTCCGCTGACGCTGTGCATGAGCGAACTCGGCTTACGGGCTGAGGCTGACCGCGCACGGCGCCAGGCGGCGCATGACCGATGGTATTGGAGCGCGTCACGGGAGGAGCGCGCCCGCGCCGACCGGCGTGAGCAGGCCGCGCTGATCGGCCTCGGGATGGCCTTGAGCGGAGGCGGACCCTTTCAGGCCCGCCCCTCCTACTCGGCTCCACTGGCGCCGCCGTGTCACACGATGATCGGCAATCAGATCGGCTCGGCGACGTACCTGAATTGCTATTAGGCCGCCGTCAGATACCGCACGCACCCTTGGAGCTTGACGGTCCCGCCGGTGGGGAAATCGGTCATCGCGAGCGCGACCGCCGACTGGCCTGACCCTGACCCCGAGAGGCTGACCGCGGCCGATCCGCCAGCCACGTACGCGGCCACGCTGGTATAGTTCGCCTTGGTCATCCCGCCCCAAATGAGTCCACCACTGACCCAGGGATTGAGGTCCGCCGTCGCCGTGAATGGCAGCCCGGCCAGCGTGATGAACCCCGCCGCCGTGGTGTGGGTAAAGGCCGAGGTAATCAACGAAAACCATGCCGTGACTTCATCCCCCACCCGCTCATAGTAGCCGGTGTTGTCGGTGTAACTCACTGACAGATCGCCTGGCACCGTACAGGTCAACGTGGGCGCCCACGTGCTTTTCGTTTCGGCCACGCCGTCGATGATCCTGACTTGATCCCACGTCGCCAGGGTCGACAGCTCATCGGAACTCTTCACCACGATCTTATAGAGCCCGTCCCAATAGGCCGACGCCAGCCCGTTCGCATCCCCGACGAGGGGGTGCGCCACCGTCGCCAGCTTCCCCCGATCGGCATACGCATCCTTCAGGGTGGTGGTGCCCACAACGTAGTGAAAGATGTGTGGCGCTGTGACCAGTGCGCCGTTCAGGAAGAAGGGTCCAAACTCTTTGAATTGCGCGGTGGCTGCCATAGGACTCCTTAGACGTAGATGTTGATTTGCTTGATGCCGGTTGCGCCGCTGCCGCCAGGAGTCGCGCCGCCCGACGCCACGCCTCCGGTCAGCGTGAACGTACAGCCGTTATCCGTATAGGATCGGCACTCCATATAGACGTTGCCCGCGCCGCCTCCTCCATCGCCGTTCCCACCTGAGGCGACCCCGCTCGTGTTGAGTGTGGCCGTCGCGGCCAGCACAATCGTCGGCGCAATCAACACGATACTCCCGCCGCCTTGGCTGCCGGTGCCAGCGGTCAACCCGCCGGCCGCGCCGCCCATCACCGTGAGCAGATCCCGCCGCAAGGGCGCATCGGAGCCGGTGAGCTGCGTGGCAGCCGTTCCAGGCGCCCCGGCATTCCCCGCCCCACCCGCCTGATGGACGATTCCGTTGATGACCACATTTCCGCCGTTTTGCCCGGTGCCGCCCCCGGCCCCACCGCCCGGCTGATCGGTCCCGTCCTGCAGCTCCGTCGTGGTCGCGGCGCTCGGCGCGCCGGCCCCGGCGGCCGTGATCGTCCCGTTAATCGTGATCGTCCCTTTAGCAATAATGATCAGGCGCCGCTTGCCCGCTGGCACCGTCATCGTCACGCCACTGTTCAGCGTGAAATCATCGTAGAAATGGATCCCCGAGTAGTTCCCATTCGAAGCCACCGTCACCGTCCCCTCGTGGCTCCGCGTGCTGCCGGCGCCGATCGACGACGGGCCTTTATATTGCTCGCCCGCATCGATCACGTAGGAGGCGTTCGGGAAGGTATAGGTTCGGTCTGCGCTGTTCGCATGGGTGAGAATCCCCTTGAAGGCCGCCGTGGCCGCAAACCGCCAACAGGCCGTCAAGGCCGCCCCGGCCACGCGCAAGAGCATTTGCACATAGCTGTCTTCGGTCCCCGCCCCCACATCGCTGAAGCCTGCTTCGACCTGGCCGACGTCACTAATCGCTTCGTCGGCGCTTTCCGCCTGGAGCAGAATGCCCGTCGCAATCCCCGCCGCCGGCGTCCCGCTCGTGGTCGACCGCACCGTGAGCGCCACATCCGTTGTCGCCGTCCGGCTATCCTGCGTGGCAATCACCACGCCGTCATAGTGGCTATGCCCGGCAATCCGGACCACGCCGCTGCCTTCGTTCAGGAGAAACAGCACATCGCCAGAGCGCACCGCCAGATCGATCCCCGCCGGCGTGAGGAGGCTCGCCGAATAGGTGAGCGTCAGATTCCCGTCGAACACCAGCCAGGCAAACGGCGTGGTCATCGTCATCGTGCCGATCGTGGTACTGCCCGTCACGTGCTGCCAGATCCCCGGACCAATGGCAATCGTCGAGGCCGACGCGACCGCCGTTTCTTCGTCCCACGTCACGTCGCCTTCCGCATCGAGCAGCTGCCAATCGTCCAG
>OFQX01000564.1_pt1 | contig 11189 bp, 7 predicted proteins | sample 1542951 | NCBI WGS metagenome assembly OFQX01 (sample SAMN07774215, study PRJEB24372) | wastewater metagenome | isolation source: WWTP Novara (Effluent) | place: Italy: Novara | collected 2015-12
CAGGATCTGCAGCGTCTCGTTGATGTCCCGGTACTCGGCCTTGATCGCGCGCTGGCGCTCGGTGGACTTGGCCACCAACGCCTCGATGCCCGCGTTCTTGGCCACCACCTCAGGCACATTGCGCAGGTCCTTGCCGCACAGGCCACACGCCGTTTCGGTGATGAGTTGGGCCTGCAGGCGGGCCACCTTGACAGCCTCGGCCTGCCCATCAGCCTTCAGGTCATTGAGCGACTTGGCTAGCCTGGAGATTTCCGCGTCCATCGAACGCGCGTCACGATCCCAGATGTCTTCCGGCGACTTGGCCAGCAGGCTGTCGAACTGCTTGCGCACCGAGATCACCCGGGCCAGGTTGTCGGCCGCCGCCTTGGCTTCGGCGGCGTAGCCTTGCGCGTTTTCGATGTCGATGGCGGTCGGGCCGGGGCGGGTGCGCAAATTGGCGTCGAACACCAGCACCTGGCCCTCGACGCCGGCCACCGGCGCGCCCCCCCGGTTGACGTCGCGGCGCAGCTCGGAAATCACGCTGCCCTGTTTCGACAGTTCCTTTTCCAGCTCGGCCGTGGTCAGCGACCCGGCCTTGCTCACCGCCACGTCGCGGCTGTGGGTGCGCCGCGCCGCGATGCGAAACTGCGTGGTCACCGGCACAGGCGCCGCGAAGGTTACCGACACGGTGTCGTAGGGCAGGGCGGCGGTCTTGTTGACGCTGACCCCGACCGCCGGGGTGAAGTCGTCGGCGCCCAGCGCCTTCGCCCACACTTCCACGTCCGCCGTGTCGAACACGCGGAACAGCGTCGGCCCGTAGGGGCCGGCGGTGCCGTTGCCGACCAGCGTATCGGTTTCGCGCGTCTCGCGCGGAAGCGGATAGGGTGTTGCTGCCATGGTCGGCACCATGACTCGCGGGCAGCGGTGTCATTTGGTGGAAACGTTTGACCCTGATCAGAGATCAGGATGCACCCTCACTAAGGGTGTATCAGCCGGAGTCTTTGCCGTCTGCGCGGTCGATCACGCGCTTCCGAACATCATTGGCCGCGCCCCGGACCACACGGGAAGCTTTGACGCCCTGCGCCAGCGCGTCGATGCCGGCGTGGCCGATGCGGCGGCGATGACGGACTAGCAGCGCTACGACAGCAAACACAGCGGCAACGCCAACGACATCGACCAAAAGTTCGAACTGTTGGCGCTTATGCAGCGCCTGGGCGGTGTAGCCATTTGGATCGCTCGCCTTCAAGTCGAGTGGCCGGGCAGATCGGAAGGGCACGTCGTCGTCAGATACGATCACTTTGCCCCCTTGACACTCGGTCCGCCGCGATTCACGTTATCTGCGCTCCACGTGAATGTGGAGTCCGGGTTCGAAGCCGGTTCCAGAGCGCCCAACGCGCTCGACAGCGCGTTTTTTTATGGTCGGGCACATTGGGAGGCCGCGAGGCCTGCCGTTCTCTGGACGGTCTTCGAACCCGGTGTGTCCGGCCGCCAGTTTCGAAGCTGGCGAAACTCCAGAGGCTACCCATGTCCAACGTCATCCCCATGCCGACGCTCGACGTCGAAATGCAATTGTCGGAGATTTCCGGCATCGTTGACTGCATGCTCTACATGCACGAAAGCGCCGAGGGCACCGACCTTGAGCGCGTCGTGAAGGCCGAAACCACCCTGCTTTACGTCATCAAGGACAAGGCCGACACCGCGCAGAAGGCGCTGGCGCGCCTCGGCCGAGTCATCGAAAGGAGAGCATCATGAACGCCGTGCTTCGGGTGGAGGAAATCGTTGTCCACAACCAGGAGCCGACCGTGCTTGATCTACGGCTGGCCGAGCTGCTTGGCTTCTCCCAATCTCGCGATATTCGCAAATTGATCCTGCGCAGCATGGACGAGCTGCAGCGATACGGCGAGGTTTGCGCCACCGTGGCGCAAACCTCCCCATCTGGCGGGCGTCCGGGCAACGAGTATCACCTCAACGAGGGGCAGGCGTTGCTCATCGCGGTCAAATCGGATGCCAAGAACGCCCCGGACGTTCGCGAACAGCTTATCCGCGTGTTCATGGCATGGCGGCAGGGGCGACTTTCGCCGCCGGTCCAGCCCTTCGAGCTGCCGGATAGCGAAACCAAGGCCCTGCGCATGGTCACCGAGGCGCGCATGATCTTCGGTCGCGCCGCCGCCGCGCGGCTTTGGTCACAGCTCGGCCTGCCTGCCATCCCGCCCGATCCGGTTTCCACCGCTCCGGCCGACTGTCTCGACATGCTGCTGGACGCCACTGTCGGCAGCCTGCCGGTCAGGGACATGCTCGCCGTCGCCCTCGATGGCGAGCCGGCGGCCATAGCCATGCTCGGCGATTGCGGCCTGCGCGTCGAGCCCGGCTATTTCCTCGTCGCCAACAGCCACCCGTTCATCCTGAAGATCTTCCGCGGCTCGCCCTACGCGCCGCATTACCGCACGCTTCGCCGTCTGGAAGGCGTGATGGTGGGAGAAGTGGCGAAATACGGCAAGATCGTCAGCCGGGGCGTCCGCGTTCCCGCCTTCTACATCGACGAGGCGTCTATTCATTGAGCCTTCAGCGGCTCGACGCCGACAGCTTCGTTGCCGACCGCCTCGAGGCGGTCGAGTAGCGAGCGGATGTAGAACAGGTTCTGGCCGACCAGCATGCGGCGCATGCGGCGCGTGTCGGCCGCCGTCCAGTCCAGCGAGGCGACGTTGCGCCCGGTCTTGATCAGCGCCTCGATCTTGCCGGCGGTCGGCCCCAGCGCCGCCGTCAGCGTCTCGCGCGAAATGTAGCGGCTGTCAGGCCGCTGCGCCCCGATCGCCGCGAAGCCGTCGAGGCCGAACCACTTTTCCGACAGCGCATTGCCTTCCTGATACCAGCCCAGCACGCCCGAACGGGTTACGCCGGCCTTGATCAGGTCGCCGGCCGTCTTGGGCGGGTCGCGGCCGACAATGCCGCTATAGGCATATTCGGCCAGCACGCCGAGGCCGATCGCCGACACCAGCCCGTGCAGCACATTGATGTCGCGCTGCTGCATCGAGCGCACCAGCAGCCTTTCGGTCGCCGCCGCCACAAAGCTCTTGTACTGGAGGATCAGCGCCGCGATCGGGTTCGACATCATCAGCGGCTTTTCCGCGCCGGGCGTAATGATCATGATGTCTACGTCGCGCGCCAGCGCCCCTTCGAAGGCTTCGCGCGCCCCATCGTCGCGCCAGTTGCCGGTGTTCGGCAGTTCAATGCCGTCGACCACGTCGAGCGCGCCCTCGCGTTCCAGTTCCTTGGCGATACGCTGCGCCATGACGTTGTCGATGCCGCTTTCGGCAAGGTCGCGGATCTGCTTGGCCGTGCCCTTGCCGACAGCCACCGCCTTCGAGGCGCGGATCAGTTCGGAGCCCGACACCATGCCGGCGGCGAGCTTGCCGAAATCGGTCCACTGCGCCAGCAGCGACATTTTCTGGAACTTGTCGGCCGCCACCTGCACCCCGCGCTCGAACCGGCTGGTCGCCCTGTAGGCGTCCGTCACGTCGTGCAAGCCGGACGTGCGGGTGGCGAGGTAGGTTTCGGCGGCGATGCCCAGCGTCTGCAGCTGCTTGCGATACTTCAGCACGCCGGCCCGCACTTCCGGGTTGGTCAGCATCTTGAACATCGGCCGCCAGGCATTGCGGAACGCCGAGCCGAACCCGTGCCGCCACTGCAGTCCGGCAATATCAGCCATCGAAGACAGCGCCGCGCCGCCCAGATTGGTCAGCACATCATAGCGGGTCGCCAGCAGCGCCATGCGCCCGATGAAGCGATGGCGCGGGTCCGACGAGATGCCGTACGTGTGGCGGATGCGGTCGCGCATCGCCGCCACATCGGCGATCACCGCGTCGCGCCACGCATGGATGCGCGCACGCTCGGCCGGCGTCGTCGCCTTTTCTTCCATCGCCGCCGCTTCCTCGGCGATTTTCCGCTGCGCCTGCGTCATGCGCACGTCGCCGAACCGCTCGGTCAGCAGCACATCCGGCACCATCGTGTTCAGGTAGATTTCCGCCGTATTGCGCGCGTCGGTGTCGATGAAGTCTCGCACCAGCGCATCGGGGATCATGAAGTCGCGCGCCGCCAGAGCCCCGCGCGCTTCCGGCCGGCCCGGGCCGTTCTCGCGCGGCGCGGTATGGGCATCGTAGGGCAGGCGACCATCCGGCGTGCCGGTGATCCGGTCGATGATCTCATTGGCCAGCGACTGGACTTCCTTGCGGTCGCGCAGCCGCTCTTTCGCCAGAACGCGCTTGACCGCCTGGTCTACCGCATCGTCGGCGCCGACCCGCCGTTCGCCATCTGCGCGCGGCCCTTGCTCGTCGCGGGCCTTCATCGCCGCCTTGACGGCCTTGGTCGACTTGCCGTCCCACTGCGCCAGCCCCTTTTCGATCTCGCCGCGCAGGCGGTCGCGCGCTGTGCCGAGGTCGATCAGCTCCGATTCGTGCCCGAGCTTTTTCACCGTCGCCTTTTCCAGCGTGGAGATCTTCGCGTTGACCTCGGCGAGCCTGCCCGAGAGGTCGCGCAGCTGGTTCTGCAGCGTCGCCTTCTTGGCTTCCTCGCCTTCCAGCCAGTCGGAAAACACCTGCACGGCGCGCGGGCGCTCGCCGACCAGGCGCTGCTTGTTCCAAACGCGGGTCATGTAGCTGTCGGCAGTCGCCGCCTCGACGCCTTCCGGCAGCAGGCCGGCGGCGATCGCCCGGTCGCGCCATGGGTCGAGTACATTGGAGCGCATCCACTTCGCCACCTCGGCGACTTCGGGCACCGGATGCGCGTCGCCATTGCGCAGGGCGTCGTCGACCATCCCGATGAACTCGGCGCTCGACGCCTTTTCGCGCGCCCGCCCGGTGTAGTCCATCAGCCGCGTGCCCTTCTGCGCCAGCGATTGCCGCCACGTCTCGGCCTCGCCGCCGAAGCGGTAGCGCGAATAGGCGCCGTCGATCTTGCGGGCCAGCCCGACGCGTGCCTTGCCGATTTCCAGCTTGGCGGTTCGGTCCAGCGCCGGCCCCTGCGTCGTCGCCACGCCTGCCACATTGTCCTCGAAGATATATGGCGTCTCGACCAGGTCGGCGACGGTGCGCCGCGCCGCTTCGAACGGCGAGTTGAGCACCCGGCGCGAGGGCGACATTTTCGCAGTCGGGTCGGGCAGCTTCGACAGCAGCGGCACGCCGCGCAGCGTCAGCGCCCGCGTGTCGGTCGCGGCCGCGCCGGCGGCCTGCGGCTTCGGCGGTTTGTAGCCGGCGGCGGCTTCCGCCTCCCAGGCGGCGCGGTCGCTGTCCAGCGCCTTGACCATCGCGCGCCGCTCCGAGCGCGACAGCAGCGCCCCGGCGGCGCCGCCGACAAAGCCGCCCAGCAGCGTTGCCGAGCCGATGCCGATTGCCGCATCGTCGAAGCCGTAATGCGGGGTCGTCGCCGCCATGGCGCCTTCGCCGATCGCCGCTCCGGCGCCCGCCGCCAGCCCGACATCCGCCGCCAGCCGTGCCGCGCGCACGCCCTGCGCCGTGCCGCTGAAAACCTTGAACACCGGCAGGAAGATGGTCGGGTCGAGCAGCCCCATGCCGACCGCCGCGACAGTCCCGGTGCCGCCCGAGCGGGCCAGCACATGCATGGCTTCCTCGTCTTCGTCCCACTCGGCCATGATGGCCCGGGTTTCCCGCTCGTCGCGCGAGAAGGCGAACCGCTCCGGGTCGCTTTCGTATTTGGTGCCCTTGATCATCTCGAAGGGGTTGTGCGTCGGGTCGTATTCGACCTCGCTGCGCGCCTTGAGATAGCGATAGGACCGGTACGGCCAGTTGGCGATCGCACCGGCCGAGCGCACGGTCGACAGCAGGCCCGGCGTTTCCGGCTTCGGCGCTGCCTCTGCCGGCTGCCCGCTTAGAAACGGCTCATACTCGCTCGAAACCTCGATCACCGGTCCCACCCGCCGTTGAGAATGCGCCGCATCCGCCGCTTTTCGGCAAAGCGCTTTTCGCGCCCATTGTCGGGCGGCGGCGCGGCCATTTCTTCGATGCGGCGCTGGTGCGACCGCATCTCCATCGTCGAAGCGGGCCGCCAAGGCACAGGCGGGCCCGCCAGATAGGCGTCGAGGTTTTGCTCGCGATCCAACACGGGATGCGTGTCGCGCTCTTCCTGCGCCCGCGCCAGCGCCTTACGCTGCGCCGCCACGGCATCGAAATAGAGGCGAACGGGCTTGCCGTCCTCGCCGGTCAGCATTTCGTCGAGGCCAGTGTCTGGGTCGGTCACCGAGACCAGATATCCGGGAGGCTGCGCCGCTTCGCGTTCCTTGCGCGTCCGCCCGTCTGCGACCAGAGACAGGTTCTTCATGTCGAGGCCGCGCTTTCCGGCGAACTCGCCGAGCTGCTGGCCAAGCCACGCTTGATCCCCGCCGATGGCGGGATAGGCAGTCTCGGGCGGGTAGGGCATCAGCCTGCCCCCTATACCGCCATACACGCTTGTTATGCCCCAACTGCGCTGCAGGCGCTCGATTGCCTGTGAATGCGCCGTGCCGGCGTCCTGGGTGGCGGCGAAACGCTCTGACGCCAGTGTGGTGTAGTCTTCCATCAGCATGCGCTTTGTTTCGGTGTCGACGGGACCGACAGCATCCCAAAACTGCCCGACCATATTGAAGGGGTCGCCCAGCGTCGCGAGCCAGCCACGCTCACCGTCGACGCCGTCGACAATGTCTTCGAAGCTCTTCTTGCGCGCTTCCTTGGCGCCCTCGCGTTCCAGCGGCTGCATGCGCTCGCGCCAGCGCGGGTCGGCCCGTTCCTTGAGGAATGCCTTCACCTCGTCGCCGGTGGCGTAGCGCAGCCGCCCCTGCCAGTCCTGCAGCATCGTGCCGGCCTTGTCGCCGAACGTGTCGACCACATCGTCCAGCCCCGTTTCGCCGGCCAGGAAGGCGAATTGCGTCATCAGGTCGCCATAGGTCTTGGCGTCGGTGGTCGCCAGCTGGCCCTTGGCGATCTTCACCTCGGCCGGCGTATACAGCGGCACCGGCACGCCGAGCCGGCGCGAGGCCTCTTCCGCCTGGGCCCGACGGCTGGCCAGTGAGGCGTCGAGCGTATCCTGGCTGGTCGTGTCGATGGGCGACACCTCGACCAGCCCTTGGTTCGCCGCATAGGACAGCGGGTCGGTCGCCAGCGCCGTGGCCTTTTTGTCCACCGCCTTCTCGGCGAAATCCAGCGTGTCGATCTGCCTCTCGGAAGGGTTGCTGCCCATGTCGGCGCGCATCTTCTCGACATAGGCCCGGGCGTCGTCCAGCGGCAGGTCGCGAATCGCCGTACCCGAGGCAATGCGCTGTTGTGTCTCGGCAAGGATGGTTTCGCCGCCGGGCACCATCGAGGCGGCGGTGGCGAACTGGCTCATCACCGTAGGGTCGACATCGTAGCCCTGCGCCGCCCGCTTGGCGATGTCGTCGCCGGCCTTCACCAAGTCCTTGATCGAGTTTTCCGCCGCCGTCGCCTTGCTCTTCGCCAGCGCGGTCAGCTTGGCGTCGATTGCCGTCCAGCCGTCCGCGTCGACACCGTCGAGCCCGCCGGCGGCGAAGTCGGCGCGCATCTTCTCGTGCAGCGCCGTGACGCCGTCCGCGTCCAGCGCCTCGGCCTGTTTCACGTAGAACGCCTTGGCGGCCTCGCGCCGGTTGCTTGCCTTGGAATTGGCGGCGGCCGCCGGCGTCATGTAGCCGCGCCGCGCCGCATCGTCGTAATGCGCGTCGATCGCCGCCTGGCGCAGCGCCAGCTGGTCGGCGATCGCCGGATCGGCCGGGTTGCTGTCGGCCAGCAGCCGCGCCTGTTCGGTCTCCAGTTCGTTGGTGCGGCCGGCGAAATCTGCCTTGGCCTGCGCCTCCTGCCGGGCCGCCAGATTGTCGCGCGCCCGCGCTACGTGGCCGTTGGCGAGATCTCCATAGGCCATTTCGAAGTCGGCCTGGATTTCCGGGAAGACGTGATCCTTCAGCAGCTGGCCCTTCAAATCGCCCAGCGCCTGCGTCAGTCCGGCCGGATCGTCGCGATAACGGTCGTAGAGCTGCGCCGTCGTCGACACCATTTCCGTCTGCACCTGCTGCAGGTACACACGCGCGCCGGCTTCGTCATAGGCGCGGCCGGCAATGGTGTCCTGGCCGCTCGGCCGCCACCGGCCGCCGGAAAGCCGCACGCTTGCCGGGCCGGCCACCGGATCGGGCGCGGCGCCTTCCGCACCGACCAGCTGGTCGGGGTTGGATGGCATCACATAGCCGTTCTCGGCCTTCCTGATCCACAGATTGGCGAACTGCCCGGCCGTCATCCCCGCCGTGCCGCCGTTGAGGCGCACGGCCTGCGCGCCGACGACATCGACGGCGCGGGCGTTCGGGTTCTTCAGCAGCTTGCGCGCGCCTTCCATGCCCTGCTGGTGCGCCAGATACAGCTCGCCCGGCGATGGTTCGCGGCCAAGGTTCTTGCGCAGATACGAGGCGTTGGCCTTCATCAGCCGCGCCGCCGCGTCGGACGCCTGCGCGGCGTCGTAGCGGTCGGCCAGCCCGTAGTCCCGCGCCGTGCCGTCGACAAACTGGAACAGGCCGCCGGCGCTCGATCGCGGGTTTTTCGCGCGCGGATTTCCGCCGCTCTCGATCTGCGCGATGGTGCGCAGCGTCGCCGCGTCGACACCGTGCCGGGCGGCGGCCTGGTCGATCGCCGCGTTGACGCTGCCGGCGAAGCTCGCGCCTCTGGCCTTGCCGTGCCCGCCAACCGGCGGCGGCACCGGCGCGCCGTCCTCGATGGTTGCTTTTAACGGGTCGGCAAGGGTGTCCTGCTCTGCCGCCAGCGTGTTTCTTTTGACAGCCTGCCGATCGGCAACCTGGTTGAACTCGCCGGCCAGCCGGAACAGCGCCGACGACACGGCGTCCAGCAGCTCGCCGCCCGGCCGCGCCACCGCCAGCAGGCCCTCGGCCAGCAGCGGCTCGGTCTGGAATTTGCGGTAGCCGACCGCCTCGAAACGCTTATTCATCGGAACACCCCCATCGGCCGCAGGCCGCAAGTGCGACCGCACGTCGGCCGGTCAGGCCGCGCCGCCGCAGGGCCAGCCGCGAAGCGGCGATGCGGCCCGTGAGGCAAGGAAAATTTGGCGCGTGAGGCATCAGTCAAACAACCCCATCGCGCCCTGCAGACCGCCCATCAGGCCGTTCAGAAGCCCTCGGCTGCGCGCCCGCTTTGCCATACTTCGGTAATTGGCGGCGCGTTCCGACAGTCTCGCGATGCGGGTTTCCTCGGTGCCCTGGCTGGTCGTCAGCGCCAGGTCGGCCTCGCGAAACGCTTCGGTGCGGGCGTGCCGCGCCGTGCCGAACGAAAGGTCCAGCCCCGACGCGGCATAGCCGACGTCCTGCGCCGCCACGGCTTCCGCCATCGCTCGCTTGATCGAGCCGCGCCGCTGCAGCCCCTGCAGCGTCTCCAGCGGCTTCTCGCGCTCGGCGTCGTCGGCACGGGTCTGGCCTACCTGCTGTTCTTCCGCGTCCAGAAGGTCGCCGGCGCCCTCAGCTCGTCGACCATCACCTATGCCACGCCGGTCGTGTCGACGCTCCTGGGCATCCTGGTGCTCGGCGAACCGCTCACGTGGAACCAACCCGTGGGTGCGCTGCTCGTGCTCGCCGGGGTGGCGCTGGTGCAGGGGTTCCTGCGGCCGCTGCCGGAACGGCAACCGGCCGGCCAGAGCTAGCCGCGGATGGCCTCGGAGGTCTCCGGATCAAACCAGTGCACCCGTTCCATGTCCACGACGATCTTGACGTTGTCGCCGATGGCCACCCGCGAGCGCGGCGCGAACGAGGCCACCCACTTGACGCCGCTGACGCCGCTGACGTCAATCACGTCGCCGGCCTCCTTGGCCACCAACTTGGTGTCGTCGGTCTCCACGGCCTCTCCGTCAAGGTCGAAGTGCACGACGATCTCGGCGCCGAGCGCCTCGACCAGCGTGACGCGGCCCTCCAGCACGCGGTCCGCGGGAGCCCCCGACTGCAGCGACGCATCCTCCATGTCCTCGCTGCGCACGCCGATGGCGACGTCGCGGCCGACGTAACCGGCCAGCGCGGGGCGGCGGTCCAGCGTCTCCTGCGGCACCGCCAGCGTTGCGGGGCCGACCTTGACGACGACCTGCTCGCCCTGGCGCTCCAGGCGCCCCTGGACGAGGTTCATCGGCGGCGAGCCCACGAACTGCGCGACGAAGATGTTGTTCGGGTGGTCGTAGACCTCCTGCGGCGAGCCCACCTGGTTGAGGATGCCCTTCTTCATGACCGCCATCCGGTCGCCCATGGTCATGGCCTCGACCTGGTCGTGGGTCACGTAGATGGTCGTCGTGCCGAGCGAGCGCACGACCGACGAGATCTCGGCGCGCATCTGCACTCGGAGCTTGGCGTCGAGGTTGCTCAGCGGCTCATCCATGAGGAAGACGGCGGGCTCCCGGACGATCGCCCGACCCATGGCGACGCGCTGCCGCTGTCCACCGGACAGCTGGGCCGGCTTGCGCTCCAGGTAGTCGTTGAGCTCCAGCATGTCCGCTGCCTTCTTGATGCGGGCCTGGATCTCGGCCTTGGGCATCTTGCGCAGCTTCAGCCCGTACGCGATGTTGTCGGCGACGGACATGTGCGGGTACAGGGCGTAGGACTGGAACACCATCGCGATGTCACGGTCCTGCGGCGGCAGGTCGTTGCACAGGCGGTCGCCGATGTACAGCTCGCCGCCGGAGATGTCCTCCAGGCCTGCCACCATGCGCAGGGCAGTCGACTTGCCGCAGCCGGAGGGGCCGACCAGCACCAGGAACTCGCCGTCGGCGATGTCGAGGTTCAGGTCCGAGACCGCGTGGTAGCCGTTCTCGTACAGCTTCTCGATGTGCTCCAGGACCACCTTGGCCATGTCAGCCCTTCTTCCTTTGTCTGTCGTGCGGACCATCGTGTGTGTCGTGCGGACCGCCGCCGGCCCAACGCCATATGCCCACCGCCGGACCGTGGCCGGCAATGGTGATGCACCCGTCCCCAACCACAGGGGCCGCTGACGAGTACAGAGTGTCTGATTCCCTTGGGGTTTGCAGGCCCATCGCCGAAGTTCCCAGCGAAATCGGGGTGCCGTCGCCCCCTCCGCGCGCCAGCAGCACGAGCACGGTCTCGTCCGCCGTCTCGCGCAGGAACGCCATGCGGTCGTCGTCGGCGAAAGCCCAGCGCATGCTGCCGCGGCGCAGCGCCGCGG
>OFQX01000573.1_pt1 | contig 11117 bp, 14 predicted proteins | sample 1542951 | NCBI WGS metagenome assembly OFQX01 (sample SAMN07774215, study PRJEB24372) | wastewater metagenome | isolation source: WWTP Novara (Effluent) | place: Italy: Novara | collected 2015-12
ATGTATCTCTCCTTCTTGCCTTCTTTCGTGATAAGGAAAAAGCCTTTGATGAGATTGACCCGTATGCCCACAGCATCTACGGCGTACATAAAAGAAATCTGGTCCCTCTTGGAGTATCGGGTGTATTGTGCCCACCATTCGTTGTTCAGTGCCCTGACCTCGGGCGTGTGGCGACGCATGATAATCCCACACTCTGCGAGTCCCTTGTGGGGTGCGTAGCCTCGGAGATTGTAGTTCACACATTGGTCTACCAACTCATCCTTCTTCTCCAAGCCCCTCTCTGCACACACGATTGCCTCGTCATAAATGCAGTCTCTATTGGGGTGTTGGAAGACAGCAATATCATGGTCTTTCAGGTAGCGTTCAATGATTTCCTCGGGAGAGACAAGGAGTTTGATGTTCCCGTCTATCCATATTGAGTATTCCGAGTCGTGGTATTCGTGAATGAGTATCTTGTGGATGCGGGAGTTCCTGCGTGCATCGGTAAAGCGGTCATACGCCTTGCCTATGGACCATGTGTTCGATGAGAAGGGTCTGTCGAGATAGGCGTAGAAGTCGGCGTTGCCTTTTACTTGGTCATCTATCAGACCATCCTTCCCTCCTGTGATGCTTGTGACGACGGTAATCATATCACTCCACATTCAATGAGGTATTTGAGTCCCGCTTCCTCATATTGCGTGTTGATTCCGTGAGTTTGGGAAATATACCCTCTCTCTCCTTCGATGACATAAGCCGAGACTCTGTAGGCAGGGGAAAGGTAGGCAACCTTGAACTTTCCCTCATTGAAGAAGCGTTGGAAGGGATAAACGGTGGTGTTCCAGTCAAAGAGTTCCATTGTTTCCTTTCCTGCTGTGAATTGCCCCTCTCTGGTCAGGGTAGTCTCCGAGAGGTCGAACCTTCCACCCATTTTCTTGATGACAATAGGCTTGAAGAACTCAAACGAGCCACGGAAGGAGCCGGGAGGCATGCCAGGGGAGTTGCTAAGCACATGCCACTTCTTGAAGTTCACATCCTCGATGGTATCTGCGAACAATCGGTCATGGAGAATAAGGTTGTCATCATGGGTGAATAGAAATAGGTCATACTCCTTGTGGTTGTGCTCATCGAGCCATTGGTTTGAGTTCCCCCAGTCTCCGATGGTGTTGGGGTATTCCTTGTAGTGCCATCCCAGAGCCTCAATTCCCTCCTTGGTGATGATTTTCTCATATAACTTGGCATCCAATCTACCTCTCACATCCTGCCCGTATACGTCATCCTTCTTTTCCTCTTGTGCATACGACGGGTCACGGTGAGAGACACAGTAAAGTTCCACACTCCACCCCTCGGGGATGATTTGCTTGCTCAAAGACTCATAGAATTGACTCGGAAAGTGCCACCCCGATGCGATAACTGCAAGTTTCTTCATAGTTTGATGATTGAAAGCCCCGGAAAGTCGTGGTTGAGCACCTCATACTTCACTCCACTCGTAGACATGGGGGTTTTATCGTACTTCGTCATCCATTCTACCATATCTCTCTCCACAGTTCCTCCCTCAAAGACGAGATACTGTGCATATCCTTTGAGTTTTTCCACTGCTCTTTTGAGAATGTCCCCGTCATTGGAGATGTCGAGCATCACCATGTCGCAAGCGGTAGGTTCCCACTCCCAGAAGTCCCCATAGTAGAGGTCTACATAGGATTCCAAGCCGTATGCCGAGATATTAAACTGCGTGTCGAGCATCGTGGAGTGTCGGAATTGGTAGTGTTGCCACAGGTCGTATGCCTCAATGTGGCCTTTGCCGAGTTTATCCAGTGCCATCGCCATCGCAACGGTTGCATATCCGTGGAGCACCCCGAACTCCACAATCTTCTTGGGCTTGAGGTCGAGAACGAGGTCATAGAGTGTCTGCCCTATGTCCTTTTTCTTGAAAGAACTTTCAATGCTTATCGGTTCGTAGTTCATTTTTCTATAAAACAGATGGAAGGGTAGAAGTGGATGCCGGTAATCTTGTATGTGTTTTCCGTTCCCCTATTTCCACCCAATCTCTCGGGGTTGTTTGCCTCCCAGTTCAGTCCATCCGTGAGGTCTTTGAGGAAGTCCATGGTGTTTTTACTTCTGTCTTGGAACTTCGGCCAGTATGAGGTGTGGAGATCCTCGATAACATAGAGTCCCCCTTCCTTGAGTCTTGGGAAAAGAGTCTCGAAGGAGGTCTGCTGTTGGTGCATCGTGTGTCCTCCGTCGTCGATGATAATGTCGAAGTCCGGGAGCGTTTCAAGGAGAGCCACATCATCTTGCGAGCCTTTGATGATATTCTTCTTGTTATTATCCAACATATTTATCTGGGCGGTGTCTACATCCAATCCCCAGACATCCCAATGGGGATAGTTGGTCCGAAGATAAGAGATAAACCCACCAAACTGCACGCCTATCTCAAGGATTTTTGTGCTGCGTTCTTTATACTTCTCAAAGAACTGCTCATAGAGCCGAAGGAAGTCTCTTGTCTTATGCATATTTCTTACCAATCTTATGGGCTAATCTTTCCGACACACCGTAATGCATGGGAACAAAGAAATAGTTGTGCTCAATCTCATCCATCACGGAACAGGGAGTCTTGAATTGCTTGAAGATGGTGTATTTGTCATTCCTGTAGTGGTGCTGGCCTATCTCCACACCCATGCGAGCGTATGAGTCCTTCATCACGGAATAGAGAGGCGTGAGTCCTGTGGTCATCCATATTCCGGGAGAGAAGCCATAGGACTGGTAGATCGCCATGAGTTTCTTCCTATGGGCAATCACCTTGTCGATGCTCCGCAGGTTCCCGAGGCCAATCGCCGCCGAGATGTTGTTCATGTGATACTTATATCCTGCTTCTACGAGGTCCGTGTCACCTTTCTTTTGCTTTTCTTCCCTGTCGTAGCCGAACCAACGAAGCCTTTTGGCTTTTGCACAATCTTCGTCATACTTGCAGATAAGAAATCCGCCATCTCCTGATGTGAGAGTTTTAATCGCTTGGAGCGAGACTGCCGTGAAGTCCGCTTTGCCCCAGTAGTCGCTCCCAACCGCTTGAGCAGCGTCTTCGATAATCGTAATCCCTTTTTGCTTCCCGATTTCCACAAGGTCTGCCAAGCCTCTGTTATTGCCGCCGAAATGGACAAAGACAATGGCTTTCGTCTTGGGTGTGATTTTCTTTTTGACATCTTCAATGTTTATATTTAAGTCGTAATCTACATCAGCAAAGACAATGCGAGCACCACGCCGAACGAGAGGTAAATTAGTCGCAGTACAGGTGAGAACGGGTGTGATAACCTCGTCATCGGGTCCGATACCAGCACACTCATAAGCAAGTTCAAGAGCAGAAGTACCACTATTGAGAGCAAGAACATTTCCGAGACCGAAGCGTTTTCCAAACTCATACTCAAATTGTTTTACCCAACTTCCCTCTGCGAGTTGGTCTGATAATAGTACACGGAGGGCATAGAAGCGAGCACGCCATGAGACGTAGGGCTTGAAGAGTTTCAGAGCCATAGTCGGTGTTGTCTGGTCCACTCAATCGTGCGTTTCAATGAGTCAAGGAATGAGAGAGGTGCGTGCCATCCCATGTTCTTGAGTTTCGTGCCGTCGAGGGCATATCTCGGATCGTGTCCGGGGCGAGTCCCATGGAAGTCTACGATAGTATAGTTCAGGGGTTTCTCTGCCAAGCGAGCCACAGTCCTTGCCATGTCGAGGTTGTTCATCTCAATATCACCCACGACGTTGTATCTATCTGGGCGGTCTACCTGTGGAAAGAGTTTCGGTGGGAGGTGCTTGAGAATAAAGAGGATAGCGTCTGCGTGATTGCGTGCGTGGAGGTAGTAGCGTGAGCCGGAGTGTTCCACCCCATCCTCTACCTTTCCGTGGACAGGGACAATCCCTCCTTCCTCTACCTTCTTGATGATGAGGGGAACGAACTTCTCATTGTCCTGCATCTCCCCAAAGTTGTTCATGGTATTAGTAATGACCAGAGGGATGTTATAGGTTCGCCAGTATGCGGTTGCGATAGCCTCCTGACAGGCTTTTGAGGCACTGTAGGGGTTCGAGGGGATGATTGCGGACCATTCAGGGTGGTTCACTCCCATAGGTGCAGGACCATACACCTCATCCGTGGAAATCTGCAGAAAACACTGGGGATTGGCTTCCCGAGCGAACTCAAGCATGGTAAGAGCCACATTCACGTTGTTGGTGATGAACGGCACTGGGTCTGTGATACTGCGGTCTACATGGGACTCTGCTGCGAAGTTCACAATGTAGTCCACCTGCCCGATACGCTTCTTGGTTAGTGGAGTAAATGGGCTTTCGAGGTCGTGCGTGATGACCGTGACCCTCTCCCGATACTGTGGATTGGCACTAAGCACTTCCTCAATCCTCTCGGGGGTTCCTTTGTGTCTCCATGATGCCACACCCACTACTTCCCAGTCGGTATTCTCTAACACGTGTTCAAGGAAGTGGGAGCCGATGAATCCACCGACGCCGGAAAGGAGCAATCTCATACAAATGGGTTCTTTAAGTTTTTAATCTCCCTCCGTGTGATGATTTTTGTATCCCGTAGGAAGTCTACTAATAGGTTATGGGCAAGAATACGGCCTACAATCTCCGCTTTGACGTGCTCTGCGGGTTGGGTGGTGTCTATGGTGGTCATGTCGGTCAGGCGGTCCACATAGGACATCATCATCTCCTCTACCTTTGGCCATTCCGGGTCGCTAAAGAACTTTTCGTGTATCATGTATCAAATCCGAAGTCATCTCCTGCCTTGTGGGCTTCTGCGATAGCCTGTGCGGAGTCCAATATCTCTGTAAATGAGGGGATTTTCATCTCTCTCCCCTCGGGGAAGGTGTATCTCACGTTGTGATCTGGGGTTTTGGGGGTTTCGTCTGCGAAGTGGAAGTGTGCCGCACCAATGTCTCTGCCGTTATGGAGCACCGTATTTAGTCCTTGTAGTCTGCGGTGCTTTACCACAGAGAAGGCGGGGTCAATCTTCTGCAGTTCTACCTCAATTTCCTTTGGAGTCATGGTCAAGTTGTTCCTTGGTATCAAGGAAGTTGGTGAGTAAGAGAAAGACCGCATCTGCGATATCAGCAGTCTTGCGGGATTTTGGGGCAACCTTTACCCCATAAGGTTTCCCGTTATGGATAAAACTGTAGGCCAGTTGGCCGTTTCTGTAGAGGATGTCTACATCTGTTCCCTTCACAGTGAAGGTGCTTATTCTCTGCATGTATATATTATACTACAAACAAAAACCCCCGAGAAGGGGGTTCCTGTCATCAACTGTGGATGGGGTTCTAACGGAGTGTCCGTCAGTAGCACCATTAGCCTGCGGAATATCCGTCGGTGGCTCCGCATTTTATATTTAGAAGCCAGTTCGCATTGAGCGTCTTGGCCACGAAGGGCATCTTCCAACCAATTGTTGAGAACTGGTCGAGAGGGTTGTCCGTCGAGTTTGAGCCCGGGTTCTTCACATAGACCTTCGGAGCAGAGTTGCTACCGAGCTGAATGACACCGTAAGCGTTCTTTCCGAACACGAAGTTCGAGTAGACGTTTGCGACGTTTGTAGCCGAGGTAGAAAATCCTGCGGTGAGGGTATAGTGCTGGTTGTTTGTCTCGACAAACTCTACGCCATGAAGTTTACCCACGACACCACGCTGGATGTCGGAAGCGTCAGTATAGCGGCGAGCGTCAAGCCATTCAGAGTCAGCAAACAGTGAGAAGGAAGTGTCCGGACCGATGATGGCACGGAAAAGTCCATTCTCAAAGCGTGATGCTTTGTTCTTCTTGAGGGTGCGTGCTGCCTTGCGGATTTCAAGACCAGTGAGAACGTCAGTGGTGTGAACATTCGTAAGCATAGCGGCACCTGCGACGAGTTGCGTTGTTGCACCAGAAGCAAGTTCAGTGCGGATGAGCTGGTCGATTGACTCACCGGCATTCTGTCCGATGACTTCAATGTGCTCACGGAGTCCTTCCTCAATAGAGGTCATTGAGTAGAGAGAACCAACAGTAACGTAGGTTCCGTAGTCTGCGAGGACTGCGGACACGGTTGCTGCGGTCATGTCTACTGCTGTAGGATTTGCCGCTTCTGAAAGTGCGGAGGTGATAACGGCCAAAGGAGAAAAGCGGGTGAAATACACAGTCTTGCCGGAGTTCAGAGGGACAGTGCGGACCTGTGCTCCGAAGTCGTGGCGAAGTTCAATCTTTGCACGCTCAAGGAAGACCTTGTCGTAAAAGATTTGCATTGTGTTGGTAAGACCTGCGTTGCTTCCTTGGGCGAAGGTTGTTGTTGCCATAAAGGTATTTAGCGGTATTTAGGAACTAAGTTCCCGAGAGCACTACGCTCTGGGGAGGATTTTCTCCAATTCCGCTGCGGTCATATTCTTCAACTGTTCTGTGGTGTATTTACGCTCAACTTCTGTCATTCCCGAGGTGTCAGTAGTTTTACTGGCCTCTCTCTCTGCTCTTTCCTGTTCTCGTTTCGTGTTGAGGGCGATAGCGACGTAGGAGTTCTTGTCATCAAGTTCCTTTCGGCCACCGTTGCGTAAGATAAACTCCACTTCAGTCTTTGAGTATCCGTCTAAGCGGAGGTCTACAACTTCATCGTTGATGCTGTAGGCTTCCTTTGGAGGAGGAGGAGTTGGCTGCTCTTGCTTCGCCTTGTCTTTGTAGCGAGATGCAATCGCTTTATATTTCAGAGCCTCTGCCTTCCAATCAGGCTCTACTACTACTTCAGTGTCCGCTTGTTCAGGTTGGACTACCTGTGTTTCATCTGTATCCATAGATGATGATGGTTAGTCGGCTGCCCGCCGATAGGGATTGTACGTTTTTACAGAGGTATGCGTTCCTCTATTCCCCCATTCCTGCTAATTGTTGGGTCTGGGGCGAGGGGAGTTGTGGCAGTGGAGCCTGTTGGGGCATCTGCTGTTTCTGCTGTTGGGCGATTTCCATCTCTGCCGTGGAGACTCCGATGGACTGTGCATACTTATCAAACAGGACTTTGATGCGTGGATCATCGAGAAGGGCGTTGCCTCCCTGTGGGTTCTGTGCCTGTGCGAGAGCCATGAAGACCGCTTGGGTTGCCTGTGCCACTCTCATGGGGTCTACCTGTTCGTTTCCGATAACAAAGTCGAACTCAAACTCCACATCATCATAGAAGGCATCCTTGATTTTGAGCCACCGGGCTTCTCCTTGCTTCTTGTATGCCTTTATCCTGTCGGCCTTGAACTGCTCAATCATCTCACGGGTGATAATTCTTCCCGAGAGCATGGCTTCCTTTGCTGCGTCGTTTGCGTCAATCTCTGCTGCGGCGAGGTCAATCTTGTCGAGTTCCTGTGTGGTTCCGACAAACCGCATGATGTGTTCAGGCGTGAGGTCTTTCATCAACTGCGGGAGGACTAGTTCATTGAAGAAGTCCCGGAGCATGATGGTGAGGTTTTGTTTCTTGAAGGCATAGACCGAGGTTCCCTGTGAGACGGCAATCTGTGTCTGTCCGAGTGTGACCTGTCCTTGGTCCTCTGTAGAGCCTCTAATTGCCTCGTAGGCGAACGAAAGTCTGTCTACCTGACCCATGTAACTATTCTCCTCATCTTGGAAGGCGGGGAGGTTTCTTTCCTCATTGGCCACGGGTTCAATGCCGTTCTGTGAGATGAGAAGGTCGCCTGACTCAAGGTCTGTGAGGAGGTTCCTGACAATGCTCTTGTCCCGTGTCTGGAACAGGTGCATGGAGGAGAGTTCCATTGAGATACGCTTCTGGTTCTTGAGTTCATTGACCCGAGCCTGTACGTCAAAGAGCATCTCTACCACGCCAATACCGAGCCATCTGCCGGGGGTCTTGGTGTAGTGGAAGTCCTTGAACGGCCAGTCTTCCTTGTGCCACTTGGACTTAAAGAGAACCACACCGAGTTCACCCAAAGGCTTGCCCTGTGCATCCTTCTCCTGTTTGTCTGCTCCGGCGACGATGAAAAGGGATTTAATCATCTTCTCTGACTTCCCGCCAAAGAATGACTCCGGGACATATCCATAGCGTTTGTATACTTTCACCCGAGGGGAGGAGGACATCTGCCCGAGGTTTCCGTATTGGTCGAGGTATGAGTCCTCTGACTCCTTTGATGCGAAGCGTTCAATGGCCACATCCACGTTCTCCCACCCTGTATCACGGAGTTCCTGCGGGTCCATGTAGTGAACAGTAGTGACAAAGCGTGAGTCGTCGATGCAATCCGCTGTGGGGTCGAGGATGAGTCTGCGGAGATCTACAATATCTGCACCTTCTGGGGTCTTTTCAATCACCACCGAGCCATAAGCAGGTGCGGTTTCAGCAATCTTATTGAGCACCTCGGCCATTTCAGAGGTTTTGAGCCACAGTTTCAGTTCCTTTTCAAGAAGGAAGGTCGAGAAGGTTGATTTCGGGTTAGTGGGGAGGAGTTTGATGTCCTTGGTATCCACATTGAGCATCTTCTGGGCTACCTGAACAGGAGCAGAGACGATGTTGTAGAAGATTTTAGTCCTCCCGAGGTACGGAGAGTCATCCTCATATTTGCTATTGAGGTATAAGTGGGCACGCTTGATGGTGTTGTACTGATTGAAAGACCATCCGGGTACGGGTTGGATGAAGCCGTTGATAAAATCGTCTTCCTCTTGTCGGATTTGCGTAAATATATTTTCCACAAGCCATATTATCCCACAATAGAGCCGTGGAATGACGAAAACGTGCCACAGGTTTCTGTGTAATGGCTCTACTAAGCCAAAGAGCGTGGGGAACGTGTGCCACTAGTTCGCATATTCCGCATGATTTCCTCCATGACGTATTCCGCATACTCCCCAAAGTATTCATCCGTGACGCTCTGTGCTCCCATGAGGATAGCATCGTGAGCCTTCTGGTATATCTTTGCCCGCTTTACCCACCTCTGTACTGCACGCAGTTTGGGTTCTCGGCCTGTTCTGTCCTTGATGTAATCCCGCAGTTCCTTGTCGGTGTAGCCCAGTTCATAGCGTCGCCATATCTCCCACCACACTTCTGGGGTTGAATTATACTCCTTGGCAAACCTGATGCCGGGATGGGTGGAAAAGAGCGAGGATTTGTTGAGAAGGATAATCATGTGAAGTTGCGGTTCTTGGCTCTGTTCTCGTAGACCCTGCCGACCTGATATGGGTCTTGTCTAATCGGTTCCCGGACTCCCCACACTGATAGGGCAAGGGACATCACCCGGTCATCGTGCATACCCTCGGGGACTGTGACCTTGGTTTTCCCTCTATCCGTGAGTTCATAGCGGAAGGCTTCGAGTTCGGCAATCAGTCCCTCGTCGTTGGGTATCTTTATCTTATCCTGCTCCAAGAGTATTGCGAGGTTGTTTAAGAGGTTCTGCCTTGAGAGTTCGGTAAACTTAAAGCCCTCTTGGTTCTCTCCACCTATTCGGAGTCCACGGCTCTTGAGGTCTTCCACCACGGGATCTCCCACACCCGTAGCGTCAGGCCATATCAAAGCGTCGTTGTATCGTAGGGCGGTGGCTTCTATCTTGGCCTTCTGTAGGTTCCAGTCCACTTGGTTAAATCTATCCTGTGGGTAGGCGATGAAATAGTTGAGATTAAAGGGTGTTATCACAGTCCAGTCCTGATACTTTGCCAAGTCCACACCCAGTTGGAAGTCTCCTTGCTCCGGGAGGGGTTTGTTCTCGGGATAGAGGTTGGCGTGTATCCTGCGGAAGAACTGTCCGGCTCCTTCGAGGAAGGAACACATATACTCCTGCTCAAATAAGGCTTGGGGTGTATTCCTGCGGATTTCGTCGAGTTCTTGGTCCGTGAAGATGCTTGTGTCCTTTACTGTGAGGACAGAGGAATACCATTCTGTCGGGTTATCTTTTGCCAGTTGTAGGAGTTTCCATGAGTGGTTCTTCCCTTTGGGTGTGAAGATGAAGGTTGCTGTGCCTTTGTTCTCTCGGAGAATAGGTTGGAAGATTGCGGTCCATATCTGCTCTGATTGTTCAGAGTATTCATCAAACACCACATCTATCGGCGAGGTTCCACGGTGCGAGTCCGGGTTCTCTGCACCAATGAAGCGTTGGATGGAGCCGTTCTTGTAGTAAATGGCGAGTTCGGAGTCATTCTTGCGGTCAATGATTTCCATAGGGATATGCTCCTTGACCAATCCATCCCACATCACGCTTTTCGCTTGTTTATAGGTTGGGAGAACGTAGTAGTATATTCCCTTTGTTATCTGGGTTCTGATGACCTGTTGGTTCAGTGCCGTCTTGCTCTTACCCGCACGCCTATGCCACACGGCAATCTTGAAGCGTGCTTTCGAGGAGAGAAGGTCTACCTGATATTTCCTAGGAAGGAACTGATGGGGGATTTGTATAACTGTCATATACTTTTCTTTCTCTAACCGTCTTTCTCCTGTGGCAATTTGGACATAAAACCATCATATTATTCACATCCGTATATAAATCTGGCCTCGCTCTTATTGAGATTATATGGTCAATATCCATTATCCCCACCTCTCGCAAACCACATACTTGGCAGGTGTGGTCATCTCTTGCTAACACAATCTTCCTTGCCCAAGTAATTCCCTGTCCCTCCTTGCAGCAAGCCCTACAGGTTTCCCCGAAAGAACAGTCCCTTATTTTGCACTTTGGACACTTTCTAAGAAGTTTCTTCTTCTTCATTAGGTAAAGTTTATTTTCATAGTCCTTTCGGACCCTTAGGTCTTTATATGGCATCTTTTTTATTTACATTAGCATCAAATGAAATGACGTTTATCTGTAAGTCTTTTCCTTCTGCTCCTGTGTGTTCGTTTCTTTGAGAGAAGTCTTCCTTTGCCCTTCTTTCGAGAAACCACTTGCTTGTTTCCTTGTCGGGTTTTTCTTCATTAGTGATTGCTTCAACAAGATTTTTCTTTGCTCTATATTTGACACTATCTTTGAGGGCTTGTTTACGCTCTATAAAGTCCGGGTTCTCTCTTTGGTAGTTGTAGAGTGACCCGAGCGAGACTCCTGCGACAAAACACGCTTCCACATCTGTGGCATCGTTGAGATATGCCTCCTCAAGTTTGCTTATTGCGAGGTCTGTCATCACTTCTGGTCTGCCCATATTTCTTATATTATATCACCTTCCTGTGCTCTCGT
>OFQX01000574.1_pt1 | contig 11100 bp, 21 predicted proteins | sample 1542951 | NCBI WGS metagenome assembly OFQX01 (sample SAMN07774215, study PRJEB24372) | wastewater metagenome | isolation source: WWTP Novara (Effluent) | place: Italy: Novara | collected 2015-12
CAGAATGCTCATCGCAGTCCCTCCCGTTCGAACATGTCCCGCACCTCACGGTCCACTTGTGGCTGGGTCCAGCCGTCCATCACCTGCCGTGGCCGGCGTGCGCAGCGCACACGGTTCCTGGTCGCCCGGCGTGCCACGGCCGCGCCGATCGTCTGACCGGCGAGCCCGCCGGCAACGGCGAGCACCACGAGCGCACCGGCCTCGACCAGCCCGAACGCGATGAAACGGAGCACGTTCACGACGCGCCCGTCTCGGTACGGTGCTGCCGGGCGACCAGGAACTCGGTGCGGTGCTGCAAGACCGACACGTACTCGGCGGCCGTGCAAGCGTCGAACGCCAGCGTCCACAAGTCGTAGCGGGCCCTCCATGCGGGCACACCGGCGCGGCGCAACACCCGGTACAGGTGACGCCACAAGGCCAGGTCGGCGTCGAATTCGGCGACGAGCCCGCTGCCGCTCGTGGACCGGACCAGGCCCGGCCGGTACGGGACACGCCCGCTCACGCCGCACCTGCCTGCGAGTCATGCCCGGCCAGGAGCGTGCAATCCTGGCCGGGCAGCCGCCGCTCAACCGCAGGGGGAGGAGCGGGAACGGCGGCGAACTTGGCGGACACCGACGGGTCCAACGACCTGGCGGCGATCCACTCGTCGAGATCACCGACCGCGTACCGGAGCATCACCCGCGCATCCGGGTCACGATGCAACCGCGGGTTCCACGGGCGCGGCCCGGTCCCGGCCTGCACCTCGGCGCGGAACGTTTTGACGCCCATCCCGCAGTAGGTGGCGGCGTCCTCGGCGCACAGGGTCTGCGGCTCGACATGACGGCGACGAACACGAGGCATGGTCAGCGCTCCCCGGCGTCGGCGCGCTGGTGCTCGACAGTGACCCACACGATCGCGGTCGCACCGGATGGGGTCGGGCGGCGGTCAGGGATCAGCGTGAGCGTCTTCGGGTCGATGACGAGCCGGGGTGCGACGAGCCCGGCCCGTTCGAGTTCGAGCCGTCGCTTGCCCGTGCTGGTCTGTTGACGGCCGACGATCTCGGCTGTCTCGAAGTCGGTCAGGCCGTGCTCGCCGGCGGCGCGGAGTGCTTGGAGGCAGCGGCCGCGGAGGGTTTCGGCGGTCTCCAACGCGAGCACGGCGGCGTCGCGGCTGGTGTCAGGGTCGGTCGGCCGGTACAGGGGGCCGGCGGTCATGTCGAGAGCAAGCTGACCGTTCATCAGGCGACTGCCTCGGCGTCGACCAGCACTTCAGCGCCCATCACGGCGATAGCGCCGACGGGGACTCGCAGCGCCCGGGCAATCTTCACGATCTGCTCGGCGGTTCCGGGCCGCCGACCGGCTTCGATGTGGGCGTAGTTGGCCCGCTCCATGCCGACCGCCGCGGCGACTCCCGATTGGCTTGCGCCCGACAGCTCGCGGATGACCCGCAGCGCCAGGTAGTTGACCTTCATCGGCTTCAGGGGCTTCATGGTGTCAGATCGTACAGGATCGTACGAGATCTTGCAAGCACGACCTGACACGTCCGCTGGCGGCGGCCATCGGGTGCAGAGCACCGCTGTCCCGGCCGGTTGAGGTGTTGACGGTGGAGTGCGGCCAGACGTAGCTGCTAGCCGAGCAGTTTGGCGCGGGCTCGGCGTTGGGCGCTGCGGTCGAGTACCTGGCCGTACACGTCGAGGGTGGTCGACACCTTGGAGTGCCCGAGCTGCTCGGCGACCTCGTGGGGGGCGACACCCTTGGCGAACAGGCGGCTGGCGGCCCAGTGGCGGAGGTCGTGGAAGTGCATGTCGTGGACGGGTGAGCCGGGCCGGGTGGTGATGGCCCGCCAGGTGCGGGTGACCCAGCCGGGGTCGTAGGGGGTGCGGGCGGTCGGGTCGATCTCGATGTTGGCGAGGATCGGCCGGGCCGGGTTGCGGAGCGGGATGCGCCGGCCGAGGCGTCGGGCGTTGGCGACTTGCCGGCGTCGGTGTACGGCGAGGGCGCGCATGGTCCGGTCGGACAGGGCGATGTACCGATCTGATTCGTCGGTCTTGGTGCCGCGGACGTGGAGTTCCCGGCCGGTGATGTCGCCCCAGGTGGCGCGGGTGACTTCGGCGCGTCGGAGCCCGAGCGCGGCGAGTGTCGCCCCGATGGCCAGGTCGGGGTGGGCGGCGCTGATCGCCGCGCTGATCGCCGTGTCGGGGGGCAGGTTGAATTTGCGGCGGGGGACGCGGGGCCGGCGGATCCCGAACGTGGGCGGCTTGACGATCAGGTCGTCGGCGACGGCCTGGCGGAAGATGATGCGGAGCACGACGTGGACGTGTTCGAGGGTGGTGGGGGTGACGCCGCGGTGTAGGAGTCGGGCGTACCAGGCGCGCAGGTCGTCGGCGTGGATGGCGTTGAGCTGCCAGCCGCCGAACTGGGCGACGGCCTTGGCGGACTGGATGCGGTAGCCCTCGATGGTGTGTGGGGAGAGGCGGGTGGCGCACTCGGCGAGCCAGCGGTCGACGTACGCGGCGAGGGTGCCGGCGCGGGCTTGCTGGTCGGCCTCGATGGCGCGGAGGGCGACGCGTTCGGCTTCGGCGCGGATCTCGGCGGCTCGCCGGTCGGTGGCGGTGAAGACGCGGGTGCGGCGGATTTGGCGGCCGGTGTGGTCGCGCCCGATGTAGATGCTGGTGCGCCAGCGGTCGCCGCCGAGGTGTTGGAGCGCGGGCATTGGGCCTCCATGATGGGTTGACACCCGTGGTAGGGTGGTCACATTGGAGGTTACACGACGGGTCTGATGAGCGTGTGAAACCCCGTAACGCCGGGTTAGCTCAGTTGGCAGAGCACTTGACTTGTAAGAAAGTGGTCGGTGTGGCGATGGGCGGCGCAGGGGTGACACATAGGGGTTTACCAGGGGTTTCGTAGAGACCCGATCCGGTAGATCCTGCTCAGAGGGTCCGAAGTGGTTACACGGTCAGTGCACACGGAGGATCAGATGAGGCGGCTAGTGGTGGCGTTGTCGATGGCGGTGGCGGGTCTCGTTGTGCCGTCGTCGCGGGTATTGGCCGAGGGTGGGTCGTGTGATCGGGTGACGATCGTGGGTGATTCGTTGGAGACCTGGATCGGCGGTGAGGCGCTACGGGCGAGGTTCGCCGAGGCTGGGGTGCCGGTGCTGGTGGATGCGCGGGTTGGCCGGTCGGTGAATGCTGGTCGGCGGCGGGTGGCGGCGATCCGTGCCGAGCACGGCGACTCGAGTTGCTGGGTGGTGGCTCTCGGCACGAACGACGCGTGGGGTGCGGCGGGTGCGGGCTCGGGGTGGCGGCGTACGGCGTTTGGGTGGCGGGTGCGGGCGATGCTGGCCGAGATCGGCGATGGTCATCGGGTGTGGTGGGTGAATGTGGCGACCCGGCGGGCTGGTCTGGCCCGGTCGTTCGCCGACTTCAACGCGGCGCTCTCGGCCACCGAGGTGCCGGTGGTGGATCATGCGGGGCTGATGGCGGTGGCTGGTGGGTGGGCTGGTGATGGTGTGCATCTGTCGGGGTCGGGGTATCGACGACGGGCGGAGCTGGTGGCGGGCGCGGTCGGATGAATTGTTAACATTCCGCTTGACATCTGTGCAGCGGTCCGCTAACATAGGGGTATGACAGAGCACACAGGACACATCACCGGAAGCGAACTCCGCTCCATCAACACCCTGCACATCACCGGCAACACCTACCCGCACCGCGACGCCATCAGGGCCGCCGGCGGCCGCTGGAACAAGACCCGGAACCGGTGGGAGATCGAGGTCGGGTCGGCCACCATGGCCCGCCGCCAGCAGCTGTCCACGCTGACCTTCGCCCTGCGCGACCACTGCCAGTTCGCGAGCCGGTGATGGCCACCACATCCACCTTCACCGACACCACCGAGCCCAAGGTCGCGATCGACTGCCAGTGGGCACGGTGTGACAGCACGCTCGAAGTCTCCCGGGTCAAGTTCAGCGGCACATTCGACTGGTGGGGCCGCTGCGACTCCTGCGGCGGCCAGCATCAGATCTCGGCGGGCGACGAGGTCACCGGGACCATCCGCCCGCTCGCCAAGGTGATCGCCGGTGACCTCCTGGACAGCGACGAGTTGGCCGGGCTGCTCGGGGTGGCCCCGTCGAGCTTGCGGGCGATGCGGGCGCAACCGATCCGGCACCGCAGCATCGACGGGCTCCCCGAGCCGATCCGGACGATCGGCAACGCGCCGGTGTGGGATCGGGTTGCGGTCGCCAACTGGCTCGCAACCAAGGCCTGAACGCGAAGATCCCCCCGCCACCGGGTGAGGGTGACGGGGGGATCTCTTTGCGCTCCCGGTCAGCAGATGGAAGAATCTCTACCATGATCGAGCCGTATTACTCGGATGACCACGTGACGATCTACCACGGGAACTGCCTCGAGCTCGCCGACCTGTGGACCTCCGCCGACGTGATGGTGACGGATCCGCCGTACGGCGAGACGTCGCTCGCTTGGGACCGGTGGCCCGTCGGGTGGCCACAGATGGTCGCCGAGTTGAGCAGCACGATCCAGCAGCTCTGGTGCTTCGGATCGACCCGCATGTTCCTCGACCGCCGCGACGACTTCGCAGCGTGGAAGCTCGCCCAGGACATCGTCTGGTCGAAGCCGCGAGGCCGCGGGGTGATGAACGACAGGTTCAACCGATCCCACGAGCTGGTGACCCACTGGTACCGAGGTGCGTGGGGCGACCTCCCACTGACGCCACCGCGCGTGCCGAAGACGGTCCCGTGGACGGTGAAAGCAACCCGCAACGGCAGCGTCGACGACGGCAGCAAGGTCCGCCCGATGGCAGGCGGGTCCTACCAGGACGACGGGACACGGCTCATGCTGACCGTCATCCCTGGCGACCCCGGCGACGCCAGGACCACGCTGCATCCGACACAGAAGCCGCTTGAGGTGCTCACGCCGATCCTCCGGTACTCGTGTGCGCCAGACGCTGTGATCGTCGACCCATTCATGGGTTCTGGGTCGACGCTGCGCGCCGCAAAGGATCTTGGGTTGAAGGCGATCGGCGTCGAGCTCAACGAGGAGTACTGCGAGAAGGCCGCCAGGCGGTGCGCCCAGGAGGTGCTGTTCACATGACCGTGTCCGGGGTGAGGGCTGCCGGGCTGGCCCATCGGCTACTCGCCGCGGGGGTGTGCGGTCAGTGTATACGCAGTACGCACACCGCTGAACACTTCAAGCCATGCGGCGTTTTTCGCTCAATTCCTCCTAGTTGGTCAAGCATGATGGTCAGCTTGAGCCAGGATCAACTGCGATCTGTGGGTCATGAGGGTCAGATGTGGCCGGTGACCTGCGGTGATGTTCGTGGCCAAGGAAGGTGCCCGGCAGGCGGTGGGCGGGTTACCTGCCGGGCGACCTTGCGGCCATCCGCCGGTCGAGTGTGTGGATGGCGACGACCGGGCCTGCGCACCAGGCGGCGACGACCACCACAGCGCACAGCAGGCAGCGGCGGATCACCCGGTGTAGTCCATGGCGGGGGCCTCGTACCAGTCCACTGCCACCGCCAACTGGAAGGTGCCTGCGGCGTCCATCGCTTGCGGGTTGCGGATCAGGAGCGCCTGGCCGGGGTCAAGCTGGATCGGTTGCGACTCTGCGCCGGCGGCGAACTCCCACACGGCATCGCGGTACGCGCCCGCCGCGCCCATGTGGGTGAGCGACATCTCACGGTACGGGTTGGCGTTGACGGTGCCGGCGACGGTGATCACTCCTGTGGCCGAGATGCGGATGTCGCCGCCGTTCGCCGCGGAGAACTCGCTGGTGCTCCTTCCGTGAGCAGATGTGCGAGCAGGTCCGCGAGCCCGGCCATGAACACCGGCATGTCCTGGCGGAGTGTCTCGACGTACGAGACGGTGTTGCCGGTGGTGGCGGGCGGGGCGGTCCGGTAGGTGTCGGCGTGGGTGCGGAGCCAGGCGATCGCGTTGACGAGCGCTGTCTGGCGGGCGGCGCGGGCCTCTCCGATGGCGCGGGTGGCGAGCGCCGCCCTCTCGGCCGGGGTGAGCGCACGACTGGTGGCCCCCTGCCCGGTGCGGGTGTAGACCCCGGTCGTGTCGTCCCACGTCTCGGTGTACAGCACCAGCCCGGTGGGGCCGGTCGTCGTCTGCGTCACGGTCATCAGGATCTCCGCATCGTCGCGAACGTGTACGTGTTCGTGACGTTGTAGTGACTGACGGTGATCGTCGACGGGCAGGTGGTCGCGCCGCCCGTCACGAAGGCCCAACCAGCCTTCCGGTCGTAGTCGTCCAGGTCGATCCCGCGGCAGCCGTCGTCCTCGAACTGGAGGCCGTACACGGTCGGCGCTGACGCCGACCCGGACACGACAGCGGCGGCGATGTACAAGCCGGGCGGGGTGGTGAGCGGCGCGGCGAGCGTCGCCACCTTCGAGCCGACCGTGGCCAGGCTCGTCCCCGACGTGTCCGACCCCGCCACCCTGGTCCCGACCGTCGACGTCTGGAAGTCGGTGATGCTGTACAGGGCGCACGCCGCGACCGCGCCCGCCTGCCCGGCCGACACCGTCAACTTCCACGCATCCCACGTGACCGCCTCGGCGCAGGCGACCGGCCAGCCGTACACCCACTCCAAGGTCGGGGTGACCGACACAAGCCCGCCCAACAGCCGCCCCGGCAAACCACTACCCAACCTGGTCCGGCCGAACGCGAACGGGACCGATACCGGCCCACCGCCAACGGTGACCTCGGTGACGACACCAGAGGCGAGCGCGAGAACCTTCGGCATCAGGCGAGGGTGATCGGTTCGCCGGCCTGGAAGTTCAACGACGTTGGCGAGGTTGCCCATCCGACACGCTGGACCACCTGCCCGGCAGCCGACGGCGCGGCCGACGCCACCCCGCCAGCGGTCGTCGCCAGGAACAGTTCGCCGGCCGTGAGCCCGGTGACGGCGGTGTTCGAGCCCTCGAAGTAGACGGTCGCGGTCGCGCCGTTGGCGACCGCGGAGAGCACGAACCCGTGGGCGCGTTTGCCGGCGGTCGTCGCGTCAGCCTTGCGGACCTTCGGCCCGCCCGAGTTCCACACGTTCACCAGATCCCCAGCCGACAACGCCTCTGAGGCGGTGATGGCGGCCGTGTCCGCGCCGATCCCGACCGGCATCATCGACGCATCGATCCTCCCGGCCGCATCCAGCTGGGGGATCTTGCCGGCGTCACCGGCGCCAGCCGACGACGCAAGCCCGGACACCTCGGTGAGGGTGCCGGACACGTTGGCGATGTACTTGGCCATGAGATGCTCCTTGGTTAGATGAGGGAGATGGGGGATTCGGGTGCGACGACGAGCGACGTCGCCGATGTCGCGACACCGATCACTCGCACCCAGCCGACCGCCGGCGGGGTCTGTGTCGGCACACCGGCCGGGCCGCAGAACACCGGCGCGCCAGGAGTCCACGACCAGGACGGCTCGACGATCTCACCGGACTGGCGGACAGGGCCGGTCTGCCCGGCCGAGATCGCGCCGGTCGTGACAGCGACAGCGCCGTGAGCATGGGCGGGGATACCGGTGTCGGCGTGCACCCAGCCGCCAGCGGACGGGGTGACAACCCGATGCCCGCCGAGCGCGGTGGCGGCCGTCACGGTCATGTCCGACGCCGGCGGGCCGGGCGGGCCGACACCAGGCACCTGGGTGACCAGGATCGGCTGCCGGCGCACCTGGACCACCACCGGCGGCTGCTGGTTGACCAGTGTCACCGGGCAGCTCATGACGCCACCACATGCACGGAGCCGGACAGACGCGTTGGCCCGCCCGTCTGCTGGAGCCGCCACCCGTACACGCCGGCGAGGACCCCGGTCGAGTCGCCGAGGGTGAGCGTGAGCTTGGCGTCGGGCCCGGCGCCGGCGGTGAACGCTCCGCTGGTCTGATCGGTGATCGTTCCGGCGGTCACCGCCGCGACGAGGGCGGCGACGCCGGCGGTCTCCGACTCGACGGTGTAGGTCCCGGCCCAGTCTGCGCCACCGACGATCACCGCGGCGAGAGACACGGGATCGCCCTGCGTCCACCGCAGGTTCAACGTCTGCGATGACTGATCGAGGTACGGGCCCGTCGTCACCGGTCAGCCCTTGACGTCGACAGGGTTGTCGGCGCGCACGATCGGCTCAGCCCACCGGTAGGCGAGGTTGACGAGCGCGCCGAGCCCGGCCGCGGCGACCTGCTTCCACGCGGCGACGTCCATGTCGAGCAGCGGGAGCCCGATCAACTGGCCGGTCGTGGCGAACACGAACGTGGCCAGAGCGCGGCGGGCGGCGCGCTGAAATCCGGTGAAGCGGGTCATAGCTGGTCTCCTTCCAGGTGCAGGTGCCGCTCGATGCGGGTCACCCGATGCTTGATGTCGCCGAGTTCGGCGTGGATGTTGCGGCGGTCCTCCACGGACGCGGCGAACCCGCGGAGCATCTCGCCCCGCAACCGGTCATGGTTGGCGCTGGTGGCGCTGACCGCCGCCTTGATCTCCTCCAGCGCGCCACGTGCCGTCGTCCCACCATTCGGGTCGGTGATCTGCTCGTGTACCTCGGCGATCATCTGGGCGGACATCTTCAGCGGGCCAGCCTCAGCGCTGATCGCGGTCAGCTTGCCGCGCACCGACCACACACCCCAGGCGATGACGGCCACGGTCATGATCGCGGCGATCCCAGCGAGCACACCCGGCCAGTCCGCCGACGCAATCGCCAGCATCACGCCGCCCCCGGCTGCGGCGTGCCGAGCGCGGCGAGGAAGTCACCGAACGCCCGGTAGGCGGCCTCGGTGGGATCGTCGTACACGCCGGTCACCGGCGCGCCCAACGCCGCCTGCATCACCTTCACCGCGTCGATCTCGGAGGCCAGGAACTTGCCGTCGTTCGGGCGGGCCTGCTTGCGCCATCCCCAGGCGTCCATGATCTCGATCAGACGCCACGTTGACGGGCCCTGCGACCCAAGCTGCAACGTCGCCTCCGGGACAACCTCGGTGCGGGCCATCTCGGCCACCACCAGCGCCCGGAACGCGTCATGCCGCCAGATCACCGGCCGCCCGTACCTGTCCAGCCCGGCCGTGCCAAGCGTCGGATGCGACGGGGTGGGGCCGGCCGGGTCGATCTTGCGGCCAGGGCACGACGGCTGGCACCACGAGTTGTGGGTGAAAATGTCCTGCATCGGATCGAGGCCGAGCCGGCGGCACAAGGTGGACACCAGGGTCACGTAGGCGTCCAACTGGGCCTTCGGCCACACCTCGCCGACACCGTTGTTGCCAGCCTCGACCGCGAACATCCACCGGTTCCCGTCATCGCGCGGCACCGGTCCAGTGCTGGTGGTGACCGGCCCGCCCTTGCCTTGACAGTTCGCCGCGCCCGCGGCACCGATCCACACCTTGCCATCGCGGGCCAGGAACACGTTGCCGATCGGACGGGTATCAGCGCGCTCGTACAGGTACCGGCAGGTGTCCCGATCAGGGGTCCTTGACGACCCGGCGGTGTGGTGGATCACGATCCCCCGCACCCCGTTGAACCCGCCGGACGACCGGGAGCGGGTCTGCCATCCCGGCCAGCCCTCACAGTCCAGCCCGGCATCCTTGAGCCACACGTCGAGTTCACGCAGCCAGATCGAGCCCATCAGCCCTCCACATCTTCGATGTCACCGACGGCGTAGTCCTCGCCGTCGTCGGTCAGTTCGTATTCGGGGTCGGCCATCACGGGCCTCCTTCGGGGGTCAGGGGGTGTACGGGAACGGGTGGGCGACACCGCGGCGGGCGGCGGGCACGTACCGCGCCCATGACCCGGACGTGTACGTCGACCAGGCGGTCAGGCCGGCATCCACCCCGCGGCCAGCGAACGCCTTCGCGGTCTTGACGTGGACCACCCTGGCCATCAGAGCGTTCGTGTCCGGGTCACGCCACCGAGGGTTCTTGGCGAGTAGGTCGGCCCACCAGCGGCTGGAGATCTGGAACAGGCCCAGGTCCCGGTTCTCGCCGGACCCGTCGGGTGGGGAGAACCCGATCGCGTCGGTGTTCCCGCCGGACTCGGCCATCGCGATCGCCACCATCACCACCGCGACAGGCAGCGGCTCGCCCGTCCACTGGCCGTTCGGGCAGGCGGTCGGTTCGATGCCGAACCCAGCGGCGAGGGTGGCGTGCGCGATCTCGTTGGGGCACAACTTCATGGCGGGGGCCTCCTCAGGTGAGTCGTAGGTCGACGAGCCGGTCGACGCCGCCGTAGACGCGGACGCCGACGCGTTGCCCGACGGTGAGCGCCCCGACCGTGACGCTCTTGGTCGCCGGCGAACCGGCCGCGTTCGTATCGGCATCGAGTTGGACGCGCAGCGGGGACACCTGACGGACGGTCCCGAAGGTCATCTCGCAGGCGTCGAGCCGGCGGCGGAGATCGGCAATCTCCTGAGTGAGCCGGGCAATCACAGGGTCGCTCATGATCCGACCAGCACCTTCCGTGTCCGGCATCTGACCGCGCCACCGTCAGCGGCGAGCGGCATCACGATCTCGTCAAGGACATGCACCGCGTTCACGAGGTCGGTGGCGACGAGCGTGATGGCGTCGGAGCACACCAGCGCGGGGTTGGGGACCGCGGCGAACTCGATCTGCATCGGTACCCCCGAGGATCGGGCGAGACGGGCCTGAGCTTCGGCGAGCGCCCCCGTGTTCGACGCTGCCAACGTGGATGACACCCTGAGCGGTTTGCGGCCGAACGGGCCATCCCACGCTGTCGGCGACAACGGATTCAGGTCCGTCGCCGTGCCCTGCACCTTCGCGGCGTTCGTCGAGTTGTTGCCGGTGACCGTCACTTGGTTGACCGCGTCGGCACGGTCGAGGTTGACGGCCAGGTCGACGAGGACGCCGCCAGCGCCTTCGGAGATCACCGCCACCGGATCGTCAGCGACCGGCTCCAGCGCGATCTCGCACACCCCGTCGTGGGCCATGTACACCTCGCAGCCACACGACTGGGCCAACTCGATCGCCTTGGCGACGGGGTCGGCGTCGAGGGGGACCACGATGGCCGGGGTGGTGATCGTGGTGTCGACCGCCGTCGATGCGACGCGGATAACCGCATGCAGGTTCGACCCTGCCATGGAGTTCGACGACACCGCAAGGTGCGCGATCTTTACGTTGCGCAGATCG
>OFQX01000575.1_pt1 | contig 11098 bp, 18 predicted proteins | sample 1542951 | NCBI WGS metagenome assembly OFQX01 (sample SAMN07774215, study PRJEB24372) | wastewater metagenome | isolation source: WWTP Novara (Effluent) | place: Italy: Novara | collected 2015-12
ATATATAATACCCTTCAGGGCGGAGCGCGAATATTATTCATTTATTATGTATTAATGGTTAGAACCTACGAATTATTCCGTAGGGCTAGTCAATAGGGGTTTCCCCCTATTGACTTACTCGGCGGGTTGCGCCTTCAGTTCAGCCAGTTCGGCTTGCAGCAGCTCGATCTGATTCTGGCCTTGTCGCATAAACGCAACGATCTTGACCAGAGCAGTCTTGTTGGCCTTCGCCAGCGAATCAGTCTCGCCGTCCGACAGGCTCAGGATCGCGCCGATAGTGTCGGCGTGTTCGTCCTTCTTTACCGGCTTTTCGCCAGTCTTCGACACGTAAACCTTAGCCTTGTAAACGCCTTCCTTCGAGAGCTTGGCGATAACGCTGCGGGCAGTCTTGCCCAGCGCCGTGGCGATGGTTTCGACCGAAACGCCGGCCAGATAATCGGCCTTCGCTTGTTCGGTTTGCTCGGGGGTGTAGTTCACAGCCTTGGCAGTTTTGGTGGTTGCAGTCATTTTTCAGTATCCTTTTTGGAACAATTTGGAAACCTTCCCTTCGCGGTCGGCGGCTTCCTGAACCGATGAATCTATTATGCCTGATTCGGGGGCTTGCGTCAAGTGCTTATTTGTAATCCTTTGTAACCGTTTGCTTGATTCGTTTTGTGTCTCAACCCAGAAACGTAGTATATCGCGTAATCGGCCCAAAAACCGCTTTACATTGTAATAAAGTGTAACAGTCCTGGCCTATCATGAAATTTCGCGCGTGTCAACAATAACCCTACGTGTTACAGGTTGTTACATCTCCGGCTTGCGCCGGGCCAAAATTATATGCTATAATTTTGGCGCCGATGTAAGTGAGCGCTCACTTACATCCAGGATAATATAATAGGGCCGAAAGGCCCTATTATATTATTGACGTTTTGATACCCGATACCCATATTCGGCGAGTTTCTCAGCCCACCATTTAAATACCTTTCCATGCGAGAGTTTTAACCCCATTTCACATTGCCAAGCATGAATATATTCGTGGGCTAGAATATTCAGGTATTCACAGGAATTACATTTATTATCAGAATGAATGGTAATAGTATGAAAACCTTCCCAAGTATACAAACCATTTACTGATTCCCCTTTCCACATAGGTTTACCAATAATAACCCTTACGGGTTTCTTAAGGTTGAATATCTTTTGCAGTTTCATATTAAGCCTTAAAATGGTCCCGGACTTGATGCGAGCGCCAGTTATAACTAACCATCTTTTCGCGCCAATCCTTCTTCTTGAGAATATGCACCAACGTCGGCAACTCATAACCGATAATATCTTCGACGCTAGTATGGGGTTCTTCGGTCATATTACCAGTCAAGAAACCTGTAACAGTTTCGGCATCGGTTTTGAAGGTCATATTACCTTGCGCCGTCGGGGTATTAAACCGATGGTTTGCCAATACAAATTGACGGAAAGACTTAGTATTGCAGATATTACCAGTCGCGGCGGCCCACAAACAAAAACGCTTTGTGAACATATTAAGGTCGATGCCGGTATTCGAGCATTTAGAAACGTCGAACGGCAAATTATATGCAGTCAATTCGGGGTTATACTTTGCCGCGACCTTTTCAAGCCAACGATTCACAGCGTTAACGCTGGCAAGCATACGTGAGCCATTATCAAGCATACCCAAATATGCAGAATGCCTACGCTCAACGCTGGCACGTGCCCAAATGCCAGTAGCGTTACGATCATAGAAAAGAGCGTCAACGCCGAACACAGTATTAACCATCACGCCACATTGGGCGAATACTTCGCCCTTACGGTCGCAAACTACCGCGCCAAAATCGGCCACCTTATCGGTAATCGACGTTTCGGTATCCACCACCAGAAAAAACTGCTTCTTTGCCATTTGTTTGTACCGTGTTGAAAGATTCTATTTTAGCCGAGAATCCCCTAGTGTCTGCTAGGGGAAACCCTTATTAGCTAATGTGTCGCATGGTAATGTAATCCCATGCGTCGCTGATACCTTCCACCAGTACAATCAAAAGGTAAACCGTCGCACCGATAAACCAGTCGAGAATTTTCATTGCATTTTCCTAATAACCCACATGCTAAAATCAGCACATACCCCGAAGGGATATTCAATGACCCTGTTTACTCGGGACATAAACGCCCCGGATATTGAAATGATCGCAAACTGTTTTAAGGTATTGGATATTATCCTCATAAAAGGTAATTTCGGCATTTTTGAAAGGTTTCAGATTGAAAAACTTTTGCAACCCCTTGATTTTCAAAACTCCGCCCGAACGAGTGTCGTCCGGCTTACGGCTAATGAAATAATCAGGCATACCGAGAATATCACGCACAAAACGCCAATCCTCGTCGCCCATAACTCGCGCAGTTGCAATGATGACAAAACAGTTTTCATCCTGCAAATCGGCTTTATATTGCTCTGCCATAGGCAAAAGAGAATCTTGATATGCCAGATCCGAATTATCACGCCAGTATTGCAAATCAATTCGCGCGCCGTCGATAGTACGATACCGATGCAAACTGCAAACGATAGTACCGTCCATATCGTAAATCTGAACCCGCTTGATCGCCATCTGTTATTTCCTTATGTGTTTCAACCTAGAACGTAGTATAGCCTAAAATCGGGCATTGTGCGACGCTTTACATATCTTTACAAACCTGGGTTCGGCCCACAAAACCTGGCGTGTGTCAAGCGTTTTTACAAACTGTTACAATTGCCTCAGCGCGGGCTGTTACACATTGTTACAATTGGCCGCTTGACGCGGGCCAAAATTATGTGGTATAATTTTGGCGCAAAAATACCCGACTATCCTGGTCGGGTATTGCTTGACAGATTACAGAAATGCGCAGTCTGCGCGTCGCATGGTTACCGTCCGGCCTTCCATGAAACGCTCAAGAGCAATGGCACCACCTACCGCAACATTGAAGCGATCATGCGGGGCACATACCGCAGTGGAAAACTCCACAGTATCGCCACGCACAACATAGGCAACAACAGTAGCGGTATCGTCATTACCCGAAAACTCGCCGCCCATAGCATTAAAAGAACACATTGCACGCTCGAAATCAGCACCGAAAGACATATTAGCTCCAATTAGTTAAACAATAACAACTTCGTTGACGTAAACCGCGTCAGGGTATAGTTTCCGGCATTCCTGCCGCGTCCGCTTAATCAGTATCCGGGTATTTCCACCCGGCAGGGTTACTTCAAACAGTTTCCACATTATGACACGTCCACCGTAATTAGTTTACCATTTGTAATGGAAATTCTTTTTGCAAAATGTCGCGCTTCTTCCCTATCACACAAATCAGATAATACATCATTTACATTTTGAGGTCCGAATCCCTCCGTAATGTATGCTTGCAAAATCTCCGCAATATCCTTAGCATCAAGGATAACTAGAGCATCCTTTTTATCAAGTTTCATCCCCGAACCTTTCCCAAAACTCGAGTTCTTCGATAATGGTAATAGTACCATCGCTAGGGGTTTCAGCATCGAGCCAAGTTTCCCCGTTGTCTTCTGCATCGAGAATGTTGCAGTTCATTTGATCCTGCAATTCCCGTATTTCCTCGTCGGCCAAGCGGCCAGAATCATGAAAAGCAATATCCGAGTATTGAATCACGCCGTCTCTAGTAATCATTCCGAATCCTCCACATAGTTAGAACCCAAAGCGTCGGAGAAAAACCAATCGCTAGAATCGTCGAAAATCTCAACCACAGTCAAACCAGCAAAACAGGTGATGATTTCGGTCATTTTAGTTGCCCCACGGGAAAACAGACAGAACAAGGTGGACAGGGTAATTTCTGCGGATATAATCCGCAGGGTTACCCGCCGTAGCAAAGTGAATCTCATGCTCGCGGCCCGTTGTCGCCGAAATGTACTTGCCGAGATATTTGGTCATTTGCTTCGCTTTCTTGATCCAGTGAAGACAGTATAGCACCAGATTGCCTAAAAAACCGCTGTACATTGTAATAAAGTGTAACAGCCCCTGGGCTAGCACGCTGCGCGTGCGTTGTCAACAATAACCCTGGCCGTTACAGGTTGTTACACAAAAAATTTGACAGGGCCCAAAATTATGTGGTATAATTTTGGCGCGAATAACCTGGTAAATTACCAGGTTATTATTTATCAAGGGTAATACTTAACAGTTGTTCTTTATTTCTTTCTCAGGACCTCGCCTTCAATTCCGAGGATATAGTCAATACCCTTTTCGGCCTGCTCAATATTTGGATATCGTTTATGTTTGAAATATGATCTAGCAAACATATCAGCAGAATTCAGATCAAATATACCTTCTATTTTGGGGGAGTTTACCTGAACCCCATATTCGCAATTAGCGTCCCAATAAATCTCGAAACGATAAAAAGGTTTCGGCTGCTTTGCTTTGAAAGATGAAAACATATTATTATCTCGATTTCCATGCAGGAATATACTCGTCCCAGTTATCCATATTATGATGGGCAAAATCCACCATAATAAAGAACAAAAAGAACACCGGACGAATAGTGATAATGAAAGGGAATTTCAGGATATTACACAAGGTGCGCATATCCCACTTGAAATTAAGCATATTAAAGCCCCATTTCTCTAGCCATATAGGCAATTAGTACCACCGGAGTAAAGGCCAAACAGGCCACCAGAACCATGCTAAACCACATTCCAAAGCCCCCAAAAGTTTGCCAGCATGAAAGTACCATTCAAAACCAGTTGCGGGTAATCACGCCTCAACCACGCCACCAGCATCAATGATACGCTACCTGCTAGAAAAAAACAATAGCCCATCGGAATGATTTGCGATGCCACCAGAAACGCACCAATGATGCTAACCAGTGTGCCGAACCATGCTAGAATTTTCATATTGCGCGAGCCTTGCGGGCTTCCCATTCTGTGTTTGTCAACGTATGGCACCGAGTAGCCTTGATGCCATACACATTCAGCATGATAGCATACCATTCGGCATTGTGGTGGCCTTTCACATTAGGATAAACCCTATGTGTAACAAGGTGGGCAACTTCATGGGGAATAGTATCTTTTATGAAATGTTCGGTATGCTCCCACATTAGGGAAGCCGAAAATTCCACGCTATGCGCACCATAACATGCATAACCTGCGGTAGTCTTGAGCCTAGCAGAAATTTTCGTTGTAGGGGTTGCAATATTGCGCAGAATGGGGTAAGCCTTCTGGGCCTTAGCCCATTCGATCGCAACCCTGCGCGTTGCCACATCGAGAAGATATTGTCTGTCCATTCTGGTATTGTAGCGTAATTCTTGGCCTGGCCTAGCATCTTTACATTCGTAATAAAGTGTAACAACGCTTGCGCGGGACCAAAATTGTGTGGTATAATTTTGGCGCGAGTAGCCGACCAAATTGGTCGGCTACTAATCGTTAATCTTCGTAAGATTCTACTTCAATAACTTTACGGTATAAGGTGCGTATTACATCCGCAAAACTATGCACAGTATCAGGAGGTCTATGCCCTTCGTATATTACATCGTCATTATCATTGCGTATTTCTACCCAATCGTCGGATACCTGAATAATTCTAGCCATATCAAATCTCCTTAAAGAACACAGTATAACCACGCTCATTGACAAAGTCAATCAGGGTAATCCCTTGATCCTTCATCGTCTGCACGTCCCTGATGCTGAAGTACGGTCCACCTACAATTTTGAAGTCTTTCCCTTCTGCCCAATCCTTTTCAGTGGTATCACGTCCATAAGCACCATGCGCTACGATGTAAGAACGGTCGAAGCTTGCCACGTTGTTCCCCTTTGAGGTTAGCTAATCCAAGCGCCGAAAGTCCATCCCATTTTACCGTTAGGCTGCATACCATAAACACGAACGTACCTACGGCCGTAGTTTGTAACAGTCAACTTGAATTGGTTCATCATGACAAGACTCCGGTAAAAAGTGGGTTAGTGATCTAACAGAACCAAGTATACAGCAATTTCTGAAGTTTGGCGAAAGTTTACAAACTGTTACATCTCCAGGTTTGCTAGCGTGCGCAGCGTGTAGTGTCAACAATAACCCTGACCGTTACAGGTTGTTACAATCTTTTTGTTGACGCGGACCAAAATTGTGTGGTATAATTTTGGCGCATAATTGTAATCCTTTGTAACAGTTCTGACTTAGTACATTAACTTGGCTTTGTCAAGCATTATTACAAACTGTTACGCATTGTTACAAACTGTTACACATGTCCGTGTCAAGCATTATTACAAACTGTTACACATGCCAGCGCTGTTACAAACTGTTACACATTGGTCCTTGACGCGGGCCAAAATTGTATGATATAATTTTGGCTTTACTTATCTTTACAATCTGTTACATTTACATGTTGTTACAACTTGCCCCTTGACAGGGATTCTATGCACGTGATACAATGGGGGCGGTTATTAGAGTGATTTTTAAAAAGCACACCATATACCCATCCCCAAGGCCACCATCATAGATTTTTTGAGTTTTAACAAGGTGCCGTTTCATGCAGTAACTTCCCCAGATAGAATATATTGTAATTCATTAAACTCAGATAATCAAATAAATTTTCCCAACCCTACCAAAAAATATGCTTGTAATTATTTACACATACTGATATAATTATTGTGTTGTGGGAGTAAAATTTATAAGTTGGATTTTCCTACAGGAGAATTCTATATTGGAAAAACAGCTACATCTTTAGACACTAGATTAGAGAGTAATTCTCATCATAGCAAGAAGATGCAACGTGTCTATAATAAGTATAAACAGTTACCTAGTATAACGGTATTAGAAGAAGTAGTGCAGTGTAGTGAAATAAACAATAGAGAAAGATTCTGGATTAAAGAACTTGATGCAGTTAATTCTGGACTAAACTCTACTGAAGGTGGCGAGGGGCCCGGCATTGGGGAGTATAATCATCAAGCTAAATACTCTCTAGATGATTATTTAGCTATAGTAGTATTTTTAGCAGATACTGATATGTCCTTGATAGATATAGCAGATGTAACTATAAAAACTGTTCAACACATAAGTTGCGGAGAATCTCATCAGTATTTAAAAGAAATGCTACCAAGAGAATACGAAATTATGATATCTAAGAAAGGTACTAGGAAACTACCTACGCGTTCTTATGAATATCCGGATCTACTATCCCCGGATGGTAAAATATATAAGGTAACTAACATGTTACAATTTTCAAAAGAACATGGGCTAGATAACTCTACACTTTCTAAATTATTTAGAGGAAAAGCTAAGTCTACAAAAGGTTGGAAGGTAGCTTCAAATGTCTAATTTACCGGTAGCGACGCCTGCGGAAGTACTGGATATAAGTCCAGAAGCCTTAGAGATTGCTAACTGCTATCTAGTCTCCCAAGACTTACAGATTGTGGCAAATGAACTAGATATACCTACGGAGCTTGTAACACAAATACTAGCCAAGAAAGAGGTAAAGGCTTACATTGACCACGTATTCATGAATCTAGGATTTAATAATAGGTTCAAAATACACGCTGCTATGGACGCAGTAATTAAGAAGAAATTCCAAGAACTAGAAGAATCAGATATGGGTAGCACTAAAGACATATCAGAACTTCTAGCATTGAAGCACAAGATGACTATGGATGAGCTTAGTAAGATGATAGAGCTCAAGAAACTAGAGCAAGCTTCAGGTATTAAAAATCAAGTAAATGTACAAATTAACGAAGGTCTATCCGATGGCACTAAGTACGGGGATCTGATACAGAGATTAATGAATGGCTCATCCGTTTAATAAAGCACTAAACTACCTTTCTAGCAAGAAGTATGATAAAGCTCTAGCGATATTTAAGAAACTTTGGAAGGAAACACCCTACAAAGAGATAGCTTTAAATATGGACTCAGCTTACCGAGGCTTATCAGATTTTGATAACGCACTCAAGTACTATCTAGAAGCAAATGCCCCAGATTTACCATACACCGATAATACTTTTAGCGAGACCTATCCTAAGGCACTTAATAACTTAGGACTACTAGCGTATACTTATGAGAATGATGTTGTAGCCTGCGACTTGTATGCAAAAGCATTAGAGGTCGAACCCCAGTACTGGGACGCTCTATGGAATTACTCACAAGCTCTAGGTCGCCGTTATTGCAGCAATAAGTATGATAGACCTGCTCTAGTATGGGAAATGATGGAAGCTAGATTTCACCGGGGAGACGCTGGTGTAACTCTAAAGAATAAGAAAAAGGATCTAATACTATGGGACTACATTACTAAAGTAGATTCAATTGTGGTACTTACTGAACAGGGCTTCGGAGACCACTTACAGTTCGGAAGATATCTTAGCGTACTAGAAAAGTTCGCTGACAAAATATGGGTCCAGTGTGCTGACCGCGCCGCGGTGTTTTACTCAAAATATAATGTTTGTAGTGATCCACTTGAAACTGATGCAACACACGGGGTAGCCTTTTGTAACTTAGCTAGGTTATGTTCAGACATACCCAGCGGCGATTGGTTGAAGGATAAATATGTTCAAAAACTTCCTAACGGAATTCTCGATATTGGAGTTACGTGGTCTGGAAATTCTGCTCATGGCAATGATGCTTATCGTAGCTCTAAGCCCGGATATTTTAAGCAGCTTAGCGAGTGCGGGACTTTATATACTCTTAACCCTACCGAAGTTGGTACTAAAGGGTTTATTGGGTTAGACAGTTCCGGATGGGATGCTACTATTAGAGAGCTAGGGAAGCTAGACTTCGTAGTTTGCGTAGACACTTCAATCGCGCACTTATGTGGATCTCTAGGGATGAAATGCTATTGTATCATGCCATTGTATGATTCAGACTATAGATGGGGCGATTCGTCTATGGGAACATCGAATGTGTGGTATGACTCTGTGCGCGTAATTAGAAACAATGGATCGTGGGAACAAGCAATTAAGGATTGCATTTCGCTTATAAAATATGAAAACAGTTAATACAGCTTATGGTCCTTGTACGTTTTACGGGAAAGACGAGTATATCGGACGATCATTATATAATTATGGTGAATGGAGCGGAGAAGAATGCTCTAAAATCGTTAGCTTAGCAGCTGGTAGAGAAGGTATATGCGTAGACGTAGGAGCTAATATTGGTTTCATGACTATGGCACTGTTAATGGCTGGAGAGGTAGTACATGCGTATGAGCCTCAGCCTGCTATCTATGAGCTTCTAGATAAGAATACTATCGGTTATGATGGAACGTGTTTCATTAGAAACATTGGACTTGGCGATAAGAAGTACACTGCTAAGATGCCTAGGATTCGCTATGGGGCTAAAGGAAACTACGGTGGCGCCGGTATCGGATTTAAATCCGAACTAGGCACAATTGATGTAGAAGTAGAGACTCTAGACTCACAGGAATTAGAGAACGTAAAGTTCATCAAAATCGACGTAGAAGGCTTTGAAGCTGAAGTATTGCGCGGAGGTCGAGAGACGATATTACGCGATAAGCCTGTCATGTACATTGAAGATGATAGAGACGATAAGCGAGCTGGACTATACGCCGAATTGAAGTCTTTAGGGTATGAGTGGGAAGATCATAATCCTCCACTATATCGTGCTGATAACTTCGCTGGACTTCAGAAGAATATTTGGGATAAGGAGTATGTTAGCCATAACATAATCTGCCGTGCTAGAAGTTAGTAGACCCGGAATTGATTACGATTCCGTAACTGAATACCCTATAGCGGAAAGATTCATTAAGTTACCTATCGTACCCTATTTAAAGATGCTGCCCGTAGTGGATAGCAATACGTTTGAGAAATCTACTGCTTGGGATCAGACTAATCGCCCTCAGATCGCGTTGATTAACTGCGTAAATAATCCAAAGTATAGATTCGTATGTGCAGCACTTAGTAGACGTTTAGGGAAGACATACATCAGTAATATTATAGCACAGCTAGTATTACTTGTCCCAGGATGTAATGTACTGATTATGTCTCCCAACTTTTCGCTTAGTTCGATCTCATTTGAAATACAGCGTAAGTTAATTAGTAGTTTTGATCTAGAAGTAGATAAGAACAACCTTAAGGATAAGGTTGTAGAACTATCAAATGGATCAACCGTTAGAATGGGTTCATTATCTACTGTGGATAGTTGCGTTGGGCGTTCATACAACCTAATCGTATTCGATGAAGCCGCTCTAGGAGCAGACGGAGAAGAAGCGTTTAATGTATCTTTGCGCCCTACACTAGATAGACCAAATAGTAAAGCTATATTCATTAGTACTCCCCGTGGTAAGAATAACTGGTTTAGTAAGTTCTTTAACCGCGGTTACGACCCTGAGTTCCCAGAGTGGATCTCGATCAAGGCAGACTACTCAGAGAATCCTAGAATGAGTGCTTCAGACGTGGCATCCGCACGGGCTAGCATGAGCAAGGCTTTCTTTGAGCAAGAATACATGGCTAACTTTAGCATGTATGAAGGTCAGATTTTCGTAGTACCCAATGAAGCTATAGTTGATTATGTGCCAAAAGACGGAGATGAGAAGTTCGCAGGACTGGATCCAGGCTTTAGAGACCCAACTGCCTTCATAGTAATAGTATACGTAGCACAGGAAGATTCGTACCACATTGTAGACGAGTATCTAGAGTCTGAAGCTACGACACCTGTACACGTTGAAAGATTTAAAGAACTAATTGGTAAATGGGACATTGATGCTATCTTCATTGACTCCGCTGCTCCACAGTTTGCTGCTGACTTAGCTCACATCCACGACATTGCTACTATAAAGGCTAAGAAAGAAGTACTAGCAGGTATTGCTCGTGTACAATCTTTACTAGAACAAGGTAAGTTACGTATTAGTCCTCACTGTACTAAAACCTTGGCGGCTTTTGATCAGTATCAGTGGGATCAACGGGATACTCTAATAAAAGAGAAGCCTGAACATAAACATAGTCACATACCAGACGCAGTACGCTACGCCTTACATACATTTACAGCATAAAAAGCCCGCAATACTAAGTATTGCAGGCTTTTTCATTCATATATCCATACGTCATTACCGCAGTCGTAAACTTTGTAGTACCCAGCCGCTGTCATAATCTCTGTTTCCGATAATTCTTCCTTATAATACTGCGGAAACCTAT
>OFQX01000576.1_pt1 | contig 11097 bp, 28 predicted proteins | sample 1542951 | NCBI WGS metagenome assembly OFQX01 (sample SAMN07774215, study PRJEB24372) | wastewater metagenome | isolation source: WWTP Novara (Effluent) | place: Italy: Novara | collected 2015-12
ATGAGCTCGGCGACCTGCCACACGTCAGCGGCGTGCTCGGCGATCTCCGCCTCGGTGCGCACGATGACGCCGCGGCCGAAGTAGCGATCCGGCTCTTCGGCGATCTGCTGGACGATCCGCTGCTCGTACGAATCCGGCGTTTCGTTCTGCTTGCCGCGAAGGCCGGTCTTGCGGATCACGTCGTACTGAACGCCCGCGGCGTCGTAGCCGAGCGCATGCGCCGCGGCGAGATACCCGCTCACCTGACTGTCGAGCGTGAGCCGGCGCCAGTAGGTGGAGCCGGGCGCGATGTCCTCGGAGGTAGTTTTCAGCTCGTGGATGAGGATCACGCGGACAACCCCAGCGACATCGCCGCGCACGCCTTCGCGTCCTCGCATTCGCCCTTGGCGATTGCCTGAAGCACCGCGAATTGCAGGTCGGATTGCATCTCGAGCGCAACGTCATCATCCGTCGTCTGCTCGATTTCAGACAAAGCTTCGCGGACCTTTTCTTTGCTCAGCATCGTGTTCACCTTTTCGTGTTACGTCGCGAGCACAACTGCGCGCGTCGTGAGTGGTACCATAATGGTACCGTTAGCTTCTGTCAACCTTCAATCCCTCACCACCACGCCCCCGAACATCCGCGCCAGCGCGATGGCCTGCACGGCGGCGAACGTCAGCGCATGCCGCTCTTCGACCCACTCGTATGCGCCCGTCGTGGAGCGGCCGAGATAGCGCGTGATGGCGCCGCAGTTGTAGCGGACCTTCATTGGTTCACCTTGCGTCCGGCGTAGAACTCGACGGGAAACACCCGCGCCGCGTCGACCTGGTTTGAGCGCCACGCGCGAACGTTCTCGATGCGACCCTTGCTCCACTTCGCGCACGCGGGATCGCCCATGTGCAGCATCAAGCTCCACGTCGCCCAGCGCGGATCGTCGCCGGCTGGGATCCGGTTGTCGTTGTGCGTCTTGCGCTTCGTCGCGTGGCGATCCTTCACCGGGCATCCCCAATGCCAGGGCGCGCTCGCGCGGATGTTCTGCGCGCTGTTCGGCTTCTCGACGCCGCAGTGAACGCAGCGCACGGTCCAAGTGCGCTTCTCGACGTGAGCGACGACGCGCCACGTGCCGAATGTCTGGTCGATCACGGCCACCCCTGCATGGCTCGCTGCACGTCGCGCAGTCGCCCGGTAAGGAGACGCACCTGCTCTTTCAGGTCGGCGATCTCCCGCTCGTGCTCGCAAGTGAGGCACACGCGCGCGAGTTGGCCGTGGACGCACGCGAGGCCGAGTGGACCGGGGCACGTGTGCGCGCCCGTGTAGGAGCGCGAGCAAGACTCACACTTGTAGTGTTTCACATCTCCCCCCGATCCAACGCGCGACCGATGAGGATCGCCGAGAGCATGCAGAATGCACAGAAGCCCAATATCCACATCATCGGAAGTACGTCCCCCGTGCTTCTTCGAGCATGTCGTCGGCGAGCTGCTCCGTGAGAGACATCCTCAGCGCGGCCATGGCGGCGGATGCCTTGGAGAGCGCGAGTCGGCCGCGTGGATGCTTTACGTCGAGCCGGAGCGTCGCGAGGTCGGCCTCGATGCTGGCGATGCGGCGAGAGCGTTGCGCGGGGGTCATCGCTCCTCCCAGGCAGTGAGGAAGAGTACGACCCCCCAGAGGATGAGCGCGCACCACACCCACCTGAGCGGCGTGGCGCGATACAGGACGCGCCCTTGCGTGTCGGTCACGTCGCCGTCTGCTAGGCGCGCATCGTCGACCGAGCGCAGCGGAACCCCTCGTTGCATCATGATGACCTCCGTGAGTGAATCCGAACAATGCGCTTGCAATCTAGCCGTGTCAAGATTAGAATTACAACCCATGACGACTCCGACCAAGCCCCGGCCACCCGCGACACTCTACGTCAGAATGACCCGCGCCGACCGCCGCCGCGTAGCCGAAGTGGCACAAAAGCTAGGATTCCGTAGTGATTCCGCATGGGTACTGGCGATGCTAAAAAAGTGCATCGCGGACCTTGACGCTACGGCTAGCCAGGGCTAGATTGGGTTGTGTCGGGGAGAGACTCCGGCAGAAAAGGGGAATCGATGAGCACTCAGGGAATCGTGACAGTGACGGTAGCCGCGGACGCCGACCAGGATGACTGCCTCTCGGCCGCGGCCGCGGCGTACATCTCGGAGCACCCGGACCTGACTGGCTACGATCTGGCACCGGCATGGGCCGACGACGATCGCGAGCACGTCACGCTCAGCGTGCCGGCATGGTCGGTGCAGCCGTGAGCGCGCCCCGCTACACCATCCGCCACGAGCACAACGGCTTCGCTCGTGAGCGCACGGGCTACGTCGATCTCGCGGACGCCTGGGCCGGCGTGCGCAGGACGATCGCCGAGGACGGTTGGGCCGAGTTGGTCGCAACCGACCCGGCCACCGGAGAAGAGACCGTGCAATTCTACGGCCGCAAGGTGTCGCGATGAGCGCCCTATCGATCCACATCGACCCGCGAACGGCAGCCGTCGCGCGCCAGTGGCACGCAGCCCAACGTCTCGCGATCAAAGCCGTGGCCGACTGCGACGAGCATGTCGAGATCGGCGACGAGGACGACGACCCCATGTCTCACGAGGACATGGCAGCGCGGATGCTGGACGAGCTCAGCACGCGCCTCGGCGACGAGGCGATCGGGCTCGACGTCTACACGGTGTGCGGCGACGAGCGACACGCGGTGCGCTGGACGGTGCGCTGGTGGGACGAGATGCGCGATCCGTGCGGCCGAAAGCTCCCGTGGATTGCCGAGGGGCCGATGGTCGCTTGGGATGCGGCGAAGGGGTGTCCGCGATGAGCAGCTGGTACCGCACCTCGTGGGCTCAACGCCAGATGCGGCAGGTGATGGCCACGCTCCCGGCACCGGAGCCGTCGGCGCCTCCGGCACCGGTCACCACATCGACGCTCGCGTCCGTGGTGGCTCTGCGAGCTCGGCTCAACTGCAATCCGACGCGGGCGCTCCCGACGCTCGAGGACGAGGCGCGCGCGGAGTGCCAGCGGATCCAAGCTGCTCTCAACGGCAGCGAGTTCACGCGGCACTGCGTCCGCGGTTGGCTGGAGGGGCGGTCATGACCCCCGTCCACATCGTCAAGCTCTGCCCCTGCTGCCATCGGGCGTACACCCTCGACCAGTGGGAGGATCTGCCCGAGGTCGGCACGCAGCCGGACGGCGACGGCTACGTGTTGGTACTCAGAAATTGCCCGTGCGGTAGCACGCTGGCAATTCGCACGGAGGCTATCCAATGATGCTCGACATGTACGCCAGCGCCCCCGCAGATGTCGTCTACGCGGTCACCTACCGATTCCCCGGCGGGAGCTCGTGGACGCTCCACCGAACGCTCGCGAGCGCAACGGGCAAGGTCGGCGGAATCCTCGGCCAAGCGCCGGGCGAGTGGTACCGCTGCGAGGGCGGGTATCGGTGGAAGCGGCGGGGCGCGCTTCCGATAACAGACGGGCACTACGAAATCGTAGTCGAGGAGCGCGAGGTTCTGCGGTGACCGCCGGGACGAGGTCGTGCGCGAAGGGTGACGTTTGAATCCGCGGAATTAACAGACGGAGAATTTAACACGCCATGAACCAGTACATTTACGTAAGACCGCGAGATGACGGGCAAGGCTGGGCCGTTGACGTGTACGACGGACGCCGCGCCTGGGCCAAAACGCACCTCGGAGAGCGGCCTTTGAACAAGGCCGAGGCTCACAGGGTGGCTCACAAACTCCGCGACCCGAAATTTTACAGCCCGCGAACGCCCCGCGCGGTTAACAGCCTGACCGTCGAGCGCGGACCGAAGAACGGAGGCGGCAAGTGAGTAACAGCCAATGGCACGACGACCAGTCAGTCGGCGAGCGCGCGTTGCGCGAGCACAAGCGCCTCGCCGATCTTGACTCGCGACTGGGTGACGCGCTGCGCGCGAGCGGCATCAATGCGGCCGACGCGCTTGCGGTGCAGGCGCTCTACGCGACAGCCGGGCAGTCGGGCTCCCATCGGATCGTCTCAGCCCTGCGAGCCATCGAGGCATGGCTCAGAGAGGGAGGCGCTCTGTGAGTAGTCTGGGACACGAGTGGGCGAAGCACGAGGAGCACGAGGGTTGGTCCGTCTGCTCGCGTTGCGGCATGGTCCGGACGCGTTGCGGCATGGTCCGCAACTACGACCGCGAGCAGACGACGTGCAGCGGCGCGTTGCCGAAGATCCGGCAGCGCAGCGAGATCGAGGACTGCGGCCAGGATGGCGTGTGCAGGCTTTCTCCGGGCTGCAATCGGCATTGGGAGGAACGGAACCGCGAGCTGGTGCGCGAGAACGAGGTCCTGCGTTCCAACAGCGATCACCTAAGCTCCGAGAACGCCTCGCTGGCCAGTCAGGTCGAGTCGATGGCGATGCGCATCGAAAGTCTCGCCGAGGAGTTGGCGAAGCCTGAGGACGTGAGGCTCCGCGAAGTGATCGATGCGCTGGACGGGCGCGCGGTCATCTTCGACGGCCTTGGCGAGCGCGCTGGGCACTTGCTCGACGAGATGGACGAATGGATCGAGAGGGCTGGAGAGGCCGAGCGAATGGTGGAAGACGCGCGCCGCATCCTCTCCAGCGTCGCGGAGAGCATGACCGAGCACGCATACCAGGAGCTAGCGTCGGCGCTTGAATCGCCCCCTCGTATCGCAGGCAAGACCGCAGACTTTGACCCGCCTGGTCGTGAGTACACGGTGGGTGACGCTCTCGGACTGAGGAGGGACCGATGACGCTGTCGCGCACCGAAGAGATTCGGCGGGTGGCCGACGAATGGGAGTTCGACAAACGCATCCCCGCACATCGCGCAGCCAGGCTGCTCAAGGAGCTGTTGCGTCGAGTTGACGAGCTGGAGCGCGGGATTGGTCAAATGCGGCTGATTGCAGGCCTCCCGCTTCCGCCCGACGTGGCCGAGAAGGTGGCCGAATGTGACCGCCTCCGCAAGCTGTTCGACGACGCCGGAGAGGGGCAATACAACGTGCTGAATCTCGTGGAGAGCTACCAGCGCAACTCGATGGAGGCAGACGAGCGCCTGCGCGCGGTCCGCAAGCTGCTCGAAGAGAACGGCTGCGAATGTCCATGCGACCATCACCCGGACGAGCGAGGTGACGACTGCGAGGTGTGCCTCGCGTGTCGCATCGGTGAGGCGGTAGGGAAGTGAGTTCGTGCAGAGCGACGAATGCGAAGGCGCGAACGATTCGGGCCGCCCTCGCGGCGGCGAAGTTGGGGGGTGGGTGATGGCTGTCAACCTTGGCCGCGCCCGACGGTGGAGCAGGCGTGGAACACTGGAGGAGCGTATCGAGCGCACCGCGACCCGACTCAGCGCGCGCGGGCTGAGCGACCTAAGCGCCTCGATTGCGGCCGTCGAAACACATGCGCCTCTCCCGCGATGCGAGCACGGCTCACCGTTGCGTGACGGCGCCGGCGAGTTCCTCGAACCGTTGTGCGGGTGCTCCGCCCTCCCCGCCAAGCCCGGGGGCGTGAAGCCATGAGCCTCCGCGATAGCCTGCTGTCCCTCGCTGATAAGCTGGAGTTGACGGCCCTCCGCGCGCGCGTCGCCGAGCTGGAAGCGGAGCGGGACCGCATGCGGCCGGTCGTCAGTGCGGCGGTGAAGTACGATGCCGCGCTGCGGGAGTACAGCGAACGAGGGGACGACGATCCGGAGTTCCAGCGGCCGGTGACGATTGCTGAGTCGGCGCTCACCGAAGCCGCAAATCTGGGGGTCGAGCTACTCGAAGCCGTCACCGCCTACCTCGCCGCGACGCCGAAGGAGCCGCGATGAGCCGCACCGGCACGTGGTTCTGGTCGCGCGAGTTCGCCCTTGGCCCGCTGCGCGCACACTTCTTTCGGATGCCGCGGAGCAGCGTCCGAGGGTTCGCGTGGGCGCATCGCCTCTGCGTGGAAGCGTGGCGCCTGCATGTGTTGCTGACGGTCGAGCCGAAGGAGCCACGATGAGGGCGCGCAAGACAGCGCTGGCGATCCTCGATGACCTGGCAGGTCGCCGCGGGATTCCAGACGACCTGGTGCATGGCGATGACTGGGAGCAGGCGCGAACCAAAGCGGACGCGCTCGTGGTCGACGCTCTGCTCTCCGAACGCCGCGCCGTCCTGCTCCGCGTGGCGGGGGAGTTGACGGCTGCGGCGACGGGTGATGCCTGGGACCCAGCCAGTCGTGGCAGGTTGCTCGACATGGCCGCCAAATACGAACGCGAAGCCGCGGATGTGAAGTGATGCTCTGCATGTTGTGTCGGGTTGAACTGTTCGGACACGAGACGCCGCCGTACTGCAACGACTGCACTCCCAGAGCGCAAGCCATCCGCGCCGACGAGCGCGCGAAGGTGGAGCGCGAGGTGGTGGCGTACCTGTACGAGCAGGCGCCCCACTGGCGAGACGAGGACGGAGAGTCAGCACTGATGCACGCGCGCGAGGTAATCGCAGCGGGCGAGCACCGTCCCAAACCGGGACAACCGAAAGAAGGCGGGAAGTGAGCGACGACATGGTCCGCAAGTTCGCCGTGTCGCTCCGCAAGAGCGCGCGCGAAGCCGAGGAAGACGGCGCGGTGAACGTGATGGCGGAACTGTCGCCGCGACTCGCTGCGACAGGTGGCGCGGGCGCTGCTCGCCGCCACCCGCGTCGTGCGCAAGCGGAAGGGCGGGACGAAGTGAGCGATCCCCTTCTCCGACTTCCGCCCATCCCCGAACGCGACTGCGACCAGTGCGGCCAGCCCACCAAGGGAGTCACGTGGTGGATGGAACACCTAGGGTGCAGTCGGTGCGCTGGCGATGACCCGCCGCCGCGCGCGTTTGAGCGCCAAGAGCGACTGCAACTCCTCACCGACGCGCTCGACTTCATCGCGCTGGTGGCGGGCACGACGTGCACCCAAGGGCCGACAGCGACGCATCCGGATTACTGCCTCAAGTGCAGGGCAGACGCGCTGATGCGCAGAGCGGGGAGGGCGAGGTGACCTACGCCGTGACCCACGTAGGCAGCCTGCCGAGCACGTCACGCTGCACGACGTCGACGTCCACGATGACCCCGGCGATCGACGTGTTGAACGGACGCATCTGCGTCATGCAGTAGTCGCACTTCGGCGCCGCGCTCCGCCCGTTGCGGTCGATCTCCCGGCTACACGAGTCCCAGTAGCGCGTGACCTTGAGCCCGTAGAGCTCCTCCGACGTCAGCACGCAGCCGGCGCCAACGTACAGCCCTGCCTCGTATCCTCCGGCCTGCACTTGCCCCGCCCACGCGTTGATCTTCGCAGCGATGACCGGCGCCGGGTCCGTCTCGCCCTCGAGGTCGAGCCACACCGTGACGCCCTCGGGGATGCCGAGCTTGCGCAGCTCGGAGATCGCCGACATGCCCGAGTACGCCTTCGCGTACGTGACCGGCATGCAGGCGAGGCCAGCGCTCATGATGCAGGCGAGCTCCTCGGCGCTCAGCGAGCCGAGGTAGCGGACGACGAACGCCATCCCCTCGCGACGCAGCGCCGACGCGGTGACCGGCGTGAGCCGCTGCACCGTGTCGACTCCGAGCGCGAACGGGCGCGCGATGGTGGCGATCATCGCCGCCCCTCCACGCTGGTCGTCGGCTCATCCGCTCCCAGGTCGCGCCGCGCCTGCTCGATGACGATGGCGCGGGCTGCCTTGATCATCGCCTGGCGCTCGGCTTCGGCCGGGTCGGCGGAGAGCGCGGCGAGGGCAGCGTCCTTGATGAGCTCGACGGCGATGGCTTCCAGGGCGCTCATTCGCACGGCCCCCCGTCGACGTGGTGCTTCGCATCCACGCCCCGCACGCATCCGCAGAACGACGCGAACGTGCCGCCGTCCTTCGCGGCCACGCGGCACTGCTCGTACTCCGCAGTGGCCTGCGCGGTCTCTCCGAGGTTCGCCGCGTGCTGCGCTGGGGTGACGGTGCAGGCGAGGAAGAGTCGGCAGACGACCACCCACACGCCGAACGCGAGCACGACGCGGATCATTCTTGCACCTCGCTGGGCTTCGACGCCGGCACGATCGCATCGTGCACCGCGGCGATCTTCACGTCTCGCGCGGCGCTGGCGGCGATCTGCGCGTCCTGCTTCGCCCCTACGGTGCGGAGCTTCGCCAGCACGCTGACGAGCCCCCCGATGGCGACCACGAGCGCGGTGACTGCGGTAATGATGGCGGTGATGTTCTCGGCGTTCATTTCTTACCCTCGTCGTCGTTGGGAATGTACTTGTAGCGCGTCGCCGGGGTTCCGCTCGGCGGAGAGTGCTTCCGAATGCCCACGTCGAGCGCCCTGGACAGCGCCTCGATCTTCTGGCCGATGCGGGTGTCGAAGTCGTCGATCGCCTTCGTGAGCCGGTCGATGCCTTTCTCGAACGCCTTGTCCCGCTCCTCGGAGCGCGCGTGCTCCGTCACGAGCGCCGCGTCCTGCTTCTCGCTTGCCGTCACGCGAGCCTTGAGCTCGGAGATGTCGCCCCGAAGCGTCGCGTACACCACGCCGATGAGGGCAACGATGACGAATCCCGCGATGCTGAGGACGGTGGCGTCGGTCATATTCCCGTGACCTCTCCCATTTCGAGCGTGATGAAAAAATTCACGTTGTCAGCTCCCGGATCGCATAGGAAGCTCAGTACGCCACCTCCGGGTACACTGATCGTCACCGCCCATCCTTGTGCTGCGAGGGATCCTGCGCCAGCGGTCGTATCATTCTGATCGATCGACACCGTAGCGCCGGTGTCGATCCTCACCAGAAGTTCGTGAACTTCTTTCGCCCGTTTTGCGTTGCCTGCCGTCGTCGCCACGATGCGTACGACGATATCGCTCAATGAATGAATCGGCAGTGTAAACGTGCCGCCCATGACGTCGAGCGCGAGAGCGGGAACTCCCGCGAGCGCGTACACGAGGAGCGTGTCGATCTTCTTGTGGACGAAGTTGTCGGAGCCGCCACCAGCGACGAACTCGCCGGGTCGCTCCGACGCTCCCTTGTATCCGCAGACGAACGCCCCTTGAGCGCCCTGCTGCGTGTAACAGTAGGAGCCGTGGACGTGAGAGTATCGCCCGTGAGCGTAACCGCCGAAGCCAACGATCGTCGCGTTTTGCCCGTCAGCCCCACCGGCAACTCCAGCGCTGACGAGTTCACCGATAGCCACGCTACCCGCCGATCTCGCAGACGTGTACGCGCCGATGGCGACGGCGTAGGTCTGATCCGTGAGAGCATCAATACCCATGGCAAGCGAGCCGTCGCCGCTCGCAATACAGCCCGTTGCGCCCTTCCACCCCCACGCAAAGGCATGCTGACCGCTGGCGGTCGCGTCGAATCCGCCTGCGAAAGATCCGACGCCGGACGCGGTGACATTTTCGCCCAGCGCCACGGAAGCGAACCCGGACGCTGTCGCGCTGACGCCTCCGCATGTCGCGCCGATCCCGGTCGCCGAGCAGCCGAGTTGCTCTAGCTTCGAATCAACCAGAGTGCATCCGGTGCTCATGCGCCCACCGTGATCCCGTAACGCGCGCTCGCGTACGCTTCGAGCAACGTGCGATCTGCAGCCGACACCACGCCGGACCAGATCGCGATCTCCGCGATGTCCCAGTTCGCGAACGCTCCGCCTCCCGCGTAGTTGCCGATGCTCAGACCCTGGAGACCGGCCGCGCCGATCGCCCCGCTTGCAACCGCGGTATGCGCGTTGACGTACATGTTCGACGTAGCGCCGTTGAACTCGACGAAGATGATCGACGCGAGAAGCGGGTCGTTAGCCGGCGCAAGGATCGACGTCGTGAACGCCTGAAGTGTTCCGGCAGAGTCGATGATCGCGCACTGCGTCGGATCGCTCACGTTGTCGAGCGCATAATAGTTGCTGACGTTCGACAGCGAGCGCCCCACGAGCATCACCGTAAACGGTTGTGTGAGCGCCACCGCCCACGCCCCGGTGGCCATCTTGTCCGACCCCGTGAAGGTGAACGTCTGCTGATTGTTGAACGCAGCGGACGCAGCGAGCGAAGGCTGGATCGCGCCGACCGCCTGAGCTGCGTTCTTGTTCGCGTCGCCGGTTCCGCTCTGGTCGAGCCACGCGGAGACGGACGCGCCGAGATCCGCCCGATACCACGCCTTGTTATTTGCGACGGTGATCGGCGAGAACGCAGCGGGAATCACCCCGCCGCCCGCGCGCATCACTCGCCGCTCGAATCGCCGGTTCACGGCGTCGCCTGGAGGCCCGTGCCGCCCTTGGTACCGGAGGAGCGCCACCACTTCAGGTTGAACGACGCGGAGCCGAGCACGTCCATGTAGCGCTCGTTCTTGCCGATCCAGAAGTGAGCGATGCCCGCGGCTCCCAGCGTCGCCGCATCGACGAGCAGAAGGCCCGTCGTGCTCGTGGTGCCAGGGTTCGTCGACACCGGCCGGAACCGGATGTAGACGTTCCCGCCAACGGGCTGCAACGACACCCAGAACCCGCCGCCGCGGAGGTACTGCGGGTTCGCAGCCGCGACGCTGTTCTTGGTGAGGTCGAACGCGGCAGCCGCTCCGACCGCTGCGTTCTGCATCTCGTGAAAGAGCGCATCGTCGTAGCCGTCAATGGCGGCCGTGAGGTCGGTGATGGCGCTCGGCCCCTTGAGGCACGCGGCCTGAAAATCTGCTTCTTGTGCGGTCATCCTAGTTCATCCTCTCCAGTGGTCAGATCGCTGTGCTTGGTTTGGGTCGGTGTGTTTCGCGCCGTGTCGGCCGCTTGGGATTCCTGCGCGGCCTGCTGATAGATGGCCTGCTGCGACTGAATGAACTGCGGCTCTTGGTCCGGCGTCGCGGGCGTGCGGAGGAGGATCCCGAGCTGGCGAAGCTTCGCGCCGCTGGGGAGATCCTTCTGCGCCGTGATGCCGATGAGCGCCTGATGAAAGCTCCGGCGCAGGTCCTCCGCGAGCTTCGGGTACATCGCATCGAGCGCATCGACGTGCTCGGCTCGGAGGGTGCCCGTCTTCATCGCGTAGCCGATCGTCCCAATGGGGTCCTCGAACACGTCAGCCTTGGCGTTCCAGCTCATGAGCTGCGACTTGCTCGGCTCGTTGCGGATCGTCGGAATCAGCGGCGTCTTGGGCGTGCCTTGGGGGACCTG
>OFQX01000577.1_pt1 | contig 11079 bp, 17 predicted proteins | sample 1542951 | NCBI WGS metagenome assembly OFQX01 (sample SAMN07774215, study PRJEB24372) | wastewater metagenome | isolation source: WWTP Novara (Effluent) | place: Italy: Novara | collected 2015-12
TGTTCCTAGAGTATAAATATAGGAAGGAGGATTATCGACTATGCCAAGTTCTGGGCCTGTTTTTGTAAGTTGACCACCTGATGTGTAAGCACCTACAGTTGTGATTGGAAGACCATAAACGTCATACAAACCAAAAGTTGAAGATGAAAGAACATCTACAACAAATGTTTGGTTGTTAAGTTCAGGACCAATTGTTCCAACTACTTTTGTGATAACAATACGATCACCATCTACAAGTCCGTGACTAGCAGCAGTTATTACGCAAGGTGTAGCTGTTGTAGCTCCTGTAATAGTGACGTGTTGGTTTGTAAAACCACCATCTGTGCTAGCATCAGTAATACCGTTTGTTGTCTCAAGAGTTGAGGTCAAATCGGTTGTTCCTCGTGCAATGATAAGAGCATCTCCAGCAGGGAAATCTCTAAACCAAACGCCTTGGATGTTGTTTGAGTTAGTTGCAAACTTTGTATAGTTAAACCACTCAATTTTATCTGCTTGCCAAGGCAAGACTAGATCGTATGCAGCACCATCTGATTGAAAGTAACCTGCATATGTATTTGTTACCTGGCCGATTTCTCTCAAACCAGTGTAAATATTTGTTGATGTTCCTAATGGAGCAGTCATGTTTTCACCTACCCTTTTGTACTTCTTAAGTTTACACACCAAGAATCGTCAAGGATTACGCTTCCAAGACGGCCCTTCCAGCCCATTGTCTGTCTTTGGTTCAATGGATCTTGACCAGCTCCTAAAGGCTTGATGATCATTTCCATTGACTGATCGTCAATCATGATTCTTCCATAAGCGTTAGCTGCGAATAGAATGTTTGAATAAACAGCTGGAGCTACTGATGTATCTTTGTAACCTTCAGATGTCATAACTAGACGAACTTCATCACATGAACCCAGTTCTGCTTCAAGAACTGATTGTTGACGTGGGTAATCAGCAGTAGCTAAGAAGTTAGCAAGATTTTTAAAATCTGTTCTTAGATCTGTTGACATAATCATCCAATAAGCTGCCCATACAGGAGCTGTTCCAAAGGCGTTTGTACCTTCTTGGTTTGGTGATAATTTCTTACCGTTGTTTTCAGTAACGAAATCAACAGCTAACTCTAAGTCTGTTGTAGTTACTTCTGTGATAGCATTTCCGTTAACGCCATTTAGGCAGTCGATTTGCGCTGAAGTTGCTACAAGCATATTACGAACTATTTTGTCGTAAGTAGATGCCATATTTTGTGCAAGCATATCAGCTACTTCGTTAGCAGTCTGATCTTGAACAGTGATGATTACGTCATCAGATAGCTCTACGACCTTACCATACTGAGATACAGTAGCAGTAATATCGAATTTAGTTACCTGCTCAGCATTAGGTGTTACACCTTCTGTAAGTGGTGTCAAAGCATCAGCTAAGTTGTCGAATCTACGGAAGATAGCGTTTTTACTGTTCTTCTGTGGAATTCTTCTTTCTTGTGCGAAATAGCCATAAACATAGTAAGGCTGATGACGATCAAGAAGAATGTTATCGAAGAACAAGTTAACTTCTGGGTCAACTTGTACTGTCGTTGTTGTTCCTGCGGCCATTTTTTTCTCCTAGTCAAAAAATGTTTTGACAAGAGAGGCAAAATTTTTTATGCCTCGCCTCGGAGCACCTTCTGTCTATATTCCCTAAATTCTTTTTTACCTTGGATGCTTTTCAGATATTCAGTTCCACTAGGCTGCGCAGATTTTCCGACTTCCACCGGAGATCTAGGCTTATTAGCATTTTCAACAATCCGTTTTGCATCCATTGATCCCACTTTCTGCCGAGGTTTTTCCTCTAACAAATGCATGTAATCATCCACGATTTCATTCGCTCTGGCTAATCGATTCAAGGCATTATCAACACTCGCTGCTAACCAAGGTTTCTTGTCTAAAATTGGTTTCAAATATGTGTTAATCTTTTGAACTGCCTCTGGATTCATGTCTTGATAGACCTGCTCAAGAATCTCTCTTTTTGTGAGAGCTTTCTCTTCTTTAAAAGATCCCTTAGTCACTAAAGCTTCTGGGTCTTCCTCTTCTTCAGGTGCAACGTTTTTGTTAGCCATCATTTCTTCATACACTTTCGTGCGTGTTTCTAGTTCTTGGCGCTTTCTACGTTCTGCCTGTAAAGCAGCAAGTGGAACCATCTTTGGTTCTTCTTGTTGTATTTCCTGAGACTCGACTTCCACCTGCTCGGAGACCGCTGCTGGAATGTCTTCTTGTTCTTCAATAGTCATAAAACTCCCGTATTTCTACCATTACTTCGGTAGCAAGATTGTTGAACCCGTATTTCCGCCGGTTACACGGATGGACTTCCCTAATGTGGGAAAACTTAATAAATCGCCAGGATGCATGATCCATAGCAAAGTTTTAACACCTCGTTTATTGTCCACTTCATAAACAAAGCTCTGTTTCACAATTCCAGGTTTTTCTTCACACGCCTGTAAAAAAGGACGTATAATGTCTTTACCTTTCTTTTTTTCAACCACTGCCTTCCCCAGAATCCAGTATTTATCTTTATGAGAATTCTCATTTAAGATTTTTTCTAGCAGATGATTAAAGTGAGAAGTGATTCCCTCTCTAGTTTCTATGTGCTGTCTTAACTGTTCTTCTGGAGATAGAATTAGCATGGTTGTCCTCTAAGAGATTCTTTCTTAGCTTCTTCGTTTTTAGAGCTCATCGCTTTCATACGATCAGAATTACCATAACCAGGTCCGATAGAAGAACCTTTCATTGGAACGCTTAGTGGATTACCTTTTGTGCTGTAATTACCAAACGCTTTTGCTCCAGCAGATCCAGTAGGAGGATGATAACCAGGGTTATTCTGTCCACCATATGTCTCCATAAGGGGCATCATCTTATTAGATGTTGATGTACCTTTAGCCATATTGTTACCTATTGTTTAAGGGCTTGTGCCCGATTCATATCCTTTTGCAATTCGGCTTCTGCCTCTTGCTTCTCTTGCTGCCTCATATCGGCAGCGAGCTGTAGAACCTCGATCAATCGTTTACGAGGAATATCTTCTATCTGAGCGATAGTCTTAGCGTTATCCAAGAATGCTTTTGCGTGATTTTGTACAACTTCAGATTCACGTTCTTTAGCTAAACCAATGTCAGATAGAACTCTAGCTCTACGCTCCTCAGCCAAGGCAGTTGATTGATTGATTGCAGCCATATCAAGCATTTTCTTAACTTCGTTAGCTTCTTGTTCAGCAGCTGCGGCTGCTTGCGCTTGTTCTGCTTGTTGACGTAGAATTTGATGTAACTTATTACTTCCTTGAAGAGGTGCAACTTCCATGATATCTGACCAAGGAATTGGTGCTCCAAGAGCCACAAGTTGAAGTAATTGATAATAATAAGCTTCTCTCTGAGTAGCTGTTTTGACGGCTTGTTTAATTGCACAGTCATATTCTTCAAATTGACCAGATAAGAATTCTTCTGTAGGTTGTTCTCCAATGATTCTTTCTATCTTTCCAGGTGAGTAATTCTTTTGAACACATTCGATAACTAACTTTCCAAGGAATTTTTTACTTTGCTCAAGGTTATCGAAGATTCCTCTATTACCTTTGAGACCGTTTGAGGCTCTAACCTCTGCCAGCTTCCCTGACACTTGTGAGTCCCCAACAGAAGAAAGACCGAGCAACTCATCAGAGGCACCAGGGATTTCCATAATGTTTTTGTCGATAATATCTTGATATTGGAGATAGCCTGGAGGTATATTGGGAGGAGAGATTTCTCTAACATCTGCATTGACATCATAACCCTCATTTACAACAATTTGTTTACCTTGACCAGCCTGCATAAGCATGTTTGGATCAAGTACAGCACCATTCTTTGTAATCCAACCTGTATTGATTATCGATTCCATCAAATCGATGATTTGGCTATGACGCCTGTTATATTGTCTTTGAGCATCTCTAACCGATCTGACAATTCCTTGAATCTTTAATTCAAAAGTATCTATCAATGGCTCGTGGTATAAAAGTACTGGAACGAATGGATAGCTATCGAGGCCCGTGGGATCAGGACCAGTGTATAACAACTGACCAGAAACAATAATATTGAGTTCAACCGTGCGTTTGTGGGAAGTGATAAGCTGTAAGCGAGGAGTTTGTTTAAGTAGTTCTTTAAGTTCTTTCTCTTCTGCTTTATCACCATTCCACTCCTCAGTTACACCGGTTTCCATGTCTACTAGGTATTTCTGTTCTTTGTTGATTCTTTTCCAGTATTGATCATAAGTGCATAGATTTTTAGCTATATATGTAGAGTTGTATTGTCTATAGATGCCTAGATATTGATACTTATTATCTCTAATGCCTGTAGGTAAATTATCAATCACAGAAGGCTCTACCCAAGGAAGCATTGATTTGATTTGTTCTTTAGATAAAAGATCACGAGTAGAAGCCTGGTCGCAGTCACTCAAGTCCCTTTTTGTAAAGTAGGGATCAAGCATTAGTGCGTTAAATGGCTTCCAGTATAGCTTTATATCGCCATTTATTTTATCATTGGAATAGTCCATGTAAATACCAACGATAGCTAAACCGGTCTTCAAACTATGTTCAAATGCTTCGGAAATTATATAGTCTGCGTTTGCTTTGTCATAAACGTAATACATGACATCAGAGAATTGATCCGCTGTTTGAGCATCTGATCCTTCAACAGGACTACATACTGTAGCTGTTCTATTTTCTCTCTCATATCCAGAATAAAGATTAACAACTCTTCTAATCTTGTTTAATTCCAAGATCATTCGATTTTGCTTCTCTAATTTTGACTTTTCAAGATTGGTCCAGTTATCACCAGCGTAAGCTCTAAGATCCCTATATGCTGCCGCGTAGTAAACTCCCCATGTTCTGTATGCATCGTAGAAAAAACTATTGAACTGCGCTACTTTGTCGTTTCCACCAAGACCAATATAAGTCATACTTTTCTCAAATAATTATTTGACACTTTAGACAAAAAAATTTAGAGCCATTCTCTTCTCATTCTTGCCCATTCTTCCGCTGTCATTCCAGCTCCAGATCCGGTACGTTGCACTGCTTCTGCTGCATAAATTAAAGACTTTGAGCCGTGTGATGCCCAGTCGTGATAGCTTTTCTCTCTATAACACCCAAGCTTCTCGTTCCATTCTTTCCTAAAGCTTTCAACTGCTTTAATACCTTTCTCACACTTCGATTGATCAAAGAAGAATCTAGGTAACATATTCCTTAGACATTCGATTCCAAACATCTCGTTGGTGTCTCTTGGTAGAATATCTATCTTTAACCCTAATGTTCTTCCTAAGTCTGCAAAAGATTTACCAGATCCTTTCTCTCTAGCTGCCGCATCATGTGGCATAAAATGCTTTTCAAATATGTAAGGTTTATTCTTTAACCACTTTACATAATGAGCTAACGCTTCATCGCTATTCTCGTAGTAATCAATGCAATGCACTTCTTTACCAATGAGTTGAAACACCCAAATAGCACATGAATCCCCGATACCAATATCCCAAGAAGAATAAGTCTTTGCGTTCTCATCGTAAGGGAGATGACAAATTCTTCGTTCTTGTCTTGCCTGAGATATCATCTTCGCAAAGTAATATCCTTCATTCGCTGTCTCAAAGGCTTCTTCAGGTGTTGAGGGATATTCCCTCTTCATATATTCGCCTTGTGTCAGCATCTTTTTGACATACCAAGCTTTTTGCTCAGGTTTTAAAATAATTTCTTTACATTCTAAAGCCTCAAAATACTCTGACATCTCTTTACTTATCAAGACATTTTTTGAATCTAATACATAATCTGGATGTTGCCACCAAGGAAAGAACCAAAGCTTCCAATCCAATGTGCCTAAAGGAGTTCCAGAATCCTCCATCGCTTGGGCTGATTTGCAAAGATTATAGAAGTGACCCTCTCTGCCACGAGCAGTAGACTCAATGCAAACGAATTGCCCGGCTTGTACGGCATTGAGAGCACCCGAAATGATTTCGTTGGCTTTCGTGGGATTTTCTTGGCATACCTTAGCGAATTCTGTAATATGTAATAATTGTAATGTACCACCCCGTAAACTCGTTGCAACCCTAAATACCGAGCCGTTTGCAAATCGCATTTCATGAACGTTGTCTCTGTACGCGTGGCACATGTCTCTAACGAATTGAGGTAAGTTGTCATAAGCGAATTTAACCTTATCTACGAAGATTTCTCTTGCTATGTCTTTATTATCAGCCACAATAGCGGCATTAGTATTAGGTTGAAACAAGCAGTAATCCAAGAATAACAATGCATGAAATGTGGTAATTCCTAACTGTCTTGCCTTTAATACAATATTAAGATTGTGTGGTTTGATTAAGGTTAATTGCGCCCAATTAGGAGTAAAATCAACAACGTTTCCTTCTTTATCTTTTATTTTATAAAGATTTTGCATTCTCCATTGTTGATCCCTTAACAGATCAAATGCTTTTTCCTGAGTTAGAATAATTTTCTCCTTAATGAATGTTTCATTTCTTCGTTCTAACAAATCAAAAAATTTCTTTACACTTTTTTCTTACTTTTCATTAATTTTTGTTTTGGATACATTGATTGAAAATTGAGGTAAGATGATTAAAGGTTTTAGAAAATATCTTTGGATTGGAATTGGAATTTCTTCTATTACTATGTCTACAGGAAATCAATTAATGGCTATTTGGCAACTCTTGCTTTTAATTTTTTGCCTAATATTTATGATTTTGGAGAAATTATTAAATGATAATTGATTGCATAGGATGCTGCCACGGTCACTATCCAAAACTAGAAGGTGGCGATCTTTTGATTGTTACTGGAATATTTTAATATATGAAAACTTGCTCTATTTGTGAAAAAGAATATATAGCATTAGGATATTGTAGATACCATTATACAAAATTTAGAACATATGGGGATCCTAATTTTAAAAAAATAAAGAGAGATAAAAGCTATAAATTTCCAGAAAAATATGAAATTGAGTTTCTAAAGAAAATAATGAAATACGATCCAATTACAGGTAATATATATTGGTCTAGGAACTGGGGTCATGCAAAAATTGGAAATAAAATAGGCAATAAAAATTCTGATGGATACATTGGTTTTACTATTTTAATAGATGGAATAAGAAAATATTATTTAGCTCATAGAGTTGGATTTGCATTTATTAACGATAAATGGCCTTTAGAAATAGATCACATAAATAGAATAAAAGATGATAATCGTATCGAAAATCTTAGGGAAGTCACAAGACAATTGAATTGTGGAAGAATGCAAAAAAGAAAAAGATCTCTTCCTAGAGGTGTTTTATACGTTCCTCATAAAAATAAAAGCAAACCATATTATGCTTGCTGTCACAGAAAACATTTAGGAGCGTTTGCCACCGCAGAAGAAGCGTCCATAGCTTATATAAATGAACATGAAATTTATTATGGAAAGGATGAATTAAAATGTTGATAACTTGTTTAAACTGCTCACACGTCAACGAACGATATCAACCAGTCAATAAGCCTATTAGAGTAATTTTATGAAATTTCGAAAATATCGACGAATGACTGAAGAAGAACAAAAGGCAACTGGATATCCTACAGATATAGATTCTATCAAATATGGGACCTCCCCAATCGAAATAATATTAGGATTCGACCCATTTATAACTTTTGATGAGATAGAATCTGATGTACACCCAAAACCGACAGAATCATCACCCAGTCAATAAGCCTATTAGAGTTATTTTATGAATTAAACAGGTGGAAACACCGGAATCCCAGGCGGAGGAAAATGTGACGGATTTACACATAGAATCTCTGGCCCATTTATCGTGAATTGTCCTCCCTGAATATAAGGAGTAAAATTACGACCATCAATGGCATTTGTATTAGCATCACATAACTGAAAAGTATCCACAGTCACTTGTCGTATGTAGAATAATGTATTGTTAAGCTGCTCCATCCCCGTAGCAAGAGCAAAAGGAATAGTAATAAACTTGGATGCGCGAATCGCTTGACCATTCTGTAGCCCGTGTGCTGTTTTTGTTACTACTATTGGATATGCATTTGTTATTGCTTCTGGTGTGAACTGACGATCTGTAAAGTGGCTTAAAGACGAATCCGGATTATTAGGATAGGGAGACGCAGGCTGCGTATCAATAAACTCATATAAAGGGCTGTCTGGATCTTGTGGATTTGGATTTGTCATATTACTATTCTATTTATCTTTACAAAAATTATTTTACAATCAAATATGAAGAAAAACAAGGAAATTTATATGCCCAAAGCAAAATACGAAAAATCTATAAGAATCAGCCCTAAGCCAGCCAAGAAAGAAGGAATCCTTCAATCTTACTCGGACGGAGCAAGAGAATCAAAGTCTCCTAAGCCGAAGAGTCTCACTCCCCTTAAGAAGAAGTAATTCACATTTCCTGGCGTATACTCTTCCAGCTCCCCAAATGAAGATTACGCCTTTTTTCCTGCCAGTTTCTTCTAAAAAAGTTAATATTTCTCTATTAATAGCATGTTGATCATCAAAAACATACCTTGAAATATATTTACCTTGAGTAACAGTTCCATCATCGAAAAACATCTGAGTCCAGACTTTAACTTCTTCATCAAGCTGTCTAGAATTCAATAGAAAATAATTATTCATATTACGTATCTGCCATTTCAAAAATCATAACAATATGTTCTTTTCTTACTATAGCATATCTTCTATCACAAAACGAACCTATATATTCTTTTGGATTATGACGGTAGGTGTCGCATATGGAATCGACGTCTTCTTTATTTTTCATAATCACTTCTATGTATTCTTCAAATACATTTGAAATATTTTCTATAACAAGTGTTTTTCCATTTGATAACAAAATTCCAAAATACCACATGTCATTTTCATATCCTTCATAAGGATTATTAGTTATTTGTTCTTTATTCATTTCTCATATCCTAAATGGTTAACTAGATCTGTCATTTTATTTCTTGCTAACCCAATGCATGACTTGGGTTAAATTTCTGCAATGAGGACAAGTTGAATTATCAAACTTATTATCTTTTTTCTTTTCAATCTCACATAGTTGACATAACCCAAACTTATAAGCATGGATCATATCAGGATCCCAAGGAAAATTAATAACTAGTCCTTCACTTACTTTTTCTAACATCTATTTCTCATATCCTAAATTAATGACCTTAAAACTAATCGGCTTACCACCAAAGTTAACTTGAGAGCGAATTACCACCCCTTCCCTCTCATTTCCATTCTTGTATTTCCCTTCACCGCGAGTTTCTAGTCCATCTTTACTGAAACAATGATGTGTATCAATAATTTCTGCGCTTGGGAACTTTAATGAATCCAATAATGACAAAAATTCACTCATTTCTAAATATCTATGTTCATCAATCTTGTAACCACTAAAGGCGAAACCATCGATTTCCTTAAGTCCCATTGGATTTGACTGAATCCCAGGCCCAGTCTCCCATTGAAGCGCATATCCCTCTGGAAGTAATTCCTCTAGCTTATATTTGATCGCAACTTGCCAATAACCATTGTTTTCATTGCGCTCTAACTCTAGATTACGTGAACATAACCCAAATTTACCCTTATATCTAAAGGCAGTCGTAGATGAACCATCACACTTCTCTGTAACATAGTAATGTTTTCCCTCTAACTTCTCTATTAACTCTTGGCCTTCCATGTTTTGGTAGTTCGGCTCATCCGTCTTAGGAATAAATGAAGGAAAGTGTCCTATTGCGATTCCTTGAAGATGCGCTGGGACTGGCTTATTATATTTAGTTACACCATTTTCAACTGTTACATCCCTTCCAACAAAGCAACTTTCTCCGAAAACATTGTTTGGCATAATAAGCACTTCACTTGGAGCTCCTTTAAATCTACGCATTTTTACACGCCAATTTGAGCTTTTCATAAAGGACATGCATTCTTGCTCTGGAATCAATGAATCTGGAAGAAATACATTACATAGATCTCCCATTTGAAAATCAGCTTTTCTAACAATCCCTTTCCATTTACCACCTTGTCCACAGACAACTGTTGCCGATACGATAAAGTCGGCACCTTTTATAGGCTGCAAGTCTATTATTTTTCCAATGTAAACTAAGCCTTCTGTACTCATCTATTCTTCCAAAGCTCTATCATCTTAGGCATATCTTCAGATGGAACACCATGACCCTCTAACATCAATTCTTTTCCATGAAGAATATTCCAAGCTTTTAAGAAGTCATAAGAGCGATCATATTCTTTATAATCTTCTCCAAAAGCCCATTCTGCAAATTCTTCTGCCTTGTCTGTGTCATTTGGATCTATAAATTGTAAGACAAGAGTTTGCATTGAAGGCATCAGGCATTCTCCAAAATAACTGGTTTATCTTCTACCACTTCTTCTTTAGGAATAGATATCGGACTGACCAGTGCCTGGTATTCTGGTTTATTGTCTAGCTTCATTCCTTCCACTTCTACAAACTTCATCCCAGGCATTAATTTAGACAAAAATACCATTGTCATCTGATCTGCCATTAGAAGATATTGCTTTGCTTTTTGTTCTTCTGTTTTTACTTCTTCACTCATCTGTCATTTCCTTTACAATTTCTTGATATGTTACTTCTATTTCTTTTACTTCTGTTAATGAATCTAACTTGTAAACCTTTACTCCAGGCTCTTTTAAGCTTTCTGCAACCTTACGCATATCAGAAGTAAAATTACTCACAAACTCGGTTAAATTCATTAACGGCTTATAGACTAAGGGTCTAAATGGTGTTAAAATCAAATACATCATTCTTCTCCTTCTTGGTCTTTACCCAGTTTAGTTCTTAAGATAGAATACTTCTCTATCACTATCTGTAGCTTCTCATATGAAGATAAAAACTGCTTCATCTCATGAATTAAATGTGGTAGACATTCATCCACTTCATCATTCAAGTTTTCTATTGTATTCAGATAAACTTTCTCTAAGTCAAGAAGTTCCTTGTCAAACATTTGTTCTTTCCTCATTCTTTTAAATCCACTAAAATATTTTCTTGTCGACTCGAGGGATGGTCTATTCAACCAATCATTCTTATATCTCTCGTAGTCAGATCGGAAG
>OFQX01000578.1_pt1 | contig 11068 bp, 25 predicted proteins | sample 1542951 | NCBI WGS metagenome assembly OFQX01 (sample SAMN07774215, study PRJEB24372) | wastewater metagenome | isolation source: WWTP Novara (Effluent) | place: Italy: Novara | collected 2015-12
TCTACGTCCCGCGCCCCGCGAAGGCTCGCGCGGCGAAGGCGACCGCCGCCGCGTAGCCCGCGCGTACAGCCTCGCGAGAGGCGCGCAACAGCCCCGCCGCCGAGAGGTCGCGGGGCTTCGTGCGTAGGAGATGACGACCATGCGACGCAGCATCCGTACACCGCCGACACGAGCGAAAGACGATCTCGACCACGAGGGCGCCGCGGGCGCGATGACATTCGCGATCCTGCGCGCCGCAGGCGGTTCGCTCGACTGGCGCACGCTCTGCCACGCCATGAACCGGGCGCTCCCCGATTGCCCCGCGCACCTGATCGCGAGAGCGCAGGGATACTCGCACGCGTGCGGCGCTCTGACGGGCTTCGACGTCGTGAGCATCGACGAGACCAACGCTCACGCGAAGGCCGTCAACACCGACGTTCTCGCGACGACGGCGAAGCGCGCGATCACATCAGCGCGACGAGAGATGAAGCGCGCCGGTATTCTGCCGTAACAACCCCACACCGCCGCGCGTATGCGCGACGAGGACATCCCCATGACCACCGTCAACTACGAAACGCACAACATCGGAGTCGCGCGGCAGATGCGCGACGAACTCACCAATCACCGAGAGAACTGCCGCGCTGCGGAGGCACTCACGGTGGAGCGCGACCTGCTCCGCTACGCGATCGGCGCCTACCTCGCAGAGGCCGCAGACACCGACGCCATCGCGCGCATCGCGTGCCCGGAGGCACCGTGAGCGGCGGCGCCCGCCGACTGCTCCCGTGGGAGACGCGTGTCTCGCGCCTCGCGGGCCTGCCCACCAAGCGCGCCGATTGGCTGCGCATCGTGCTCCCCGTGCTGACGAAGGAACCGTCGTATCCACGTGCTACTGCGGCGCTCGCCGCCCTCGGGTACACCCTCCCGCGGTGGACGCTCGCGGGGTGGGCGCAGAAGCTCTCCGCGCTCCACGACGCGGGCGACCTCCCCGAAGCGCCCGACGGCATCCCCGAGCGACGGCCCTCCGGTCGCGCGTGGAGGGCTGCGCAGGGCGTCCCCGTGGAGTCGCGCGGGCCTCGCAGCGCTCCAGCGCCGAAGCGCCCCCGCAAGGCACCGAAGCGCAAGCGCTCGACGTCGACCGCGAAGCGCGCGGCGGCGAAGAAAACTTCGCGCTGAAACGCCTACGCACAAGGCACTTCGCGAGAAAGCGTAGCGCGTCGTTGATTATTCGTTGACGGCGCGTGCGTTCGCCCTTAGAGTCTCTTCACCGACGCAGAGAGCGCGGCCCAACGGAGAGACGAACATGACGCGTACCGAAGCCCACCTCGCCCTCGAAACGATTCACGGACTCCGCATCGCGCAGCGCGCCGCCGCCGAGAAGTTCCAGATCGCCTGCGAGTGTCTCGGCGCGAGCAGCATCGCGAAGCGCAAGCGCGAATGGGTCCGCTCGAACGAGCGCCTCAACGCCGCCGTGACCGCGTGGAACGATTTCGCATCGTGCGACATCGCTCTCGCCCGTCGCGCCATCAACGACAACCCGATCCGCTCTACCACCGCGGAGCGCCTCAACCTCCGCGGGTACTACGCCGCCGATTGGGAGTGACCACCACCGCACCCCGCGAGGGGACGCAACAGCCCCGCAGGCTACGGCCTCGCGGGGCTGAGTGCGTAGGAGCACAGACGACCATGACGACCACCGAATACAGCCTCTTTGCCCGCACCCTCGCCGATGGCACCACCGTGAGTTTCGCACACGGATACTGCGGCCCCGAGGCCGTCGCGCGCGCCGTCGAGAACGCCCGCGAAACGCCCGGCCGCGTCGTCGAACTGACCGCGGCGGAACACCCGACGAGCGGCGGGCGCACCCTCGCGCGGCTTCGGTTCTTCGTGGCGACCGACGACGCAGGAGACCTCGCGGGCCACGTCCGCGCCGTGTCCGCCGACTGGCCGCGCATCGGAAGCGAAACGTACGCGTACCCCAGCGCGAGCGACGCCGCCGTCGCCGCGAGCCTCGCCATTCGGCTGCTCAAGATGGCGGGGAGCCTCGACGCTGTGATCTTCCGCACCGCCCTGTGAGACCCACGACCATGACGACCCGCAACGCCGCCCTCTCGCCCCGCGCCTCTGGTCTCGTCGCCGCCGTGTGCGCCTGCGCCGACGTGGCCCTCAGCCTCCCCGCCAACGACAACGGCGGGCTTGCGTTCCGTCTCGACGACGACGCGCCTTTCACCGATGACCGGGCCTTCGCGGTGGAGGTCGTTGACCGCAACGCCTCGACGCTCGCGCTGGTCATCGCAGCGGGCGTTCCGTCGCTCTGGCGCGCGCATCACAGCACCTCGCCGCGGTCGGTCGTGACGCTCCGACTCGCACAGCCCTACTCCCGCAGCGTGAACCGCCGCGTGCGTACGCTCCACGCGCTCCTGCGCGCCGCGGGTGTCGCGGTGGATTGGCACTGAAACGCCTTTCCAGTAGGCAGTTGCGAGAATCGTTAGAGGCGTCGACGAATAATCGTTGACGCCCTTTGCGTTCGCGTCTAGAGTCTTCCCATGCCGTCGGGAATCGCACTCAAGGGCCTCACCGGAAACACCTCGCCCGTCCACTCGGGCACGGAGTGGTCGCTCCCCACGGAGCAGGCTGACGGATCGTGGAAGCCCGGCGCTTGGGTTGCCGCCCGCGCAGGTCAGAAGATCGAGTACCGCCGCAACGGCATCCACGTCTGCGGGTGCGATCAACTCCCCTACTGGCGCGGGCACCTCAAGGGCCGCGAGATGGACGTCTACGTGTGCGAGTTCCGCGGCGCCGTGTCGATCGGTCCGCACGGTTTCGCCGCCCGCGAAGTGCGCCTGCTGCGCCCGTGGGATGGCGTCGAGGAGGTGTGAGCGTGCGAGTGATCCAGACCATCCACCGCCGCGGTCACGCCGTCGAGCGCGTGCTGATCGACACCGACGACGCCGACCTCGCGCGCATCGTCGCGTTCGTACACGGGGCCACCTCGCGCAAGGGCACCGTGACCAGCGTCGAGACCGACGGAGAGACCACGAGCGCGGAGATTGCGACTCGCGCACATCGATTCAAAACGCCTTCGCGCAAGGCATTCGAGCACAATCGTACGAGCGTCGAAGAATAATCGTTGACGCCGCAACGGTTCGCCCTTAGAGTCATCTTTAGAACGGAGCACGAAACACCATGACGACCAACACCGCCCACGAGATCGCCGCCGCCATGATCGACCTCGACCCCACCGCCGAGTGGGATGATGACTCGATCGTCGACATCGCCAGAGACCTCGGAATCGACCTCGACGTCGCCGAAGCGCCTGCGGTGTGGACGGTCTACGAAGCCCTCGCATTCGGCCACGACTGAGACGTGCAGGAGAACGACCATGACGACCAACCGCCGCCCCCGCAAGATCGCTGCCCGCACCGTCACCACCACCGACGGCGCGCGCACCTACCTCCCCGCCGTGACCCTCGTGGACGCATCGGCCGTGACGCCCTGCTACTGCGCGGGATGCTCGCGGCGCATCGAGGTCCGCGGCGCGATGGTCATCTCGTCGCGTGACGTCGACCTTGCCGCCGCCTTCGACGTGACGTACTGCTCGCGGACGTGTCGTGCCTCGACCGTCGGAGGTGCGTCGTGAAGGCCGCTCGCACCTACCCCGCGCCTCGCTTCGCCAACGCCCGCGACGCAGCCCGCTTCGCCGCGTGGCGACGCGCTCACCTCGCCCGCGTGGGCCTCGCGCCGATCTCGACGTGTGCGTGCGGATGCCGCTTCCCTGCGGCTGCGTGCGGAGGTGCAGCGTGATCCCCGCTGACGTGATCGACACGTCGCCCGCGCACCGCGCTGACGTGCTCGCCGCGTACCACGCTCGCGCCGTAGACTACGACCGCGCCCGTGCGCGCGTCGCAGAGGGCGGGAGCGACGAAGACCGGGCGGTGATGGAGTGGGCGACGGTCGCGCTCTACGATGCCGAGCGCGAGGCGTTGCGCGTGGCCTAGCGTCGGAACGAGTCGCGGATCACCGCTGACGTGATCCAGTCAGGCTCCTGAATCGGACCCATCATCGCAAGGCCGAAGAGACCCGCGAGTCGCATGTGATGGCGACGATCACATCGCACCCCCGACGAGCGCCACGAGCGCGGCGCGGGCGGCGGCGAGTGTCTTGATCGCCGCGACGATCCGGTCGCCCGCGGCATCGACCTCGTCGGAGCCCATCTCGCCCACGATGCAGAGACTCCCGGTGTGCGCCTCGTCCGCGTTCGCCTCCGCCGCGAGGTACTCCCGCACCGCGGCGTCGCGCGCCTCGACCTGCGCGCGCATCGCCGTCGCCTCGCTGTCGAATCGGTCGCGATCGGCGTACGCCGTCGTCAGGTGGGCGTCGGTCTCAGCGAGCACGCGTGCGAGATTGGCGGTCAACTCCTCGACGCGACCGCGCGCGATCACGAGGTCACGGCGGATGTCTGCGATGGTCTCGTCGCGTTCGTCGCTCGCCTCGCAGGGGAAGCGCCCGCCGCAGTTCCCGCACGCGTGCCACACGTCGCTCACGACTCGCCCCCGATCGCAGCGCGCAGCGTCGCGGCGCGGACCGTCGCGACGTTGCACTCCTCCTCGGCCATCGCGCGGAGTTTCTCGACGATCCTCGCGAGCGTGGCGGACGGGGCTTCGCCCTCGACGCGATCCACCTCGACGCTCTCGACCGTCCAGTTGACCGCGCTCCATCGCACGCACGGCGCGGTCACCTCGTCGGCCGCGTAGAACGAGAGCGTGTCGCCCCGCGGCCAGAGCGCGCGCAGGTACCGCACAGCGTCGTCGAGCGCAGCTCCGCGCGGTTGCTCTCGGAGCGCCCGCGCCATCTTCACCACGCCCGCGCGCAGCTTCGCCCTCTGCGGCTCGGTGTGCGGGTACACGACGCTCCTGTCTGCGAGCGCGACCGTCTCGTTGATCTCTTCGTCCGTCATCTGTCACACCTCCCCCACCACTACGCACCCCGCGGCGAGGTGTTACGCCCGCGCGCCTCGGTGAGCCACCCCCGCGGCCGATGGCACCGCGACGGTCCGAGACGCGCGGACGCTCGACGCTACCACGAAACCGCTGCGCCGTAGGCGTTCGCGAGAAAACGCACGTCGCTAACGATCGCGTGCGATTATTCGTTGACGGCGCGACGCGGGCGCTCTAGAGTCCTCATCACCGCAGCGCGAAGGGCGCGGCGCAACGGGAGAGACGACCATGACGACGACAACGACAACGTTCGATCCCTGCATGATCTACCCGCCGCACGAGGCTCGCGACATGACGCTCCTCGCGAACCTCACCGCGGCGATGCGCGATAACGGATGGAGCGGGCGCCCTCTTCTGGCGTGGCGAGCGTCGAGCGACTCCGAGGTCCGAGGGCTCACCGGATCACACCGAACCGCCGCCGCTCGAGACGCTGGTCTCGACGATGTGCCGGTGCTCCTCATCGAGTGCGACGACGAAGACCTCGCTGCGGACCTCTATGACCTCCGCGACTTCGACGGACTCGTCACGATCCTGCGCCGCTACGACGTGGACAGCGACGCGATCGAACTCGCCATTGCCGAAGACTACTGACGCCGCGGGGCCTCGCGCCCCCTCGCAGCCTTCCGCGTGCGGCGGGCTGCGAGGTAGCACGGACCACACGCCGGTTGAGCCCCGGCAGGAGAACCACGATGGACACGACGACGACCGACGCCCTTCTCTCTGCGGACCCCTCGTTCAACGACATCTGCGACGCCCGCCGCGACGAAGCAATCGCGCACATGGAGGCCGCTTCTGGCCTCGACGTCGCCGCCGCCTACCGCACCCACGCGCGCCTCGTGGTCGCCGTCTGCGCGGGCATCGTGGGGCGCTGCGACGCCGAAGACGTCGCGCAGGTCGTGTGGCTCCTCGCCCACCGAAGCCGCGCCTCGTACAGCCCCGCGTCGGGCACCGTCACGGCGTGGCTCCGCTCGATCGCCCGCAACGCCGCGCTCGACCACTACCGCCGCGCCAAGCGCCACCCCGGCGACCTCACCCACGAGGAGGCGCCCGACGTCGCGAGCGAGGCGCCCGACGCCGTGGAGGCCATCCACCACGCCCGTCGCGTGGCCGAGATGCGCAGCGCCCTCGCCGAACTCCCCGCGGCCCAGCGCGAGGCCGTCACGCTGATGCACCTCGACGAGCATCACCACGCCGACGCCGCGCGCATCGCAGGCTGCGAACCCGGCGCCGTGCGCGTGCGGTCTCACCGCGGGCTTGCGGCGCTCCGCGAAGCGCTCGCCTGACGCAAACCGCTACGCACGTCACTCACTCACCGCCGCCACGATCGCCGCCCACCTCTCGGCCTGCTCCTGCGCCATGTCGCGCGTCCTCAACGCCTCGTCGTAGTGCCACGCCATGCGCGCACGCCACTCCGCGATGGCCTCGCCCACCGCCGCGTCTGCGGTCGCGCCGTGCGCGTACACACCCGCGTCGCCGTCGACCGTCATGGTACCCGCGTCGGTGCGGACGACGCTCCCCGTGAGGTGCGCCACCGCACACCACTCGCCCGTCGCGTCTCGCTCGACGGTGGCGTAGAGGTACCGCGTGTCGAGCGCGTGGAGGCGACGTGCGGCGGCGAGGCGTTGCGCGAACGCGAAGAGCCGGTCGCGCGGGGTCACGGCTGCACCAGCGCGCGCAGCCGCGCCAACGCTTCGTCGCGACGCGTCCGAGCGGCGTGCATCCTCGCGAGCATCGCGGCGGCGTTGCCCGCGTCGCTGTCGTCGGCGAGTTCGTAGGCCACCGACGCCTCGGCGGCGAGGTACTCCCGCGCCGTCGCGCGGAGGAAGTCGCACCGCGCCTCGGACGCTGCGAGGTCGGCGCGGAGGCGCGTGAGGCACTCGCCCACCGCGGGGTGTAGTTCGATCTCGTCGGGTGCGTCGCTCATGCTCATCGGAGCGCCGCCCGCACCGCCGCCGCGTGCGGCAGTTCTCGCCACCCGTCGCCCGTCGCGTGGGCATCGCAGGCGACGTATCCTCGCCCCTCCGTTTCGTGCGTCGCGACGGCGTGACACTCGTCGCAGTGGAGGTCTTCGCGGAATGCCGCGCGCGTGGCGTCGAGCTCAGTGCGGAGCGCGTCGCGTTCGCTCGCGACATCGGCCACACGCATCGCAACCAGCGTCTCCGCGTGGCGCGTCGCTTCGCTCGCGAGAGCGAACTGCAACCGCGCGACCTCGCCGCCGTGCGATCCGATCACGCCGAGGAGTTGATCGACGGTCGCACGCGCCGCCGCGAGTTCACGCGTGAGTCGCTCCACCTCCTCCGCGGGGATGCTCCCGTCCTCTCGCAACCCGCACGCGAACGCTACTCCTCGCAGCGCCTTCGCGTCGTCGCCCGCACGCGCCACCACGTCGATCACCACGCCGTCGGGGCCGTAGAGAACCACGCTCGCGGTCGACGTGCGCGACCCGAGGAGCGTGAGCGAGGGCGTCACGTCGAGGTCGTCGATGGCGCCGCGGCGCTTGAGCGCTGCGATGATCGCTGCGCGGAGGGTGTCGGTCGTCATCGTCACTCCATCCCCGGCAGCGTTCCGAGCGCTTGCTCCGCTGCCGCCTTGTCGTTCTTCGCTCGCGCGCCATCGACCGCGCGCATCACCGTCGCCCACTCACTCGCCACGTCGGACGCGTGCTTCGCGAGCATAAGTTTCACCCTCTGCGACTCGGCCTCCGGTTCGTTGAACGTCAACGCCGCAAGCGTGTTCGCGAGGTGCAACGACACACGACCGACGTGCCATTTGTGCCCGGGGTTCTTCATCAAGTCTTCGCGGGCGTCGATCAACCACGCGAGCGTGGATTTGAAGATCAACCGCGTCGTATCACCGCGCGAGTCTCCCTTCGTCAGCGACACGCCCCACGCATTGAGCGCCCGCGTCCTCGCAGCGAGTTGCGCGCCCGTCTCCTCTCCGCGCGTCCAGCGCTCGAACGCCACGAGGTAGAGCCGCGGTCGATCGTCGATCTCCTCGCCGCCCCGCGCGATCATCTCGCAGACGTCGAGCGCGGTGCGTGCGAGCGCGCAGAGGTCGCGGAGCGCGCGCTTCTGGCCTCGGGTCTTGTGCGTCGTCATTGCATCCCAAGCCCTGCGCGTTCTTCAAGGTACGAGATGCGCGACCGGAGTTCCTCGATCTTCGCGGAGAGCGATGCGATGGTCTCGCGCTCGCGAGTCTGCTTCGCGGTCTTCTCCCTCGCCTGCTTGGTCTTGCGCAGGTACGCGATCACGTCGTCGATGCGACGCCGAACGAGCGCCTCCCACGCCATGTTGCGATCGTACGGTTCTCCCCATTCGACGCCGCGTTTTCCTTTGCTGGCGCAGATGCTTGAGTATCCGAGTTTGTGCCCGCGCTCTACGATCTGCTCCGCGGTCTGCTTCTCTCTTGCCATGCTCGCCTCTACGCTCCCGCATCGCGCCTGTTACGCCCCTCGCCGCTTTCGCCCCACAGCCCCCGCAGCGCCCGCCGTCGCCTCGGGACGCCCCGACGTAGCCACGACCCCCGACGCGGGCGTTCCTGACGCCTCCACGGGGCCGCGTGGCACCATCGCGCCGATGATCCCCACGGACAGCGACGACGCTTCCCACGGGCGAGCGGTCGGTGCGGTGATCGCCGCGAGGCCGCGCACCTCCGACCACCGCGCGACGACGGTCACGTCACCGACGCGGCCGATGAGGAGCGCCACCCCCTGCGCATCGGCGGTCGCGTCGAGCTGCGCGCGTTGGTGATCCTGTACCCCGCCGTGCTTCTTCGTCTTGCCCTTGGTGCGCGCCTCGGACAGTTCGATGCGCCGCGTGCTGGTCTTCACCTCCGCGACGAACGCGCGACCGTCGGAGGTGCAGCCCACGACGTCGCACAACGCCCGCCCCGTGGTGATCGTGCGGCCGTCGCGCAGACGCTTGGAGTCGGGCGACGTGTGCGACCACCACGCAAGAACGCCGACCCGTTGCAACGTCGCGAGCGCCGCGAACACCTCGCGCTCGAACGCATCGCCGTTGCGCTTCGCGGTGCGCCCCGTCGCGCGTGCGGTTGACCTCGCGAGCGTCGGGTTGATCGCACGCACCGACGCAGGGAGCGAGGCGAGGGGATCGCGGCGGGTCATCGCCGCGCCTCCACGCACCGCACGAGGCCCACGACGAGGATGAAGGCCACGTCGCGGCGGGTCATCGAAGCGCCCTCAGTCTCGCGAGCCTCGCGGTCATCGTCGCCACCTCCGCCTCCGCTTCGCGCTTGCGTCGCGACGCGTAGGACTGCTCTGCGTTGATCGCCTGCGTTGGCGTGCGGTAGACGCCGAGGCCGCGCATCCACGAACGCACGCGAGCGTCCGAGATGGGGTGCGCAAGATCCTCGATGCTGCGCGCCGTCGTGCGCGGGACGGCGCGGGCGTACTCCGCACTCACGCGCACCTCCCACGTCTCGACGAAGGGGTGCCCTACGCCCGTCGTCTCGACGCTGTAGCGGATCAGCGGCGCGTCGACGGGGTACGTCGTCAGCGTTGGGAGAGTCATCGTCGTGCCTCATGCGCCGCGTTCGCAGCGCGCAGAGAGTCGGCGTGCGGGAGGTCGTGCCACGCCGTCGAGCGCGGTTCGCGGATCATGTTCGTGTGACCGCACCACACGCACGGACTCCCCTCCGCTGCGCCTACGTCGTCGGTCTCGCCGCACCACTCGCAGCGAATCCAGTCGCCGCAGTCGGCGCGGTCGCACACCTCGTGACCGCCCGTGTTGACGTCTTCGCCTCGGCGCGTTCGCGCGTGCTCCTCGCAGACGTCGCACTTCGGCGCGAGGTCGAACAGCGCCGCGAGGGCGTCGTGTAGCGCGCTCACAGCGCATCCCCCGGTTCGTACCGCGTCACCACGATGCCCGCCCTCTCGCACACGTCGCAGGTGTAGCGCGTCCCCCGCGCCTCGCCGACCACGAGCGCCGTCGCGTGGACGGTCGCGCCGACGATGCGCCGTCGCACCGCAGCGTCGCGCATCGCCTCGTTGCGTCGCAGCGGCCACGACTTCCACCGCGGGTCGCGGTTGTCCGCGGGCACGTCGGCGTGAGGCGCCCACCGCGCGACGACGATGCGCAGCGGGTCGACCGTGCGCACCGTGCCGTCGAGCGCGTACTCCTCGCCGTCGAGCCCCGCGATCATCACCTCGGAGCGCACGATGCGGTCAGCACCGTGGGCATCGCCGACGATGACTTGAGCGTCGGGCGGGAGCGACGCGATCACGTCGCGCACGATGCCGCGCGCCCATCGCTGCGAGGCTTCGGAGTCGTCTGCGGACCTTGCCCCGGTGAACAGTTCTACGTGCATCACTCCACCTCGTCGTTGATGTGCGGTCCCGTCGCGAGACGCATCAGCCTCGCGACCTCGACGTGCGCTCCGGTCTGGTGGCCGCGACTAGACATCTTCAGGCTCCTCGGCGGGCACATGGTCGAAAGGGTCGTTCCCCATCGCACGCACGACCAACGGCCACGCCGCAGAGCGACGGAGCAGTCCCGATGCGCGCAGGATGCTCGCCTCTCTGGCCTTTCCGTAAAACTGACAGATGCCTACGGACCACAGCCGGTCCCGTCGGATGAACGACCCTCCGAGCAGCGGCAGTACCTCGTCCCTGTCGCCGTCAGGACGAACGACGACGCGCCCGAGATGCGCGATGTCCTTGTGCAGGACGTGATAGGCGTCGCCCCACAGGACTTCCCCGTCCTCCATGATCGCATAACGAACACAGCGCAGCGCACCGAATGGCGTCAGCGCCGCGAACCATGCAGACGTGGGGTCCGTGACGATTTCGACATCGCCTCCGTAGTTTCGCCACGTCGGCTTGAACTTTCGTTTGAGCATCTAAACCTCTCCAGTCAAGACGGTTTGAGGGCCGAAGCCCCCGGCGTTCAGCCGGGGGAGTGTCTCACCTCGTCTGTCTCGAACCCGTTGAGCGTTTGCGGCCCTCGACGATCGCCCGCAGTTCGTCGTGCTCCGCGGTCAGCGCACGCACCTCAGCGATGAGGTCGGGGACGTCGGTGCGAGCGGCGGCGATGAACTCAGCGTTCGCTGCGCTGTTCGGACCGTTGCCGACGATGGCC
>OFQX01000582.1_pt1 | contig 11045 bp, 9 predicted proteins | sample 1542951 | NCBI WGS metagenome assembly OFQX01 (sample SAMN07774215, study PRJEB24372) | wastewater metagenome | isolation source: WWTP Novara (Effluent) | place: Italy: Novara | collected 2015-12
TGAACCGGTGTCGAAGACCTTGAAGATTCGATCCGTCGGGAGTTTTCCGTCAACTGCTCCGGAGACTCCAGCAACCCGACCGAGCACACCCTCTTTCGCGGGATTGACTGCGGAACGAATCATCGACGAATAGGCATTGTTCGCTTGCGAAAGGTCCGGCATCCGTTCGTCGACCAAGCCCTTGAACATCTGCCGAATGTCCTCAGTTTTCTTAATCATTTTCGCATCCGGACCTTTGGTCGACAACGTCCGGGACTGGAAACCGCCGATGGCACCTTCGATAGCGTCGCGCAGCGCGATTGGGTTTGTCACGTACTCTGGACTTGCTGGGATGCCAGGTTGAGCCGCTTGCGCTGGACGTGCTGGGGTTTTCAACGCACCAGTGAACGGATTGCGGACAGCTGGTCGCGCCGGCTGAGCTTTCATACCGGGCAGGCCCTCGGGCTGCTTCGCTTTCCGAATCTTTGAAAGGACTTCCTCAGCCATAGCCGCGTAAGGAGTGTTCTCGTGCTCTGGCGCATTTCGGAAAGCTGTTAGTTTGCTTTCCAAACTCGCAACATCTTCTGGGGAGAATTCCTTGCCGCCTGCCTTTGTAACCGGACGAGCATACCGCTCCCAAGCGCCGGAGGCGAGTTTCCGAAGCTGCGAGATTCGCTCGGTTGCCGCGGATTGCGCTGCGGCGTTTAGCCGGTCCTTTTCCAGCACGAACCCGGGGATTCCGGCGAGTTCCATCTCAGCCCCCCGTTTGATCGCCGTCGGCTGGTTCCGCAGTTGATCTTGGACAACCTGTCCGTGCCGGCTGCCCCCGATGTAGTTCACAATCGCATCGAGGTTGGATGGGTGCGGATTTGCCTGCGAAGCGTTGATGCTGTAGCCTTGCCCCTCTGCTTGTTTCATGTTCGCAACTGTTCGGGAGAAGTCCGCATCGGACACGTCCGCGAAGGCTTCTTTTGCGAGGCCGGCCTCATTTGGGATGAAGCGGTTGACGGCTGCTGGCGCGAACCCGCCTAAGACACCGCCGAGAACGGAACCGAGAGGGCCGCCGATTTGCCCACCGCCGTAAGCGCCAACGCCGGAACCCAATCCGGTAGTTAGTCGTTGGGCCTTCGACAAATTGCCGCCGGGGAGGAAAGCGCCAGTAACCCCGCCTAGGACGGTGCCAGCGAATTTCCCCCCAGTGGTTTCCGGCTCCTGCATCCCGATGTTGAGAGCTTCGCTCGGCGCCATCTGCGTCAACGGAGTTTGCCGCTTCCGCATGGATGCCGCAGCTAGGTCTCCGCCAGGGCCGGGAATGCTCTGCAAGAGGTTCGCCATGAACTCGCGTTTCCCGGGAGTCTGGCCGGTTAGTACATCCCCGATGAGGCCAGGGATTCCCGTGATTGCGCCACGAATCCCGGTGTCCAGCACGGAAGCTGTTTCCCGAACTGGGTTCACCGGAGCTGGCGGAATCGTCTCCAGCGCCGCTTGGATATCCTCCTGCGACATACCATCTGGAAAAGTGAAGGGTTTATCGTACCCTTTGACGTTGATAGAAGTTGGCATGATTTTTCCTTATCAGCGTCGGGCGCCGGGCACCCAAGTTTGACCTTCCCAGTGGCCGCCACCTCCGCTGGAGGCTCTGCCGGTATTTGCCGGCTTCTGCGTCCCCCGCACCGGAACTTGCTGATAATCGGTGGCAAACGGGGAAACATCCAAGAGTCTACTGTGCTCCGGATAGGCCTGACGTAGACGCGATTCCACACCCTTTGCGTGATTTAAGTCCATCCGCCCATTAGCTCGCATCTCTGCTATGATACGTTGCCGACCTTGCGGGGATTGGATAAGCTGCGGGAATTGCTTCAAGTAGGCATCCCGGTCAGCGTCGGAAAAGGAGCGCCCAACACCGCCACTCGCTGTCATCATTTCCGCCACTTGACGGAGGATTCCGGAGGAGTAAGCTTCCGAGGTAGCTAACTTTTGCTCATCCACAGGGATTCCAAGGGTATTAGCTAGGTTAGTCGCAAAGACTTGAACGTTCGCAGTAGGCCCAGAGAATACACCCTCTTTGTCCAGAGATTCTAGTTTATCCGCAAACAGTGTCAATTTCTGCCCGCGAGACCCGGCGTCCCGTGCACCTTGGATGGCCTTTGCTGTATCCTCTCCCAGGCCTTTGGCAAAACTTCCCTCTGCTTGATTCGTTGCACTCGCGTTGACGTTGACGACAGTTCCGTTGTCGAAGGGGAAGACCTGCCCAGTCCCTTGTTCATTTTGTGCCAACTTACCGTTGGGTAGGTAGAACGGATCGGTAAAGTTAGTCCCGCCAATCCGTTTGACTCCGCCTTCTTCATCGACGTTGAAGATATTCCCCCCGACAACTTGCGTCTTCGGCAAAGCTTTCCAGCTTGCTGGGTCGTTCGGATTCGCTTGAATCGACGCTAGTGTCGCCCGGTCTTTCAAGTCCACCGGCCCCAGCATGTTCTTGTTCACGTGTTCGAGTTCCGCTTTTGCAAACGGTTGCAGACGCGGGGAACCCTTCGCAATCATGCTCAGCAGAGCCGATTTATACTCCGGCGAGAACTCCCCACCGCCACCAGGAATAACCGGCATGGTTTGCCCAGGTTGCGGAGGGCCGGTAATCTCCTTCGGCGGTTGGATTTGTCGAGCCTTCATCAGCATATCGAGGGAGAGTTGGTCGCCTTCGGCTTGCTGCTGTAAGATGTTTTGCTGCCCCTCTGCGATGCTCTTTTGCTGCATCCCGGCTAGGCCGCCAGCAAGGGCTTGCACGAGCGGCGCCCACCCAGGAAGACGACCAGCGACGCCGCCGGAGCTCGGTGCTTGCAATTGTTGCGTGGCGATACCGGACATCAGTTCCGCGATGCGTTTCCGCGTTTCCAAGTCCTGCATCCCGCCTTGTGCTTCTGTTTCCAGATTCTTCGGCTGTAAGTAATTTAGCATTTTTCCGCCCCTTAGTGAATCGCGGAGTAGTTAACAAGTTTCGTACCGGTCGGCATGGTGAAGACTGCGTCTGGGAAGCGAGTCTCAACCTCTTGCGCCATGACACCGAGTTCGACCACGTCGCTGCCCTTGTACTTGTATGTGTAGAACTGAACGCCGGAAGGCGAGGTTCGAAACGGCACGATATCGGTTTTCCAGTTCCGGTCGGACAAGGACGCGAGCGCCATTAGACCGGCGCCGCCGAGCTGGCCCATTAACGCGGTTTGTGCGTTTGCACTCGCTGTGTCTGCGTTGTACTTGTTCATCTGTTGGTTGTAGATGAGGTTGTTCGCGCCAAGGACGTCGGTCGAGCTGCTATTGATCGTCGGTGTCTGCGCGGTTACCCCAGCGGAAGTTGGGGTTTGCCCCATCAGCGCTTTCGCCACATCGAGCGTGTTACGGTCCTTGTTGAGGTCCATACCTTGCAACGTAGCGGCAGCTCCGGGGATTTGCGACATAGCTGTTAAGTAGTTATGCGCGTTGGAAATCCCGGTCTGCGTCTCGTTGTTGGCATTCGCCATCAGTGCATCTGCGACGGCACGTGCATTTGCGATACTTGCTTGCGTAGCGTTGTTTGCCGCCGCGATACTCGCTTGCGTCGTATTGTTCGCATTTGTCACGTCACCGCGCTGACCGAGTTCTGCCTTTGTGTAAGCTTCGTTCGCACCTTGTTGACGTTTCCCCATCTGCATGTCGAAGTAGCGCTTTTGCTCATCGCCGCCGCGAACAATCGACTCATTAATCGCAGTTTGATATGCGTCATTCTTGCTCCGACCGAAGTTCTGCATTTCCCGGTCATACGCCGCGGTACCTTGCAGGATGCCTTGGTTCGCAAGTTTCGAGGTCATATCTGTGTCGGCCTGCGACCACATTGGGTTCAGTCGACTCTCGTACTGTTTGTACAATGCGTCGATGACTTGCTGGCGAACAGCCTCGTTTACCTCTGGCATTGCAGAGAGTTGCTCCGTGCCATAGCCAACCTTTGCGAGGTCTTGCGACCAATCACGGACTTGCCCCGCATTTGCAGAGCCCCCAACCGCACTCTGCAGTTGGTTTTTGTCCACCATACCAGCTTTTGCCAATGCTGTCGCCGGATCACCGGTGATTGGTTTCAGTGCATCATTGACAAGGTTTACATAACCGCTGGTGTTTTGAACACTGCTATTACCCAGCATCCCGGAGAGAGCTTTGCCCCCTTGCGTGGTGTTGGCGATTTGCTGGTCGAGCGCGTCTTGAACGTTTTGATTCAGTTTCTCCGTGACTGTCCATTGGCCGGGGTCGTTCGCGCCCCCAAGATCTGGCATACCATTCGTGAAGTTGTTTGCCGGGATGGTAGCAGGGCCGCCATACTGCGTAGAAAAGTCAGTATTCTTCAACACATCATAGTTGACGGAATCAGTCCCTTCGACAGAGGCTGGTGCAGCCGGCCCGACACTCGCCGTCGGTGTCCGCGACCACGACACGGAACCGAACGGACCGACCTGATTCACACGGTTTAAAACCGCATTGTACAGTGCGGTTTGTTGGTTGGCATCGGTTTGCGCTTTGATGATCGCCTCGGCAGAGCCGGGGGCTGGGGTTGGTGCGCCGCTCCCACCTCCGGTAAGTCCTTGTACTGCGTCCCCGACGGCGCCAAAGTCCGTACCATCTTTAGCCACACGTGCAAGTTGCACGGCCGGTAAATTGCTCAAAGGCCCCTCGACTTTATCGGCTTGAATAGCCGCTCCTGCGGAGTTCCCGCCCCCAACCTCACTCAGGCCGCCAGTGGCCACCGCAGTAATCCCGCGGACAATGTTTCTCCAGCCCATTCTTTTATCTCCTTGTTAGAGTGGCCCGCCATTTTGCAGGATATACTCCGTCGAATACCAAATGAAGCTAACCCCTTTCGCAGAGAAACGCAATAGCAAAGCTAGGTTGTGGCCGGGGTAGTGGGCCACGGTTCGCCAGGTACTGGTCGTTTGCCCGGTCGATGGCCAGAGGTCGACGTCCCACACTGCGATGTCCCAAAGGGCGAGCTGTTGCGTGATCGTCGCCAAACTGCCGTTGAACTCCCCTTCGGCAAAATCCGGGGCGAGTGAGAGCTGGATCGGGAGCGTCCCGATGGTTTTTGCTGCGATTCGGAGCAGACCGATCTTGTGGCGAAGTCCGGCAGTGCCGAAATAGTTCGGACTGGTTTTCGCCCGTGGGACGATTGCTGCGCTGTTGTCGTCAGTCCCTTCCCAAGCTACGTAGATCGCGTTGTTTCTCGCAAACACAGGCTGCCCATCGAACATCGCGAAGGCTTCCGCGTCCCAACCCACGAACCGACACCAAGCGCCCGTGGCGGTATTCATGACGAACTGCCAACTGCGGGCGAGGCCAAGAGGGATGTTTACGATCAGCATGTCACGCTGTTCGAAGTGGGTTGCGCACCAACCAAATTCCGCTTTGTAAGAGTCGTAGAGGTCTTTGTAAGCGGAACTGATGTTGTCCGACAACGGCGGAACTGGAGTCGACGAACTAGTCTGCAAAACCGCAGTTAAGTCGATAACCCCGCCGGAGGTCAGCGCGCAGAGATTCCCGTTGAGTTTGACCAACGGCCGCTTTGACACCGGCGGCGCCACGTCGAAGGTTCCGACGAGAGTCCAATTGGTGGCGGAACTTGGGTCATAACCGGTGTAGACAATGACTTGACCTTCGCTTGTCATAGCAACGAAATAGTCGTTTGGTCCGGTGCCGGAGTCAACTGTCCAAGAGCCGATGCGGACTAAGTGCCCACCTTTGCCGGCGAGAACACCGAGCGGGAACTCCACGGCGAGGCCCGCGACAGAGTTGACTGGGAGGTACCAGAACGACAAGCTGTTTTTGACGGTGAAGAACAAACGCGACTTGAACGGAGTCACGGAAGTAATATCCGAGGAAGTTACCCCGGTCAATGCGGGGGTGGAAGCTCCGTCGAGGACTGTCCAAGCCGTCCCGTTGAAGTACCGGGACTTATCAACTCCGTTGCAGCACCAGAGGAAGCTCCCACCGGCTGTCGTGATATTCGTGGACTCCCACTCGCTGTTTGTGCCAGAGGAAACAGGGGACGTCACGGTGCCCCCGGCGGTTACTTCGTAGATTCCGTCCTGCGCCCCGGCGAAGAGTCGCGGCACGCCAGAGGTTGGTTGGTACGGGAGCAGAGAACGAAAGACCTTTGTCACATCGGTATGCGTGACCATCCGCGAGCAGCCCTTTCGGAGTTCGCAACCGCCCTTGTTCGGAAAGAGGTTGTCGAGGAAAAGGGCGTATTCTGCTGGCAGGTCTGCTTGCGGCCCGCGGGTGTTCCAGCCTTTATATGGAGCCGGCACTGTCTTCGTCTTCACCGAATAGGCCATCGCCCCTCTTTGTGGTGTCCGCATCATGGTGTCCAGTTCGAGTCAGGGATCATAATACCAGGGCGAGGTGCTCGGCACTCACCGCCGCTGTTCAGTACCTTCGAGTTTTTATTTCGCGCTGCGAGTTCGGAAACGACCCGTTCGTAATCTGCGAACTCCTCCGCATAGGGGAAGCCCTTTTCCTTCTTCCACCGCCACCGGAGGCCCGCAAGGAGAGCCCGAGAAGGGAGCAAAGTCGTATCGCTGTCGGCGGTGAAATAGGTCTTCGCGACGTTGTTGACGTCTAAGACGGCCCGGCTGTCGTAGTACTCAAACGCGAGCGTGTCCCCGACGGCTGGTGGAGCGATGACGTGGAGGTTTCCCTTGATCAGCCGGAAATACCGATTCACAGTGCTAGCGCTGGCCTTGAGCCCTTGCCATTGCGGGGCTGTTAGCGCCTCGGTGTAAGCGAGCTGCGTCGTCCGGTTGAAGAAGGTGTCCGGCACCATGCTGTCGTAGCCTGGTGCTAGGGTCGTCAAAACACCCTGATTTTCCGTGCCAGCACTGACCCAAACCGCCTCGGAGCTGAGCTCCTGCCAGCGAAACCGAGTTACAAGGTCGTCGAGGACTTCATTGGAGAGCCCTGCGAGTTGGAGCAGTTGGTCATCTTGGGAGGAGAAGATGGAAGTCGGGACGGAGAGAGCCGTGCGCCGACAGAACTCCTTGATAAGGTCTAGCAGCAACACGGCAGTTCCTTTCGAGGTTACTTAGCTGTTTCTTTAACTTGCGCCTTCAAAGAGGTGTTCTGCTCTTCAAGGGTTTTATTGCGCTCTTCGAGCTGCGTCAGTCTGATTTGTAACGCTGTTAACTGTTCAGCGATCTTGCCGCCGGAAGCGGAAGTCAACCAATTTGTCGCGCGCTGCTTGAGTTCCACGCCGCCCATACCGATGCGACGCAGGGTTTCCTCATTCGCTTGCGACAAGTCTTCGACGCTGCGGAGTTTCAAGCTCAACAGTGTCTTGAGTTGCGCTGGGGAAAGGACGGGCCAGGTGATCAACGGGGTGCCAACGACCGGGAGCTCCTTGCCGGATTTCCACGCCTCGTAGGCGGCTTTGTACTGGGCGAACCATTCACTCGGGAAACGGCCAGCGGTTACTTCACGTTCGAGCAGTTCAAACCAATCCGTGACTCGGCGCTCGATTCTGTCTTTCGACCCCATCGGGGTAATATGGGCGAAGTCCACGTCTTTGTAAGTCAGCGAACCATTCGCAATTGTCTGCTCGCGATCCTCTTCCGGGACTTGCACGAACTCCACGTAAGGCGGACGGGCGTCTTTGATTTCGATTGCCATTTTCAACTTCCTCTTGAAAAGTGCCTTCCTCTGAAAAAACCCCCGGAAACTTTCGAATCCGAGGGAAACCGCAGAGGAAGTGCGGGGGAAAAACTACTATTACGTAATCGCGCCTTGAGCAAACGGGCGATTAATGTGGACGATGTTGTAGTACACAGTCGCGTTGTTGTACGTCGCGGTAACAGTACCGTTGATCTGTGCGGTCGTGTCGGCCGACAGAGTCACGGTGCGGTTATCCGGATCGATACTTACCACGGTTGTGCCTGCGGCAATGCCGGTACCGGACAGATATGCACCGATGAACCAGCCTTCCGCACCGGGGGTAGTCAAACGACGCGAGGCGCTGGCCGCTACGCAGTTTGCTTTCACCACGGTAGTCGAGCTAGTGGCCACGCCCTTGGTGTTCAACAGCTGTTTACCGGCCGAGTTCGCGCCTGCTTGACCCGCTGCGACGATACCCGGAACGGCGCCAACTGCCAGCGAAGCAGTGCAGTTCACCGGAACGATGCCGGAGATTGCAAACCAGCCGAACTGACCAACTGTCATCGACGAAGTCGCAATCGCCACGTTCGTGCCCAAGTTCGCAGTATTCGCGATCTCGGTAACATCTGTGCGGAAGCGACCGGCGGTCGAGTCCCAGACCGGGGCCAACGTGCACACACCGCCCATGCGGATGCTGGCGGTAGCGCGGCCGTAGACAACTTCGATACAACCCCAATAGGAGTCGTTTGCTGTAGCAATGGTGCCAGTCATCACTTTTTCAGTGGTGTCCGGGCCCATGCTCAGATTGATGGGACTGTTACCAATCCCGCCATCAAGAACTGCATATTGCATGATATTTCTCCTGAGTGAAAGTTCATGGAGTTACACCGTCGTAACTCCATGACTTTACATTAAGCCTTCAGCACACCTTGCTGGGCGCGATTCGAACAAACCATGTTACCCATCCAGAGGACTGGCGTCACCGAGGCATCTTGGTTGTACGGCTTGGCATCTTCCATAACGGTCAGATTAGCGTCGCTGTGAGCTACCAGTTCGATGTAATCAGTGTTCAGGAAGTACATGTGGTTCGCGGGGATACCGCTGCCACCGTCGAAGATCACCTTCGCGCGTTTGTATTGCATTTCCACGAAACCAGCAGATGCCGTGTCGCTGCCAGTGTAACGCTTCAAGCTCGTCTGCGATTGCTCGAAGAAGGTGAAGTAGTTGTTGTCGGCTACGATCAGGTCTGGTTGGTCATCGCCGCGAACCAGGGCCAGCCACAGAGGTAGCATCAGCGATTCGATAGTGGCCGAGCCTGGAGTGATTGCACCACCGCCTTGCAGCGGAGCTGCCGCCGATTGAACAATGTTACGCCAGAAAGTCCAGGTCGACGAGTCGATGCCGCCAACAGTGCCGGTGCCTGCGTCGGATACCAGATTTTGCAAACCACCGATCTGGTTCGGCAGCGTACCGTCGCCGTACATGTCAGCAGAGAAGTTGTTCTTAAACGTGCGGATCGCGTTTTTCAAACGAGCCTTGACCAGTTTGACGATCTGAGAATCGCCCTTGTTAATGCGCAGTTCCTGGCCGGAAGCGACGACGTTGATCGCGATCTGGCGCCATTGGAACTCAGCAGCCGTGATCACGTCGCTCTGCGCTACGTTCAACACGTCGAAGCCGGAATAGCGCTGATACGTGTTGTTCGCTGCGTAGTCCAGGGGCGCTACGATTGTCAGGCCGCCGTCTTCGGTACGAACTTGCTTCTTCTCCGCGATTTGCTTGTAAAGAGCATTGTTCTTCGAAACAGCGTCGATTACTTCTTTTTGATGTTTGCGGAACGTGGTTGCTACCAGTTCCGAGAACACCGAACTAGGGGATGGCATACTTTAACTCCTTGTTTGGTTACTGAGCCGCGCTAGCTTTGATAGCGGCGAGTGTCTCAGCGATAGTGTCGTCAATAGAACCAGTTGGAGCCGTTCCGCTTCCAGTCCGGGGCGCAGAGCTAACGTTCACCGATGTGGCGCGGCGGGCAGCTTTTGCTTGCCGAGCTTTTTCCAGTTGCGCGTCATTCTCCGCTTTTTTCGTGTTTTCTGCTTGAATCTTCCCCCACACGACATCGTTCAAGCGACAGGCTTTGTGGTAAGCTGCCTCAAGACTGGTGCCGGGCGAGAGTTTGATGATTTCAGCAACCTGCGCGCCGACCTCATCGAAATACTTATTCGCCGGGTTTGTCGCGAACTCATTGACAGTTGCCTGCATTTGTTGCAGAGCCGCCTGCTCTTGCGCTTTCGTCATTCCCGATAGTTGCGATTGTACCGTAGAAAGTTCGTGTTGCAAGCGAGCAACTTCCGGATCGAGATACGGGGCTTCCAGACCCAACTGCCCGCGAAGATCGACGCCGTAGGCTTGCGCAACGCGACACAATAGTTCGATCTTTTGCTGCGGTTGCGCCGAGGCCAGTTGCGTGTCGATGGCGAGCCATTGCGCAGCGTATTGCGCGGGATCGAGTCCCTGCTGTTGCAGCATCGGCATGTACGGGGCGAGGGCCGTTTGGTACTGTTGCGCGAGTTGCGCCTGGCCCTTGTAGCTCTCCAGCCCACGGAAGATATCGTCCTCGCGTTTGAGGATTTCCTGCTGCACGGTTGGCGGGAGGGTTCCCCAGAACTCGGTTGCTTCCTTCCGCCAGGTCTTTGGCGGTTCTACCGCTGGTGCAGGCTGCGCCTCTGGCTCTGCCACTGCGGCCTCTGCCTCCGGAGCTTGCTCTTCCGGAACGGCGCCTTCTACAAGTTCCTCAACACCATCGTCAGTGCCAGGCAACTCAGCAGTATCAGTGCCAAATCCCAAATCATCAGCAATACTGCCAACTGCGTCTTCGATATTGATTTCCATTTTGCTCTTCCTCTTAGTTTAATTACGAACAACTTCAGCCGTAAACCCTGCCGCCACTTCGTTGCAAGCAACCGCAACTGCGTCAGACCCAGCAGAACTGAGCACACGCTCAACAGTTTCGTCCAGACTGTTTTCAAATCGCTGCTCCTCACTTTTCCGAACTCTTTCCGCCTGCTCCTTCTCCCCAGCCTCCAGGACACGGCAACCATGGCGGGCCAGATTTTCCTCGTGTGCTCTCCGCCCCTCGACCCAAGTCCCGGTTATCGGGCAAGAGTACCCTGGATAATCCCCGCGAACCCTCGGGGCGGAGAGCTGTTTTTCCGCAACCCCTCCGCAACTCGGGCAGACCACTGTTCCGGCCCCCTCGCTCATCTTTTGGAACTGCTCGAAAACGTGCCCTTCCGGGCACTTATAGTCATACAGCGGCATCGCTTCCTCCGATTTCCTGTTGCTCCAGTTGACTTTCATTCATCGCTTGCGTGTGCTGTTGTGCCAGCATTTGGGAGATTTGCTCC
>OFQX01000583.1_pt1 | contig 11043 bp, 7 predicted proteins | sample 1542951 | NCBI WGS metagenome assembly OFQX01 (sample SAMN07774215, study PRJEB24372) | wastewater metagenome | isolation source: WWTP Novara (Effluent) | place: Italy: Novara | collected 2015-12
TCCGTTGGGCAACTTCTTTTATGTATTCTCCTACTTTACTTGGGTCGAATTTATTAGTAGGTTTCCCATCTGCATCTACTCCTGAAAGGGATTCCATACTCCCCTTACCTAACAAATCATTATCATAAAACTCTTGTACTATTTTAGTATTGGATAATTCAGGGTCATAGATTTTCTTTTTTTCTATTTCTGCAATCTTCGCCTGCTTTTCCCATTTATTTTTATTCAGGTCGGTTTGTGAATTAGTCGCCTTTTCTTCAAATGCTTTTTGCTGAAGGTCTTTTACTAAGTATTGCCCTTTGGCCTTTTCTTGTATATCGGCATCCTTAATTTCATCCCATGCTAATTTTGCATTTTCATAGTTCTTTGATATTTCGGGATTACCCAATTCCTTTATCTTAGCCTCAACTTCTGGATTTTCTACTGCACTTCTTACAATCTCCCCATTTGATTTGCTCATCCCTGAACCATGTAACATTGATAATGGGGTAGCCGCAAAGAAATTTATAACTGCATGTTTAGCGGCATCATTGGCAATATCTTCTACTGATAAATCTCTCCCGCCAAATGCAGCATCGGCAACGTTATGCGCTACCTGAAACCCTGTTAACATTCCGGAAGTCTGTGCATTATTTTTTACTAATCCTGAAAGTCTATTAATGAATGTTTTCTTTGCTACATCTGCTGTTATCTTCTTTTCTGTAAAATCCTGTATGATTGTTTTAATATCATTGGAAAGAGTTTTTTTGATTACTTTATTTGCTCCGGGCATCAGGTCGCCTAAAAATACATCTGCGCCTGTTGTAAGAACCGTGTAAGCATCTTGTTTTGTTTGGTCACCGGGAAACATTTTCTTTGCATTATCAGCGTTCCCACCCATGAACATCAAAGTATTGGTAGCCATAGATGGGATACCCGCTACGTTACCTAATACCATTGGTGCTAAATAGCCTGTTAAATGCGCCCCTGTTGTAAGTACGTTCTTTATTTCTCCTTTTGGTTTAATCCCTAATGTTGAATAATCTTTAATGATAGCATCTCTTGTTAGTTGGTTTTTCTTTTCTGTATCTGAAAACGACCCGATTGTTTTTAAGGTTTGTAAAATCCCTTCCGCCCCACCTTCTACACCTTCTGAAAGAGAGCCAACCACATCTGAAGTTGGTATTACCCCGCTCCCACCACCAAATTTGTGCATTTCTCCCAATACCGGTTTTATGTCTTTATCCCATATTTCATATTCATTTTTACTAATCTTACCTTTTTTAAGTAAGTCTTGTACGACTTCTTCAGTTTTGTCTACTGATGGATTATTTGAAAGAATACTATTTATTCCCGCATCTTCCCTTGCTTGACCTATTATTTGCCTTACTTTCTTTATTGCGTATTCGGGATAGTTTTGGTAAAGAGTGCTTCTTGTTCCTTCAAGTTGTTCCGCAAGTTGTGGGTTCTGCTTCGCCATTGCAACTACATTCGGGCTATTAATAAATTCATCAACCCATTGACCTTTTACAATATTGGGTACATCCCCATCAAAGTATTTTGCCTGCCTTCCGGTTTGGTCTTTTCTATTTTTAAAATAATCTGCTGCTGCATCTTCTATGCTATTCGAATTTTTCAAAGACGTTTCAATATTATTTACGTCTTCTACTGTTTGAAGTGCTAATTTTTGAGTGAGATTTTTTGGATTGTGGTGATTACGGTAATCGTCAACAGAAGTAGCCACTATTCCACGTTTAGCTAACTCTTTATCCAATACGCCTTGTGCTGCTTCTTTATTACCAATAAAAGAATTGTTAACATCACGGTTCAAATCTGCTAATGCTTTACTTGCTTGGAATATTTGAAGCCCGTTTACATTTGTCTTCTTACCTGTTGTTTGGTCTGGATAAATATAAGGAGCAACTTCACGTTCTTTTCTTTGGAGTAAATCTTTTAACGGGTCTTCTTCATCGAGTGGTTTAGCCATCGTTCCTACGTCTGCCAAACCCCCGCCACTTAATTGTGATTGTGAACGGCCACCAGCTTTTGAAAGAATACCAGCACCTTGCGAAAAAATTCCCTTTTTTTTTACTTCGCCAAATCCCATATCACTACGGAAAGTAACATCATCTGGTAGGTCATACCCATCATTAACTAATGTTCCGTGTAGCTTTTTTAAGTTATTGCTATCGGACATATCCTTTTCAAATGTGGCATAATCAGGCAAAGCATAGCCATCTCTTACGAGATTATCATGTAGCTTCTTTAATTTACCTCTGTCGTCTGGCATTTCTTAATACGGTTTAGGCTTTGTGGCTTTGGGTTGCATCTTTGTTTGCTTAATATCCTTTGGCAATCTTGTTTCGGGGGTATTACTTGGCTGTTTAACCTGATTTATTTTTGTCGTTGTGTTCAATACCTTGTTTACAATTCCCGCCTTATATTCTGCTGGCGTAATTACCTGAGTTGGGAATTTACCTTGCTCACCAACTAACTTATAATTACCATCAGGCATCAAACGTATCTCTGTTGGTGTGTAACCTCCTGAATTAGCATCTTTAAAGGATTCAAGAATAATAGGAGAAACTTTTAATGTTCTTTCATCGCCTGTTATCCAATTACCTTCATTTGCATTTGCTTTTTGGTCATCAATGAACGCATCCACATCGCCCCCTACCGCTGCCCTTCTATTTTCATAGTTCATATTTGAATAACTGTTTCTTATGGCTGCGATTACTTTTGCATTTTCAAAACCTTGGGCCTGCATTACCTTTTTAAAATTCTCTGTCCTATCCATTAATGCACTCTTATTGGGAACTATTTTTTCTACTTTCTCAATAATTGGAGAATTTACTGCGTGCTCCATTGCCTTCAATCTTACTGCTCTTGCCACAGGACTATCGTAAGAAGAAAGAGGTATTTCGTCACCATCTTTCAATCCGTACCTTTTTCGATATGACGGGTCACTTGTTAGTTGTTTATACCTTGCTTCGAGTGCTGCTGCTTTTTCGGGTGGATATTCAAGTTCTGTTCTAAGCACAAAATCCTTCTGCTCCTTTGATCCTGCAATTCTTGGCAGCAATGTGTTATAAAATTCAATAGGACTATTCTTGCCCTTGTATTGCTTAACGACAAAGTTTAATGGGTCTTTAGGGTCTGCTACTTTATCATCAGGTGTCAAATCCCTATCCTTGCCCCTTGCTGCTTCAAAATCCTTAGAAAAATCACTTACCCCTAATTTATATAGATAGCCATTCTCATCTCTCAAATCAACCGGAACGGGTTTGCCATCTGCTCCTATTTCTGCATAAGTACCATATTTACTTGTTGGCGTTTTTAATCTTGCTGCTAATCTTGCGGCTGCTTTTTCATCGTAAATTCCTTTTGCATCTGAACGAATAGCTTTACCTAACAGTGCGATATTTTCTTTCTCTGCCTTACTCTCTTGAATTAATTTATACATGGCTGCTTTTTTCCGTAGCAGTTCTAATTGCTGCTGTGGACTTGTCCCACCTTTTTGCTTCATCGCTTGTTGCGTAGATTGCTTATAATCGCTATACGCTTTAGTAAGGTCATCAACATCTGCATCTTTTATTTGAGATACATTCCTTGAATACTCATCATCCAATGCAGCTACTTCCCGTTGACGTTGTAGTTCACGGTTTTTTTGCTCCAAGTACAGATTTTGGTGTAGCCGGTCAAGTGCCGGTGTATCCACTAAGAAGTCGTTGCCGTAAGGTCTTCCGTTAGCCATTTTTATCTGTATAGTTTACCGAATTTGCTACCATAAAAACCGCCAGAAGGCTTGTTATTACCACTTCCAAAACCTTCGCTTGCCCCGTATTCTCCGCCTGCTGCAAATATCTTATCTATTCCGCCAACTAAGTTTTGATTACCGCTGCCTTGCTGACCCATCATTTGCTCATATTGCCTCAACCATTTTTGACGAACATTTCTGTCAAACAACTGGCTTTTCCAGTTAGCTACGTTATTGTTCACATTGATTAGTTGTCCCTCGTTATTTAATCTTGCTCCTGCATCTGCCGCATCCAAACCTGCTACAGCGTCATTCCCTTGCTCATTAATACCTCCTAAAATTCCCAATGCTTTACCGCCTCCCATTTGAGAAGCCCCCCTCAAAGCCATTAATTGCTGCCTCTGAATGTTTTTCATGGCATTATTGTACTGTTCAGAGGGTAGCCCGGTATTAGCACGTATTTCAGCTAATTGTTGATTACGCTTAATTTCACTTGGCAAGCCTTCTATGGGCTGCTGATTATTCTTTAACCACTTGTTTGCTTGCCCACGTTGGACTAATCCAATACCCATAGAAAGTAACCCTCCCGCTAATTGTGCGGCGGCTCCCCACGGCGAGGCACTTGCGGCTGCACCTGCTATATCTGGCATATATTTAAGTTTTTAATTGTCATAGATTTCGGGGCGAAAAGTCCCATTTACAATAGGGTAAAAACAGATACCCGAAGTTACTACCTTTATAGGTAAATTTCACCTGCAACCAAACTCCTTTCAAAAAATCCCCATTGACTAAAGCCTCCTGTGTATTGGTCATGCTATTGCTATCTCGTAAAAGTCCGGCATAATAAAGACCTTCATTGATTTCATAGTCTACCGATTTCAGTTGAGATATTTGAGGTAGCCCGGTTTGCTCATTTGGTTGACTCGTTAATATGTCCCCATCAGTATCAGAAACCCAATATTGATCCCCTTGATATGCTAATGCTTCAAAGGTTTTTTTAATCTCAATTTTATCGTTAAAAACAAGGGTAATGCTTGGGTAATACGCTGTTCCTAAAAACGTCCTATTGCTCCCTTCATCATTTTGGATATACATATTGCCTGACTTCCAATAGAAGTTAAAATCTTGCGCTCCTATTGCCATTTCAGGGTTCCACCCACCATTAATGGTTGTATAGAAAGATGAATACGCCCTTCTTGTTTCGTTAAAGGAAAATAACTTATCTGGTATCGTTTGCCCTAAATATGTACCTCCTTGAAGTATGGTCATACATTGGTTCTCAAAAAGGTCGAAAAACTGAATTATTTTTGCAGTTTTCCCATTCGATCTTAAATAATCATCTGTGTATGGCGTAAGTAAGGACTTGATATAAAACTGACCTTTGTTCTGCATACTGATTGAGTTCAATCCATCTGCTGCTAATCTTATTTGTTCCCCCGTAATATCATCAACAAAATACTGTGCAGATTTTGACCATGTAAGGGATAGTGGCTGTAATCCAATGCCATGCTTATTATCGTAATACTCATGGTTATTTTTTGTAAGTATCTCGTTTGTTGTGGTAAGGGTATTTTGCCCGTTGCTATCTTGGATTATTTTACCATATATGGCCTTTCTGCAAGTATGCAATTCTTGAAATATTTTTAATTCAGTACCATCAACATAGAAAGATTGTATGCTTCCATTAGCTCTGTCAACTTCATCGTAATTTACTTCTCTAAACCTATTGGTTTGGTTAATGTTTGAATTTGGCAGGTAGGCAAGTCCCCAACGAATAAGTGTTGGATTAAATACCTGTGCTGCATTTTCATCTACTACCGATGGTCTTCCGTTTGAATTAACTGCACTTTTAAAGAAGTCTGAAAAATTAGGGTCAATAATTCCAACGGTATAGTTTTTAACAATGGCAATTTCTAAATCCGTTTGTGAGTACAGTTTTGAGTTATTGTTGTCATCCGAGGCCCAACCTAAAAATGATATATGCTGATTTGCTGACAACTGAAAGGTGCAGTCGAAGGTAAATGTATTTGGCCCAGAGTTCACATACCTATCTGTTACGGCGTATGTAATTGCTCCTGTATTATCCTGAAAGAAGAAGCTAAAAACCTGCCCGTAAGTGAAGTTTACTTTAATCGTTCCTTTGGCTCTATATGTGGTAAGTATTGCCCCTGCTGTTGTTTTAATAATAGCCCTTGTGTTACTTGCAAATGTCCACCCTGAAAGGTTTTGGAGCGGGGAGTTGCCTGTCGTAATTGTAGCATCAACAAAATCCCTTTCAACAAAATTAACCCCCATTGTATGCCTGCCAGCCCCTCTTTCCCCTGCTGTAATCACGTAAGTTAACTTCCCGCCTGTATTAATAACTCTATTCCGGTAATAATAATCCCCCTGATCGAAAACAAACAAAGCAGGAGTTACAAGGTCTGAAGTTTGGTTTTGGGTCATCCCCTGATGATATGCTGTTGATGTTCCAGGGTTCCCTATTGTGTACCTTTCTGAAAACTCGTAATACTTATTCAACCCTTCGGCTACTGATTGTGCAGGTGTATAAAGTTCAATGAAATAGTTATAGAAATCTGAAGTACCAAAATCAAATGTCCCGCTTGTTGTCGGGAGCACAATTTTAAGCCATTGCCCTTCTTCTTCTTCCCCGTTAATGATAGGAGAAAGCAGTTGCGATTGTATCTCAAAGTCTTGAGATGTATAAATTGTATTTACAGTCCCGCTAAGAACTTTATAAAACCGGATGCGGTCACCTGCCGAAAAATCATATTGCAAATGTGCTGCTGTTGGGTTTTCTGTAATAAACCGTCTAAGATTTTCAATGCTTATATAGGCATACTGAATGTCTTTTAATGTTTTTTCGCTTACCCATTCCAGTTTTGTTAATTTGCTTAAATTTTTTGACCTTGTTATATGAAAATATCTTGCATTGAGTGGTGGCCGGTTGGAAAGAGTTAGGGTGAGTTTTGGGATATTCCTTACACTTGCCGTTTCGGTATAATTAATTGTTTGGAAAGGTAGAGTAATATTTGTTTCGCTACCGATTGTTCTGCCTGCTGCATCTAAATACTCAACTGCATAATTATACCTTGCGTTAGTATCATAAACAAATGAGTCGGTAACAGCTCTTGCTACCGGAACTGATAATACTCTTTGAAGGATTTCATTTGTTTTAATAATTATAAGATTCTCCGTATCGGAACTAACTACTGTAAAACCTGCTACTACTGCTGCCGCCGAAAGCCCTGTAATTACGTTTGCTGTTGTGGCTACCGTTGCTGTAAAACTAATTGTTGCCCCTGTTGTATAGATATTAAAAACATCTCCTACCCCCGGTACGCCCAATACGATTGCATGAATATTGCCAGTGCCAAATCCACTATCCCCGGATTGAGATGCAACAAAAATATATGGGGGTTGAGTTGTTCTGGCAGACTCACTACCGGATGATGTGCTGCCCAATATGGCCGTCTTATTAAACCCTTCTGTAATTCCACCATATACCGGAATATTCCCGTTAAGGAACTCCAATGCGTTTGCAGAAAGTGGAACGAGATCTTGTAATTGAGATGTTTCAACCGGATCGCATGGAAGATAGACTTGGTTATTGTAAAAACGAAATGTATATAGGTCATTACTTGCTATACTCAATGCGGCCTTATTCAGAACGGCAATCGTAAACCATCCCGGTACTTCATTCCCTGTATTAACCGAGCCTTCCGGGAGTATAATTGCGGCTACTTCAATTTCCAAAACATCAGCCTCACCCGTTGGAACTACTATTGCAATTCTGCAATTCTTTGTAGGGTCTTTATCAATAGCCGTGTCCATATAATTAACAGGCAATGGCATTGCTGAAATAGAACTATATACTGGTTTTTCTTTATTTAAAAATCGGGTACGGGTTCTGAATTGGAATAATTTCTTGCGAAGATTGTTTACAGTTACCGTATTGTCATTCTCATATACTACTGCTGGAGGTATTTTCCCCGGTGCTTTAATAACGTCAATGTAAGAACGCTTGATTACACCGTATGTTCCCGCTAATGCCTTTTTGATATTTATGTAGCATGGTTCTCCTTGTGAGTTATTCCAATAAAGTTCATCCCCTTGCTCATCGTCACCGTATAGCATTTTAACGGCTGAAATAGGGTTATCTAAGTCAAATGCAAGTATATCCCCATCTGTTTGCGCCCCGATAGTAACAACTGAAACAATAGTATTTGTAGCAATCGTATATTGACGTATTGAGTGGGTTCCGTTTGAGTTGTAAGTAAACCCGAATATCCGCCCTCTCTTATCATCGTAAAAACGTCCTAAGTTTTCATTATCCCCTGATGGTTGATTGAACGGGATAAGGGTAGTGCCTTTTACAATCTCCGGGCGCATATCTCCTGCTGACCCTCGGAAATTTACATTCTCCGCATTTTTATGCTGTCGTGGCCCTATATTCTCATTTTTATCATCTGAGTTTAAGAAGCCTTCAATATTTTTAATGTCTATTGGCATTTATGGTGGAGTAGGTAATGGGTCTTGTATAAATAATATTTTTCTGGCATCAACATAGGCGAATGATATTCCGTCTTGGCTAAATAAATAAGAGCCTGCTGGGTCGTACTGAACATACTTGTCAATATCCCAATAGGCAGAAATTCCAACTTGCCTTACATACCCTGCTGCTATGTTATTATTACTTACAGGAGTATTGATAATATCATCATCCGTAATTTCTAATATTACAGCCGTGTTACTTAGTGTTATGGATTGAGGGTAATTAGCCATTTAGCTTTTTAGACAGAACTTGCCGCCTTCTCTTATTATTTGATTGAAATATTGTAAATGTATTGGCTTCATCTGCCTTCTCGCCTCTGTTAATCTTGCATAGAAATTAGTATCGGTATCTAATTTCATTTTCCACTTAATGAATGTTATCAACGCCTCCCGAAGCCTTCTATCTACTTTATAATCGTCATCCTTTTCAGGGCAACTAATGTACTCAAGCAATAAATCATCAAAGCGATAATTTGGAGGCAAAACAATTACTCCGTTTTTCTCATCTACCCTACATTCCGAAAACTGAATAAGGCCACCACCAATTCCGAATATTGGTGTGTACAACCCATCCTGATAATAATTTAAGAAGGGTGAATTTTCTACGTTACCAAGCCACCCGTTGTTTACATCTGCTGTTAAAAGTTCAAGTCTGTTTGGGTTATTGTCCCTGAATGTAGTTAAAGCATTGTTTATTCTTAGGGTACTCACCTGCCCGTTTTGGTCAATCAATCCAATCTTAACCCATGATACATAATCGGCAGGAAGGGTTACGGTCATGTTGCCATTAATAGGAAGTCTTACCGTTTTTGGTTCTGCTGCGATATTAAAATGACAGACTTCTAAGCCTCTAAAGCAAATAATCCACGCCTTATCAAAATCCGCAATACTCTTGTCGCACTCGTCAAGAGCCATTGAAACAATTTCTTTTATGGGTATATATTTAGCTGACATTATTAACTCGTTTTATTGCCCGGCGGTAGATTATCTTTTACAATGTCCTGTGGTATTTGATAGCGTTGTAAAATAGTTGCCACGACTTTATTAAAAACCATCTCTATCGCATCGTCCGGCAAATACATCGCTGCATCCTTATCTGCTGTCCTGCTTATCGGCATTTGTACATACAGATTATAATTTAATAAAGAACCCCCGTCACTCATGCTTAAAAACATTGTCTTACCCTCCAACCTATACGAAAACCCACTTGGCTTTGGCATATAGTTTCTATATGTTACTCGCTTGGCTTTTATTGGCAATCCATTTTGACTTGCGCCGGTTTCTGGACTTGCTATATACGTTCTTGTAATATCGTACCCTGTTGGCAATGCAAGTGGTGGTTGTGGCAAAGAAACGTACCACTCTTTAGTATTGCTGTTTTGGGTAGTTATTGGCAATTCATAAGTAAGGAGATACGCTTCCGGCACATCCAAAAATCCTGTTAGTTTGGCGTTTTCAAACATTTGACCTTTCATAACAACAGGGATTGCCGCATCTATATATAGCAATGTTTCATTAGATGTTACTTTCCAATCTTCTCCCGGAAAGTTATCATTGAGGTGTTTGGCAACCCTCTCAATCAACATATTTTTACTGTACGTTATTGCCATTTCTTAGTTTATTGAAGCTACAAACATCTCAATATCAACTGCTGCGGTATTTGCTTGTGCATTGATGGAATCCGCATCTACAAATGCCGAAAATGCACCTGCTGTTGCCGATACGCTTTCGCTTGCATTACTCATTATAAATGACTGCCCCGCATCAACCTTTACATCAAATGTTTCTGCACCTGTTTTCTTTACACGAATACGAACATAGTTAGTCGCATCTTTATTTGTTATTCGTATATACTTTACGTTTGCTCGTATAACTGTACCGGCTGCAACTGCTGTTCCAAAAGCAAGAACTGTTACTTCTGTTGCGGTTGGGATACTAACAATTCTTTTATCAACCTGACCAATAGATGCTATCGTTAATTGATTTTCACTATTGATATGTTGGTTATTCAGATTTATTGATTCGCTGATAGTGACCGTTAGTGTTTGTGCTGTTACTGTTGATGCCATTGTTTATATTTTAATCGCCAGTGGCTTGCGCCGTTCTGCCGTAGTTTAAAAAATCTTGGTCTTTAAAGCTAATGCCAAAATTGGTTAAAGCCCTTTTTGTTATCGTTATTATTGTTGACGTATTCCATTTTGGTTGAATACTTGTTCCTGAATTATATACCTGCCTACCGTTGCCATCAAAAGTATAGCCCCATTTTATATCATTGCAAGAGGCTACATAGTCAAGTTCCATAGTTGTTATAGAAGCTGTTGGCAATGTAGTTGGGAGTAGAGAATAATAATCCTCATACTCAATTCCGTAATAGCAATTATCGGTAGTGCTTGGAGGGTCTATTACGCTTTCATTTACGGAAGATTTTTGGTCTGGATTTATAAAGGTTACTTTTTTATTATTTATCCTTGCCGCCATCCTAAATATAAAATCATCAGGCTTGGTAACCTCTGCTGCCGTAATAGTTAAAATAGCCGGGATAGTGAATATGGCTAATTCTCCCATAATTGTTTCATTCTGAATAAGCCCTGTATTTGCTCCTTGCTTACCATTTGCTCTTGCCTGCCACCTGCCCACAATATCCTGATGATACATATTTTGCTCCGTATTCCACATATAGAATAAGTCGGATGCAGAAATTCCGCCAGCTTGATTTTTGCGGGTTAGTTTTAAGGATAACTGATATATGTCAT
>OFQX01000588.1_pt1 | contig 10957 bp, 15 predicted proteins | sample 1542951 | NCBI WGS metagenome assembly OFQX01 (sample SAMN07774215, study PRJEB24372) | wastewater metagenome | isolation source: WWTP Novara (Effluent) | place: Italy: Novara | collected 2015-12
CGGCGGCGTAGGCGGCGGCGTAGGCGGCGGCGTCGGCGGCGTTTCTGCAGGCCGAGTTCCACTCTTCGTCTGTAATTATTTCTCCTTTAATTTTTCTCCGGTATAATTCACGTACCGTTTGAATTGCCTTAAGAATCTGAGGACTTTTTTTAGCGTACTTTTTTACATCGTCCATTATCCACAACATGAGCTTCGGAACTACAAGTGATAGATCGGCTCCAACAGGAATAGCCGCAATAAAATGTTCTGGCCACATCATGGCTTTTCCCCGAGGAAGTCGTTCAAAGATCTTGTCTTCAAGGTAGGCCAACGTACGAGGTATTTCGAGTTCAGTCTCATAAGCGTTATGGTCATTGTTCGAGTAATCTTTGCCTAATTTTACGTTGAGCGTTTCGATGGCGCAGCCCACTGCGCAGAATCGGAATTTACCATCGATTTTAGTTTTATAAGGTCCCTGTCGGAGAAGATCAGCTTTACGGTGTCTTACGATCTCATCAAGTAACATTTTCTTTAACTTTTTATCTCCTTTGAATGCTTGCATAAAACAAAGTTGTAATTAAAAGTGAGGTAAAACCCCTCTCTCCGAGGCTCTCCCTGACCCCGAGTGGACACCCTCATGAACCCTCAGAGTAGGGGAGAGCCTTGAGAGGCTCTAGGGGAATGGTGGGGTATCATGGCTTGCTTGCATGTGGGCTTCGAAAGCTTTTATTTCATCATCAGTCAATTCGCCATCATCTTTTTTTTGCGCTGGTACTTTCGGTGTGATACCGTTTCGCTTCATCATGTAGCAGTTGTAGCAAGTAGCGTACTGTCCCGTATGTTCAATCTTACAATTCGGACACGTTTTCTTGGTTGGTGTAGCAGGTACCGCTTGAACTGGTAAAGTCTTCTGTACGGGCTGATTAGCTGGTAAGGATTGAGTGTTAGAGACTGGTGTGACTTCTACATCTACGTGTTGTATGACGTTATCTGCCTGCGCCATTTCTTCGTTGGTGTACAGACCAGTAAGATCATTAGGGAATGCTTTACGAAGAGCGAGAGCCTCAGCACATTTTGCCAGCATGAGATACGGCATTTTTTTCCACATCGGGCCAAGTACTGTTATTTTTTTTCCTGTTTTTCTATTGTCGATATATTCATCTTTTTCGTATATTTGGGCATACTCTAGCCATCGAGCGGTAGCAGTGAATGGGCAGCGTATCCCGTTAATTATTCTATATACTGTTACGCTAGCTTTTTTAGGGTGTTCACTTTCTTCTGAATCATAGGTAGCATCGTCTATACCCGCTAACGAGCCGGATCGTTCGGCAATTGCTCGGTAGCCGTCAATTCCTGTTTGGATCGTCATAACTGGCTCCTCAACCCATGTTCTAGTATTTTGATCGTATTTTTTCGTGTTACGCATTACGCAATGTATTTGTCTAGTCAGTGGGTCGAGACCAGTCCGTTGAGCAGTGTAGAGGAACAGTTTAAGTTGGGCGTCAGTAGTATCTTTGGCGACTGTTTGCTTGATTAGATCAATATTAAGTTCTATTTTTTTATCATCAATTTTATCTAATTCTTGTGACATATTGGGGTGTATTTAGGGGTGTTTTAGTATCTAAAGTCATAACCTCTCTGGACTACTTTTTGGCTTAGTTCTTCGATTGCTTGCGGTGTCTTAGGGTCGCGGAACTCTTTCGATAATTCAATCTGTCGACCTGAGACACGCAATATCGTGAACTTGCCGAACCGATCAGGCGTGAACCCGATCTCGTCCGCTAACGTCGTGCCGAGTTCGATATTCTTAATAGTCATAATCATCATGGCCGATACCTTCGGCGCTTAAACTTCTACTGAACTGTTCGTTAAGTAGTGCTTCTTTCGTCATGCTCATAGAGGGGTGTATTAAGTCTTGTTAGGATCTTAGTGAGTTCGATAATGCGGTCTATACACGCTTCGAACTCGGGTGGTATGGGAGTGTCCATATTCTTAAGTTATGCACAGCATGATTGACAGGTATGCTGTAGGTAGTTAAGATTGCTCTCGTTAACACAAAAGCTGATTTTTAGCCTAGTGTTAGCGAAATTTCAGACCAACAAAAAACTCTTTATGATCTAAAAAATCATTTATTGCTATTGTTAGTCTGTGTCACTCTCATTGATTACGTTGAGAACCATGCTAAAGTCATCATCGTAGTCAATGTTTTAAGGCGACCCATTCGTGGGTCGTCTTTTACTTTTTAGGTGTTTTTTTGGCTAATGTATCATGTTTAGAACTGAGTATAGGAGTTATTACGTACAGTTAGCCAAGATTTTGGCTTTTTTCATACTCAATTTTTCGTGCTTTTTCTACCTACTAAACATGTGAAAATCCATCTTCCAGTAATTTCTTTGTATGAATTGTTAAAGTGCTTTTGCGACATTATACCACATCTTCGGTGTAACCTTCAGCGGCTTTCTTTTTTTTCTGCTTTTCAACCCCTATAGCCCTCAACTTCTTGAAGAAGTCTGGAGGAGTGGTTGCCTTGCGTGCTTTCCAGCTTCTCTTGCCGAGAGCCGAACCAGCCGCTTGAGTTGCTGTCATTTTCTTTTTCTTCATAATATTCTTTACTTCTTAACTTGTTATGATCTTATCATATACCTATTACGAACGTCCGTAAAGTGGATAACTTTTAGGGTGCTAATCGCTCCCTATTCCCACCCCCTAGCGAGTAAGGGGTGGAGTAGAGAAGTTATTCGGTTACTTCTTCGAGCTCTTCGATTTCCGATTCAAGGTCAGAGATTTCGCTCTCTAACGTAGAGAGTTCCGATTCGAGCTCTTCGTAGTATGTTCGAGAATCATCGAGTTTTTTGTTTTCTGCGTCAAATTCTGCCTTAGTCCACAATTCTCCAGGTTCGAGATCGATAATGGTAGCAACGCCAGTTTTGATCGATTCTTCGATTGCGATATATTGAGCATCTACGCCATCAATAACTTCATCTTCCAGATTCTTAGCTTCGAGTTCTTCGTTATTTTTAATTTGGTTTTTTTCACAAAATTCCTTGATGTATTCGATTCTTGGCCAACCATTGCTTAGTACCATGTCAGGAATAATATCATCCCAGTAAGTGCTGTACTGCTCTTCGGTGATAGCGAACCCCGAATAAATACAGGTTGCGAACGCCCGACCTTTACAACATTCTGAGTTGTCGAGAATTTCTTCAATTTCTTTTATACGTTTTTCTTTTGTTTCGATGTTCGTTTTTAACTCTGCAATTTTAGTGTTGTCCATATTTAAGTTAATTTTTAAAAAGTTAAGTTAAATCTTCTCCACATTCGCATGTATCATTCATGCTCTTATTGAGCAGGCCGCAAGTTTCGCATTTTGATTTTGGTTCGTTCATACTTTTGGGAGTCTTGAGAGCTAAGCTGCTCTCGATGTATATATCATATCTTATTAACGAACGTTCGTCAAATACCCAAGTGTGGATAACTCCACCAACGTACCAAGATCATAGAATTGCGCAAGGGTATGGTGTGTTATTTTTTCGCTCGCTTTGTTTCCCACGCTTTTTTTGCCGCTTCGGAACGATTAGTATATGTAGCATTCAACTTAGCACCTTTAGCGCGATTTTTCTTTTCTTGTCGCTCGACAAGTCGCTCAAGTGCGCTGATACACCGATCGCACACTTTGTCCATATCTTCGTCTACACCAAACCACCAATCTCGGCCATCTTCCTGATTTTTGGTTTCGTACCGTCCGCAATAGCGACACTGATTATCATCGAAGAATTTTTTTTGCATAGTTTTGAAAAATTATTCATTACCTTGATCTTTGCAGTCTTGGCACATTCGGCCACCGCCGGTTGTCTCGTACATAGTAGCAGTTTCGTCGAATTCTTGGTTGCAATATGCGCAAGTATAAGTATCCATATCATTTTTTTCGTCTCGGTCAGCGCCGAGGTCGTGGTGGCCTGAGTGGTCAGACCGGAGAGCTAATCGCTCCCTATTCCCACCCCCCAGAGACTGAGGGGCGAAGTAGGGGTGATTACTTATAAAGTTTCATGCAATAATGCCCCTAAACTTGATACTGGTGTGCAATTGCCGCTTTTAATGAACTGGCAAGCAAAGTATTTTATTTTTCCTTTTGGTCTTTGTAGGATAAGATCGAAACGATCATTGAGGCCATTGTCTGAGATATTTTTAGAAAAAATGTTGTAGACTACACCGTCAATCTTCACTTGATCCATATTCGTTATGTCTTGAGAGCTAAGCTGCTCTCGATGTATATATAATACACCATACGTATATTATGTACAAGCACTACAATGTGGATAACTGGGGATAAGTGCGTTTGTTTATATAATTTTTGATTAAAAAAACATAGGCCTTAAAACGTCATATAATGCACAATAAGTGTATCAACAGTATAATCTATCGTCTTTCGTAAAAAGTCTTCTCTAATGCCCGTATAACAAGAAGTTTAATTTTATTTGGCTAAGATTAGTCAACAGTATACAATCTCTTGACTCACTTTCTGCTTAGGGTATACTGGGGATAAGTACCATTGACAGTTTTAGAGGTACGAAAAATAACAACTCAATTAGACTCTTACCCCTAAGCCTAGGACAGGCTTGTTTTAGAGGTAAGAGTCAAAACAAGCCCACTCCTTACTCAGGGGTGGGCATTTGTTTACACGAGGAGTATAGATTGACAGCTTCTCGTGGCCAGATGTTGGCTGCTACGCCTGGGAAGGCTCAGGCTCTCCCTCCCTGTAGCTGCGGCACACACCAACACAGTAGCTGTAGCCTGTAGTTGCCTGCCGACATTTGGTAGTTACTAATGCAGATTGTTCTTTACAACCTAGGGTCAAGTTAAGCAAAGCAAAGTATGAAAGATAAAAATTTAAAGAAAGCTCAGTTAAGTAAAGATAAAATACTTAAAGAAGAGGTTGAAGCAACGGTTTTGTATACCGAGGCGGAAATCAAAATTAAGTATATTCAAGGAAAAGTTCTCACTATCATCGAAGCATCAGCTCTTAACCCTGTTCAATGTGAAGCAGTAAAGAATCTGATTAAGCACGTTTTTTCTGAAGAGCTCACCAAGTTATATAACTGGTCTCATAACGATGCTCAAATGCTAACCGAAGCTGATATGGTTGGTGAGGATGGAACTACAGATGGTTTCTACGAGCAAAATCAACCGACTGATGAAATGGAACCAGGAAAAATATATACTCGGGTTCGTTAAATAAATTCAATCTTTGACCATAGATTGTTCGGAATAATTTGGAGCCGAAAGGCGCCCCTTCACTCTCACGAGTGGAGAGGTGAGAAAAGATAGTGTGCGGCGTACTAACACATTATCATTCTCGCCTTTCTTCTTATGACACCAGAGACCCAAATCAAACAAGACATCAAAGACTATCTCCGCAAACGCGGCGTGTTCTTCTATCACAATCTTGCTTGCCTTGGTTCGTATAAGGGAATACCTGACATTACCGCAATCTATCAAGGTAAGGTCTACCAAATCGAAGTTAAAACTCCTACGGGCAAGCTTAGTTCATTCCAACAAGACTTCCGCGATAAGTGGCAAGAGCAGGGAGGGGCACTGATCGTTGGAGGACTGGAACAGGTAGTACGAGTGATTGAGTATGACCACCCAAAGCAGAGGATGAAAAAATATAATGAGAAAAGAAAAAAAGCTTGTGAATTTAGTTAAAAAAAATTCAAACTCTCAAATATAAATTTTATGCCAAAAGGACGACCAAAAAAAGAATTAGTAGTAGGTGTTACTGAACCAGTAGTGATTGTTGAGGAAACACCAACAATACCAACCACTGAAGAAGAAAAAAAAGTTTCTTACGAGTTTGAAGAGCGTGGGAAAAAATATAGAAAATCGTTTGATGAAAAAGGTAATTCATTAGGAGTCGTGGAATTGTAAAAGATTGTTAGTCAACTTTGATTATGCCAGGACAGATCGGGAACAAAGGTGGTAAGGGAGGAAGTCGCAAAGCACCAGAGATGGAGAAGTTTTATAAAAAACTGGATGCGGCTTGTCTTGATAGTGTTGATTATCTTGCGGCCATCGTGGCGAAAGCAAATAAGAAGTTGGGTGATGATGACATTCTTAGTGCGGACTGGCGGAAGGACGGAATTAGTGCCGCCGGTAAGCTCATCGCTAAGGCACCGGGAAGAATCGGAAATCCTGATGGTACTAATTTTCTCTCTGTCGATGATCAGCTTTTAGAAAAAACAAATAAAGCACTTGATGAATTTCTCAATCAAAGAAATCTTAAACGGTAAAGATGAAACAGCCAAAAAAGCATTGTTTCTTTTTTCAGTAGAAGAGAGTGTTGAAAAGATCAATCTTAAATTCAATCTCTGGTCTCGGTATTTTTTCCCACAGTACTTTACGAGTAAGGATGCTGACTTTCATCCGGAGATGGATAGCGCAAACATTGAACTCTACAAAAGTGATCTACTCTCGTTCGTCAATGCAGCGTTCCGAGGAGCGGCTAAAACAGCCCGCACTAAACTCTTCGTGACATTCTGTATTGCAAACGATCAAGCTCATTTTAGGAAATATTATAAAGTTCTTTGTGCTGACGCTGACAATTCTAAACAGATTGTCACTGACATCTATAACGCTCTTATCTCCTATAAAGTCTCGGCAATGTACCCCGAGATTTTCGAGAAAACAAATAAGAAGCGTGAAGAGACTATGGCGTCATTCACAACTACCACAGGAATTAAAGTGGTAGCTGACTCAGTCGGGACAGATCAGCGCGGTGCGATACAAGAAGAATCTCGACCAGATTTTATTTGGTTTGAAGATTTTGAGAACCGTACAACTCTTCGATCCGCTAAGAAGACAAAAGCTATTAGCGACAACATGGAAGAGGCTAGAACTGGACTTGCTAAGCACGGTGGTTGTCTCTACACGTGTAACTACGTATCAGAGAGCGGTAACGTGCATACACTCATTACCAAGCCTGCTGAACGTCGCAAGGTCTTAATCACGCCGATCTTACTTAATGGGAAATCAACATGGCCAGCCCGTTACTCAGAAGCTGAAATTGAAGCCATGAGACGTGATGATGAAGACTTTGAAGGTGAGAGACTGTGTAAGCCTTCCGCCTCTAAAGATGCGCTCTATGATCGGGAAACGCTCGACGCTATGCCTGAGCGTGAGCCTATTAGAGAAGTGGCAGGACTTAGAATCTATCGCGAGTACAACCCGTCACACCGCTATGGTAGTGGGCATGACGTAGCTGGTGGTGTAGGGCTTGATAGCGCAACCTCAGTGTTTATTGATTTTGACACCGTACCTGCTCAAGTAGTTGCTACGTTCGACAACAACACGATCAAGCCAGAGGTTTTCGGCGATGAAATTAATCGCGAAACAAATATATTTCCCGGAACACTCGTTGCGATTGAAAAAAACAACCACGGTCATACTACAATTGCTCGCGCTCGACAGTTAAAAATCAACCTCTACAAGACACAGGGTAAGGAGACAAAGGTAGGCCATTCAACGCCGACAGAATACGGCTGGGAGACCAACGCACTCACAAAGCCTAAGATGTTGTTTGCCTTCGCTAAGGCTGTTGAAGATGGGCTGTTACAGCTCAATGACAAACGTCTTATTGCTGAGGCGAAAAGTTACACCCGTAATGACCTCATAGACGACCAGAAAGATCCTCGCTTAACTACTCGACACTTTGACTTGTTAATTGCTGCGGCAATCGCTTGGCAGATGAAAGATTTTGCTCAAGTTAAGAAGGTGGAGAATAGCTCAATCACTGAAATAGAATCAGAACCTTTATATAGTGATATTGGAATATGAGAGAAGCAGTTTTAAAAATAAAAAGAATTGAAGATCTTGATGATAGTATTAAACAATTTGAAAAAGATCACGAAAAAGAATTAAAGGGTTTAGTTTGTTGCAAAAAAGCAGATTATAGAAAAACTACAGAAGGTGATTATAATGTTTTCTTAAGTTACAAATAGTTTTAAAAATTCTTAGCAAAAATAGTCTTGCAAAAACCCAAGCCTCTCTGCAAGGCGGCGTGGGATTGTAAGGCTATTTTTTTTAAGAATATGAATAAAACAACCATTGAAAAGATTGCTAGCCAGGCTAAAGACGAGATCATGTTTGACCTCGCTTTTAAGCAAGGAAAAATTTCAAATTGGCAGAAGAATGAAGAAATGTTGTACCAGAACAAAAAGAAAATCCCAGAGTCTCGATCAAGTGTCCAACTCGGTCAAATGTCACAATTTGTCTACACATTACTCTCGAAGATTAATAATCCGCTTGATTTTAATTTTCTTAAAACAAAGAACGCTCAGATTGAACGGGTGAAGCTTTTAAACGCATTGAAGGACTACGACAAGCAAAAAGATAATTGGGAAATTAAAAACCTGGTGGGAAATAAACAACTGGTGGTCTATGGCCGTGCTATCTACTCCTACTATGCCGATAGTATCGATGGCTACAAGTCTCACCTTGAACCAGTGGACGTTTATGATTTCCTTATCGATCCAAGTTGTGGCGGTATCGACATTGAAGAAGCGCGCCATCTTGGCAGCTATTCAGTAATGCTCGACAAACGCCAACTCAAGGAAGGCGCTAAGAACGGAATGTATCTCAAGTGGGCAGTACCGGAATTACTGGAAGGATCGGGCAACGCTGACGAGTCCTTGCAAATTGAAACCAACAAACGATCACGGATGAGTGATCAAAAAACTTTGGGACAAAAAGAAAATGGAGACCCGACTAAATTCAAGTTCTGGCGTTGGTCGACAACCTATCAAGAAGATGGCGAGCGTTATTATCTGCTCATCGATAACTCAGGACGCTGTATTCGTTGCGAGCTCAATAGCGACTTGTTCCCACCTTCCAAAGATTACCCCATGGGGCCTTGGCCGTATTGGACTGCTGCAGCTTTCCCCGACTTAACCGAGTTCTGGACGCCAAGTTATTGTGATTATGTACGGGAGTTATTCATGGCTGGGGACGTTTCGATTAATCAGATGCTTGATAACGCTGAGGCAATTAATAAACCCCAACGTGTCGTAAATATAAGCGCAATTGAAAACCTAGCTGAACTTAAATACCGACGTGACGGAGTAATTAAGACTAAAGGCGACTTCGATATTAACAAAGTCTATCAAACGATCAACACCCCAAGCATAAACACTCCCATTCAAGTATTTAACATTTTAGAAAACATCTCGTCTCGAGTATCTGGCGTTACTGATGGCGCGGCTGGTGTAGCTGATGAAGGCGGCAAGGTAGGTATCTACGAAGGAAACCAAGCCGCCGCCGCTGACCGTTTTAAACTGGCTAACCTGTCTCTCTCATTCGGTCGTAAACGGTTTGCTCGGCTCTATGAGCTTGGAGTACGCGACAACCTCACGAAAAAGATTGCTATCGATATTGTCGGTCCCGAAGGAGTTGAAATTAAAAAAATAAGACGCTCTGATATTTTCCGTAAAGATGATGAATTTGGTATTTCGGTAGATGTTTCTAATCAGGAAATTCTTGCATCGAATGAAGAAAAGAAAACCAAGATTGATTTTCTCACTGGTCAAGTGAATAACCAAAACATCAACCAAAAGAAGGCGTTTGAAATTCAAGCGAGTATCGCTGGGTTTACTAAGGACGAAATAACTGAACTCTTAGACACTTCTTTCTATGGCAACTCTGAGTTGATGGGGGAGTGCGAGCGCGATATTGAGAGTTTGCTTGATGGCGAAGAGATCAAGCCTAACCAAGCGGCTAATAATGCCTATAAACAGAAGATGTTGGATTATTTGAGAGACCATGAAGAAGATATTTCTTTTGAACAATTCCAGAAAATAACCATATATATTGACTCTCTTAACGACATTATCATGCGCAACGAAGCTCGCACCTTCCAGAACGAACAAACTCAAATGATGAGCCAACAAGCTGCTATCCCTGGTGTTTTGCCTCAAGGGCAACCGCAACCATTACCTAATCTTAATCAATAACTATGATCGAATACAAACTTAAAAACCCTGAAGCGCCTAAAAATGAACAAATCGTAGAGAAGACTGGACACACCTATGAGTTTATCTTTTCAGCGGTTCCGACTCAGCTCGACCAACTTGAAAGACTCCAGAAAGAAGCAGTCGCGCAGATTGTTTTGGAAGAAGTAAAAATCAAAAACTATACCGACCACTATCCCGCTATTGAGAAGCTAACACCGGAAGAAGTAAACGCCACGCGCATGTTTTGTGAATCGATGATGGTTAAAGTCGCAAGTCAAAAAAAATTAGACCAGTGCAAAGAACTTGAAAAAGAACTTCGCGACGAATTGGTAGAGATCGAAAAACAAACGGGGGTAAAACTCTAGTATGTCAGAAGAAAAAAAAGAATTAACAGACGACCAAAAAGCAGTCCAAGATGATTTTAAAAAATATCAGGCTATCAACGCGATTGCTAATCAGGAAGGTGGAAAAGTTCTTATTAAGAGCTTAGAAGCTGATGTGGTCGCTGGAGTGGAGATGATTATTTCTCTCTACCGAGGCGACGAAATGGAATTGCGCGTCACAATCGCCAAGCTAAGTGCCAACCTGAACCTTTTGAGAGCATTTAAACGTTCCGCTAAGAATGAAGAAGAACTCCGAAAAGAATTAGTCTCACTACTAGAAGAATAAGTCTCGCTAGTGTGCCGAGAACTCGGCACACACTGCGGTACTCATTACCGTTTTACTTCTGGGTGGAGTCATAAAACCCCGTCATGATAGGACGCTAAAACTATTTATTTTATGACTGTTGAAGTCAAAAACGCTCAAGTTGAAGAGTCAAATTCAACACCTGCACCTTCCGAAGCAGTGGCCGAAATAAAAGCCAAAGAGGAAACAATTGGAGAAGTTCTTAAATCACAAAAGCAAGACGAATCTGTTCCGCTCGCTTCTTTCTTACAAATTAAGAAAGAAAACAAAGTTGCTTTTAAAAAAATTCA
>OFQX01000589.1_pt1 | contig 10948 bp, 24 predicted proteins | sample 1542951 | NCBI WGS metagenome assembly OFQX01 (sample SAMN07774215, study PRJEB24372) | wastewater metagenome | isolation source: WWTP Novara (Effluent) | place: Italy: Novara | collected 2015-12
TTGCCATGATTGCGAATCCTCTTGGGTTGTTCGCTGCCCTTGTGGGCGGTTACTTTTTACGAGCTAAACGGCAGCCTCTGAACCAATCCGGTTGAAACGTGCGCGCCTTATCAAGAAGCGCCAACACCTCGTCATACGAGGGCGGGCAAGGCTGGGCTCGACTTTCCGGATCAGCTTCAAAGTGAGAATCAATCCGAGCGCGTGCGCATGCCTCTGCAAGGCGGCGCTTTGCCTCTTCTTCGGCCCGCTCGGACCATCCACCACGATGGAAGACCGCGAACGAACCGGCGTAATGCTTGCCACCAACATCAAAGACAGCGTTGAAGACAGCTTTGGTGCCGGTATCAGCCAGCACATCAAGTCGCTCAAGTGACGGCAAAGACATTGCGAATCCCTCAGGTTGTTCGCCGATGAATCCCCCGCCCGCCGCCTGATCCGGAAGGAGCATCCGGGGCTTACCGTAGCGTCGGGGTGTGCTGCTGATGAAGCTCAGTCAGCGCGCTTGATGCAAAATACCAATCCACAAGGAGAGGCCATGAACACCTACAAAGTCCCCGACGCCCTAGAAGATGCGTACAAAGGCGCCGTTCTTGCACTCATCGCCACCAAAGGCGGCACCATGATTGCCATTCGCTACCTTGCCGACGTTGCACCCAACGCAGACCAAGAGGTAGAGTCTCTGCAATCGGTCATTGAGTCGGGCGTCTTAGCGCCAGCGGTTCGCGAACTTCAATCCCTTGGTGATGTTCACATCGGAATGCTGTCAGGATGGGAATTCACTGAGCTTTGATGAAAGTGAATGGCGCGACCTCAATCGGGTCCCACCTCTCCCCCCCACCGTTCTTGAAGACGTTTTCGTGAAGCCTAACTTTCTCGATGCGTCCCGCGCCTGTGGCAGGGTCAAACTGCGATGTTGAGATGACTGGCGCATCCGAAAGGTTGCGGCTCAGCTTGAAGCGCAACATTTGCAAAGCATCATCAATCGTGTTCTGCGTGAATGGGTCGCTAGAGATGGTGCTGCCCCAATAGGATGGGTGGTCCGCGAACCGCGCTTTGAAATCAACCACAGATGGCGCTCTATTCTTGGCTGGCACACCTGCCTTTGTGAGCGGCGTCTTCTGAACTGTCACATAGACCGACCCGCCCTTGTCTTGGTTGATTTTTGCGGTTAGCCCGGGTCCTAGCTCTGGCACCTTGTTGGCAAATGCTTGCGCATCCTCAAGGTTTGAGCCCTCACCATAACGAAGAACCCCACGCTGCCCCTGCATCCGCATTGTTGACGGCTTGGCCGCATTCTCAGCCGCCTTCATCTCCGCACCCGCCAGCAGCCCGCCCGCCTTCTGCGCAGCCTTGAACGCCACAGGCGACAAAAGCCCCATGCCCATCTCGGCGACCGGGTTGCGGTTTGCGCTGACCATCCCCGCGTCTTGCATCTTCTGGCCGATCCACTCGGATGAGCCGGGAACATTACGCGAGTCAAGCAACTCAGGAGGCGTGGACAAAAGCCCCGTCTTGTGCCCAAGGTAGCCGACCCCGGCAATGCCGAGGTTTGCCGCCTGCGTCGCCATGTCAACTGGCGCACCAAGCGTTCCGGCCACCATGCCGCGATTTGCGGCGTCGGTCAGACCCTGCCGCATTCCTCGCCATGATTCGGCGTCGCGCAGGAAGTCGAATAGGCTAGGTGCTGGCATGGCGTGGGGTGCCGGGCGCTGATCCACTAGGGGGTGCGAGTGATGCGCGGTTGGATAGGCCCGGCGAAACGAAAAAAGGCCGGTTAGGCATCCGGCGCGGAATGTCTGCCGCCCTGTGTGTCGTGCCGATGTTCACGAGCCGCTGACAAGGCGGTCACGCTGGCCTAATGGGGCAGACCAGACTTCCGGGGATCTGATCCCCCGGTGACATCCCACCGCGAATGTCGCGGCCACATACGAAAAAGCCCCGCGCATTGCTGCGAAGGGCTTGGAGTGACACGTACTCAGCGTGCCTATTAACTCGCACTGTACGGAAACACAGAATTTCCGTCAAGCGGTTTCGCGGACTTTTTTCGCTTGCCGATCCAACTTCCTCGCAAGCTCCCGCCCAGCCTCGTGCGCCCAATTGCCCCATGTGCGATCTGTGACCCCGTAGGCGGCGATTGCGTCGGCCATGCTTGGGATCGTCCAGACCTTGTAGGCCCGCGTGATGGCGAGCCGGTGCTTCGGGCTCAGTTCGGCGATGGCAAGCGCCACCTCGTCGCGGTCTTCCCGGCTGAGTTGCCACGGCTCCCGGCTTGCTGCCTGCTGGGGGATGCGTTCGGCCAGGTAGGTGCACTTGGATGGGTAGCCGAGTCCTCCACCCTTGGGAAATGAGGCGAAGGCCCAATCCATCAGGAGGCAGTGCAGCCAGTACGGTTCGATGACTAGGCGTTTACTCATTGGTTGCCTTTCAGTGTCTTGAATGCTTCGGCGATGGCGGCGTGTTCGATTGATCTGCCGTAGAAGTGCTCAAGACATGCCAAGGGTGCTGTCCATTGGTGATCTCCTTGCAGCAGCAATTCAGCGCATTGCTGGATCAGGGCATCACGCGCCTGGGACGCCTTAATTTGCCGCTCCATCTCCATCAAGATGCCGATTTCTTCTCCCGGCAATCCATCTGCTCGGGGGTCCCAGCCGAAGAGACGCCATTGATGAGTCAGCGATGTAAACAAGCCCATACGGTCCTTTCAGATAGCCAGAAACTCAACACGCACGCCGAATTGGCCGCGCTTGCACTTCTCTTGGGCGTAGACCCATTGAATCGGGCCGGTGGGGCCGTCATCGACCCCGTTGATCTTTGCGATCTCGTCGCGGATGGCCTTGCACGCGCCTTGCAGGTTGTCGTCGTCGCACAGGGCGGGCGACAGGCGGACGAGGCGGACGATGCAAGGCGTGAAAAACGGCCTGACGATGAGCGCGGTGGCTGCGCGTTCGGCCTTCACGCGGGCGGCTCGCTTGCGCCAGTGCTCCCTGGCATTGAGCCCGGTCACGGTCTTGATGGGGATAAGGTAGGACGCGTGGCTCACCAGAACCTCCACCAAGGTTTTGCGGGCTTCGGCGGGGATTGCTCAAACCATTCGCCTTTGCACCGCTGCTGCCTGATTTCAAGAACGGTAGGCTTACCGTGCGGCCACTGCTCCGGGACAAACAGGAGCGGGCTCCCATCGACGGGCGAGTTTTCGACGCTGTAGGCGCAGATGTCCGACCAGTACGCAAGCGGGCTAGAAATAGGGAGCCTGTAATGCTTGCAGTCCTTGCACAACTTCATCTCACTCACCGCCAATCCCCCCGCTCTCCACGGTTGCCCTTTGCCCACTGCTCGGCGCAATCTCGCCTAAGCCGAGCCACGGGGCGGACTTTCTCAGCACGCTCAAGCCAGGCGTGAACCCAGGCCGAGCCTCTTTCAGTGCGCCATCTGAGCACCTGACGAACTTCGCAGCGGTGCCGATGTTCCTCGTGTGCGGGCAGTTGCTCGCGCTGTGATTCCTGCCGCATAGGGTGCAGACCTTCATTTGATTACCTCCGCTTTGATGCAAATCCACTCATGCGAGGCGTTGCGGATGAGTTGCCCGCCTGTTGCCTCACACGCTTGTTTGCGGTCAGCAAGCTCCACGGTGACAAAGGCGGCGACATAAATCGCAATCGCCAACATCGCCGAGACGATTAGCCACTCACTCGGTTTCACGGCACACCCCTTCCGGAAACTTGAAGCCCGCCTGCCCTGCCCGCTTCTGAGCCGAGGCGACCCAAAAGTCGGTGACCGTCTCTTTGTTGAGCTTGGTCACGATCACGCCTTGGTCAAACAGGCTGTGACAGCCCATGACGCCAGGGCGCTCGCAGCACAGGGGAAACGTCGCGTAGTCGCTGGCCTTCTGTGCCCCGCCTTTGCCGTGCTTTGCTAGGTTGCTGTGCGCGGCTTGGCTGAAGCCGTCGATGCCGCAGGAGAAGCAGGGCATGGAGGCGATGAGGCGCAAATACTTGCCGTCGCGATGGGGTTTGGTCTTGGGGTACTTCATGCGTGCTCCCCCATCCACTCAGGCGCAGGAATGCGAACACCGCGCATTGCTGCCGTTGCATTGAGAAAGGCCATCCACTGCGGCCACTTCGACTTCTTGAACTTGCTCGTGCGCTGGCCAAGCATCACAACGCCGCCATCAAGGCCGGCAGCTAGGCGAACGGTTTCTTGCTTGAACGCGGCTGTGAGAACGTCCTTCCACTCTTCTGGCGTCATGTAGACCATCTCGCCATTGACGGGCCACTTGATTTGCTTAGAGAAGGCTTCGAGGATCGGCCACTGAGCGTTGTTCTGCTCAGGCGTCCTGACTTCCTCTTCCACGGTCACTGTCATCCGATGCCCAGCCACAGACCAAGGCTTGCACCAGGCGGCGGCTCGCTCCATGGCTTTGGGGATCTCTTGGGCGTTGTTGATTGGGGCGGTGAAGGTCATGGACGCTCCTTCATGAAGATGTCCCAATACGCCCACGCCCAAAACAACCCGACCCCCGCCATCCAGCCAACAAAGAACCACGCAATGAAGGTCATACCGCCTCCAAAACCTTGACGCCCTTGCCCGTGCGGATGACCTGCACGAGCCTTTGATGCGTCTTTGTCTCGCACACGTAGTAATCGCGGCGCGTGACCGTCGAAAGCACATCGGCCCACAGGTCAGCGAAGCCGCGCAGGTCTTCAAGCTCGGACGGGTACAGAGCCCGCTTGCCTTCCTTGGCACGATCCAGAATCCCGACGATGACGGTTTGCATGGACTCGATGTAGTCCCGCCCGCCCTTCATGACCTGAGGCATCTGGTTGAACTGCTCAAGCATGTTCATGGCGTCGAAGATGGCCGACCAGTGCTCCTTGGCTGCCTTGCCTTGGGCAATGAACGACACAGCCTCACGCACTGGCGCGACGCGTGCGGCCTGGTCTTCCTTGCTCAGATAGGCGACACCCTGAATGGCAAGCTGCAAGGTCACAGGCTTGGCGAGCCAGCGGGGGCGGTACTTCTTGCGGGGCTTGCTCATGCTGCCTCCATCACAGGTGAGGCAAACAGCGCCGAGTTGATGGCCTGTTGCGCTTGCTTGGCCTTGCGCGATTGGTACTGGCGCATTGACTTCTCTTGCAGGGTCATCGCCTTGGGTCGCGGAACATCGCGGCGACTGCCGAGCATGAACACCCGCGCCGGGTAGCCGGTCCAGTTGTGGTGCCACGCCCCGACGTAGGCAAGGCCAAGGCGGCGAATGTGGTTCACGAACTTCGTCGTGGTTGCCGGGTTGCAGCCGGTGCGCTCGGTCAATTCGGCAATGGTCCCGCCCTCGTCCAGACCGTGAATCAGCGACGCAAACAGGATCAGGTTGACGGTCGGGCGGGCACGCACACCCTTACCCCATGGGGTCGCCATTTGCACGCCGCTTGCTTTGGTGGGCGCTGGCACGTTGTCACCCTCACCACCAGCAAAGATCGCAGCCGGGGTGCCACGGATCGAGTAATCCCACCCCGACACATGGGCGACGCCGAGTTGCACCATGCAACGCAAGATGCGGCGAAGAACGATGACCGTGCATTTGTGCTGCTCCGCAACCTGGCGGGCAGTCATCGGCGCGACGGTGATGAGCTTCAAGATGTCGGCCAGGTCGCACACGCTCATGTGCTGGCCTACGGTTGCTTTTTTGGTCATGCCGCCCTCCGCTGGTTCACAGCCGCACCAAGGTCAGCCAGGTTGAACTTCTGCGACGTATCGATGCCGTACCGGGCCAGGATCTCGGAGCGCAAAGCCACGCGCCAGAAATCACGCTGCGCCTTGTTCAGCTTCACGCCTTGAAGCTCAAGGTGCATGTGCTCACGCTGGCGGTGCAGCACGTCGTGCTTCGGTTGGGTGGCTTGGTTAACGGCACGCTGGATCGCCTCTTGTGCTGCGGCCTGGTTAACCTCGGGCGCAGGCAGTGCGGGCGGCTTCGGCTCAGGTGCTCGGCGGCAGATGTCGCGGAACTGAAGCACGGTCGGCGGGTGATCCGGGTCCAAGTGCTGCAAGGCGTAGCTGATCGCCTTGGGGTGCGCTTCCATGCCATCAAGCTCGTGAGCCCAATCGGCTTTGACCTTGACCAAATCCAGACCAGACCAGCGACCGATGAACTGATGGCCGTAGACCATCGTGAGCTTGTCAAAAATCTTGTCAATCCAAGAGGCGGGCATCGGCATTGATTACCTCGGCGTATGTTGGTTCGTGTTGCTTGGCGTAGCTTTGAAGGTGCGGAGCTACCAAGGTCGGGCAGGCTTGAGCCATTGCCATCTGCGCGGCTGTGGGTGGCTTGGATGGGCTTGCTCGGGATGGCTGCGCGTACTCGCTTGCCTTGCGCATCCAGTTCCGCCAAGCGCCCACCCAATCGCTGTGCGCCACCTTGAACGTGTGGTCACGAAACTTGGCGGTTTCGCGCAGCAAATCGACGGACGGGCATTCGTCTACAGCCCACGCCTTGAGGTCGTCCGTGATGACAAACGACTCCGGGCACTTGCGGGCGGCGCGAGGCTTCGCGCTCTCTACTGAACGTAGTGAAGTAGAGTTCTTCTCTTCTCTACTCTTATCGGTTTCGCCTGGGTTAGCAGACGGTTCGCCATGGGTTGCCGCTGGGTTACCGATGGGTTTCCCGTGGGTTTCCGTTGGGTTTCCCGTGGGTTTCTTTGGCCGCCCACCCTTGCCGCCGTTCTCCCATGCAGCGATCAAAGATGCGTTCTGTTCGGCCCAACCGGAGACGCAGATTTCTTGGCCGACACGCTCCACAAAGCCAGCTTCTGCAAGAGCCTGCTCAAACTTCGCGGCGTCATGAGGTGCGCGGCATTGGGCTTTGAGGCCAGCCGGTGGCATGGTGTGGCGATCGGACTTGCGCGTCTGGCAGTGGGCCCACAGACGCATGATGTAGACAGGTGCCATCTCGTCTTGGAGAGCGTCCACAACCATGCGCGTGCGCCAGTGGTCAAAGAAGTCCGGATCAACGATCACGCCTCACCCCTTCACGAGAATGCGGTACTTCTTGCAGGTGTTGCGCCCGGCAGAGTCCTTCACCCATTCGTCAACGACCTTGTGCCCGGCCTTCTTGAAGTCGCCGACACGCTGGCTTAGGCTGTTGCGCAGGCCGCAGATGCGGTAAGCGTCATCCGGAGTGATCCAGCGGCGCTTGAGTGCTGCAAGCAGCTTTGCTGTCTTGGTTTCCTGCATCTCTCGCTCCTTACATGGTTGAAGGCCGCTGAGGCGCTTTCTTGCGCTCGGTCGGCAGGGGTTTGGCGTTGTGCGCCATTCGCTCGGCGGCTGAGCCGGTGTCGAAGACGTTGGGCTTTGCCTTCGGAGACTTAGAAGCCTTGACTTCTTTGGCCTGGATGACCGGCTGATAGGTCTTGCTGAAGGGGTTCATGCGGCGAACATGGATCACGCCTCTTGCTTGGAGGGGCGGCGCTTCTTGCCGCACAGGGCCGGCCAGACAGCGCGGACCGTTTCAAGCTTCGGGTCCAGCGTCTCGCCGGACTTGATCTTGCGCAGCGTGTGAAACGGCGTGTCGGTCTTCTCGGCAAGCTCGATCAGTTGTGCGCGAGACAAGGCGGACAACCTGTCCCGGACATCTTCGGCGGATGGAATGGCGTTTTGCATGCGCCCATGATACCGCTCTCGGTACGTTTGTCAACCACTAACGGTATCGCGGTCGATATCTTGACGCCATGAACGCCGACACCCCAATCAGCCCCCTCTGGGCAACGTTGCGGAGGCTCTTGAGGTCTGAGGGCCTTGACGCTGACTCTCTGTCGCTAGACAAGCTGGCGCTCGCCCTTGGGGTTGGGCGGTGGCCGCGATGGCCGCGATCGTGGCCGACTGGCTGGACGGAGTAAACGCTTGCGGGGCTTTTGGCCTTAGTTCACCCGAAGGCCCCCCTTCCCCTAGAGATCAGGGAATCGGGGGGGTTCACCACCCATCAGGGTCACGTCAATGAGCGAGCCGTTGTTACCCTCTCGCACCCCTCGGCTTTGACGTTCGGCCAGCCGGTCAAGTCTCTGGCGGGCAGTTACCCGGTCCCTTGCGGGGAGCTTGACTAAGCGGTTCAACTCCGAGCGGCCCCACCTGCGGCCCACTGCTGACGTGCGGAGTACGACCAGGCCGGAAATGGCAAAGGCCCTTGAGTCTTAGCTCCGGTGCGGCATCACCGTCCCTTGAAGGGGTAGAGCTAAGGCTTAAGGGCCTTTCCGTGCATTGTGTAGCCGATGCCGCAGCCACACAAGACTGTATGTAAACACAGTCCATGCATGGGACGCTTTATAAGGAAAGCCGATCAATCTGTCAAGGGGGTTGTCGGCTACTTTTTTTTGCCTTTTCGTACCGCATGCGGTTGACAACACGTACCGGGCTCGGTACAGTTGAACCCAACGCAGCAAACAGCGAAGGGGTAGCAGATGCACAGCGAACTGGACATGGTGAGGAAGGCCGAAGACGGCTTTGCCCGCTTTCACGACGCGATCAACGCTCGGCTTGAGCAAGCACGTCAGATGCTCTACGCAGAGTTCATCGGGTGCTGGATGAAGTCGCCCGGCTCGATGGTTCAGACGCCGGGCTTTGCAACCAACGGCATGACGGTTGCCGAGGTTGTCACCGATCACTTCGCCGGGGCTTCTGGCGAAGCTGACGAGGTCGAGATGCTTTCGATCATTGCCGCAGTCGCCAAGCAGCGCGACGCAAACGGCGAACGTGCTCGCACCCTCATGGATCGCATGGGCCGTGCTCATGCCGATTTCCACGCTGAAGACGCGATGTGAGGTGATGCAAATGACCGAACTTCACTTTGCACTGTGCGACGGCTCTGTCCACGTTCTGTGGCTGATGGAGTCGCCCGCTTCTGCCCTGTCTTGGGCTTCTGAGCTTGGGGCCTGCGTGGCTTGGGTGGCGCGATGAGCGAAGCCGCCCTTCTCGCCACTCTCGGCCTTGTGACCATCACCGCAATCGTGATCGTCCTGCTTGACCGATTCGCCGGGCGCATCACGTCGCCTGACCCTGAACACGAAGACTGGCCCGCTTGAGGCCCAACCAAACCACTTAGGAGCTAGACCATGAACACGACCGAGCAACTCACGCAAGAAATCGAATCCGCAATTCCCGCACTCATGCAGCGGATCAAGGATGAAACGCTTTTGCGTGTCGAGCGCGAGGCATCTCAAGCGGCTACGGCTGTTGCGGTTGATGCCGCAAAGAAGTGGGCCGAGGAAGTCCTTGCCCCCGAGATTGCCGCGCAACTCGCAGTGGGCAAAAGCGGCTTCATCGCCGCCGCCGAGGACGCCGCCAAGCGAATCGGAGAAACGCTGTCTGACGCGCTTGTGGAGCAAGTGAAGAAAACGCTTGCCAACAGCTATGCGCTGAAGGAAGTCACCGAAAAACTGATGCGCGGCTACTGATGAACCTCATCACCTGTGAAGGACTCGCCATGATCGACACAGACAACGTCGTGCAGTTCCAAGCAAAGAACGACCTGCACCGCATGTTCGCCCCGGGCGTCATCGAAGGACACCGCCCCCGCATGACCACAGCCGAGAAAGTGCTTCTCGTGCTGATCTACGCCGCCTCCCTTGCCATTGTCTCGATGGTCATCGGCTGGGGCTACGAAGAAATCAGCCGCATGGACTGGCAGGCAGTGGCGCAACTGCTGGGGGTCAAGCGATGAGCCGATTCTCAGAGTTCGTCCAGGTCTTCCGCTTGTACGCCCGCCATCACAACCCCATCTATTCCGCCCGCATCGCCTATGGCGTTGTGTTCAAAGGGCTACCCTTCTAAGGAGCAGTCATGCGCAACAAAGCATTGTGGGAGCGCGTGTGCGTCACCGACCCCGCCGCAGTCAAGCCGATCACCGGCAAGCAGTACAACGGCAACAGCCCCAAGCCGTTCTGGATAGTTGAGCGGCTGACCGACGAGTTCGGCCCGTGCGGTATCGGTTGGGGCTTCAGCATCGTCAATGAACGCTTTGAACGCTTCAGCGACACCGACAGCCTGCATGTCGCGGTTGTGCGCTTCTGGTACGTCATTGACGGCAAGCGCGGAGAACTGGAACAGATCGGGCAGACCAAGGGCAGCTACCTTAGCAATGCCGGGAAGTTCATCGTTGACGAAGACGCCCCGAAGAAGTCTGTGACCGACGCGCTGGTCAAGTGCGCGTCTTACCTCGGCTTTGCCGGGGACATTTTCTCGGGCCGCTGGGATGACTCCAAGTACGTCGCCGAAGCCCGTGCCGAGTGGGAAGGCCGCAAGCGAGAGGCTGACCCGCGCCGCCGCGAATGGCTGGACGCCCGCAAGGCAGAGATTGCCGCAGCCAAAACGGGCGGCGAACTCAAGAAGGTCATGACCTCAGCGATTGACATGGTGCGCAGCCAAGGCGACCAGGCCGCAGAGGATGAACTGAACGAGGCATATGCCGCAAAGGTCGCGACAGCGAAGAAGCCGGAGCCCTCCGATGCTGCGCCCACTGCCTGACCTCAACAACACCGAAGTGCTCGCCAAGCTGGGCAAGCAATACACGCTGCGGGAATCGTGGCGCGATGCACTCAGCCAGCTACGCGATGCACTCACCGAAATTCAAAGCGTGAACACGCACGCACAAGAGATTGGATTGAAGCGAGCAAGAGAGGCGGTTGAGCGCCTTGAGGAAATCGCGGCGATCCAATCCAAGGAAACGACATGACCGAACAGAAGACAGAGCAGAAGACGCTGCGGGATGAGTTTGCAATGGCTGCGATGCGCGAGATTTTGGCGCACAGCGAAACCCGCCACATTTCCGAATTCGGCACAGGCGCATTTGAGGAGGTTGCTGTGGGCTCCTACCAGATGGCCGACGCCATGCTCGCCGCCCGCACCCAGGAGGCCGCATGAAAGAACACGAGAAGCGTATTCGGGACTTCCTGAGCGAGCGATCCAA
>OFQX01000595.1_pt1 | contig 10860 bp, 20 predicted proteins | sample 1542951 | NCBI WGS metagenome assembly OFQX01 (sample SAMN07774215, study PRJEB24372) | wastewater metagenome | isolation source: WWTP Novara (Effluent) | place: Italy: Novara | collected 2015-12
CTGTTGCAGGGTTTGTATACGCCTTTGTAGGTGTCTACTTGGCGTTAGGCCGCTCGGCCAGCATCAGTGCTGCCCGTAGCTGCCATCCCAAATACTCGGTGTAGGCGGGCGGTATCGCCTGCGCCATCTCATCTCGGTTCATCCAGTCAATCCCCATTGCTGCCTTTGCGTATTCCACACCTGAGAAGTTGCCAACCACATGGATAAATTCCCCCTCCCTCGGAGGTCTCCCCATCTTCGCCTGCGGTGCGCCATGCTTCGGGTGCGGAGGAATCGTTACCGGAAAGCTGGTTTCAAAAAGCCTGTGCCGGTAGGTGCGTAGCCCAAACATCGCGCCGCACAATTCAACGGGGTCTATAAGCGGCGACCCCGGCACGTTCTCAATCACCCACGGCAGGCCAATCTGTTGCAGCGCCATCCGCGTCGGCGGTATTAGCTCCGGGTGGTCGTTGCTCTGTATCTTCCGTGTCTCGCTGTACGCTTGGCATGGCGGGCTGGCGTGTATCGCGTCGAACATGTGGCCGTGCTCGCGCAGGAACTCCAGCGCATCGCCCTGATGGAACCCAAACGGATAGTGCGGCTGCGGGATTATGTCCACGCCAACCACCTCAAAACCCGCCCTTGCATAGCCCATCCCAGCCCCGCCAGCGCAGCAAAACAAATCCAGCAGTCTCGGTTTCTTCATCGTCTCTTTCCGTTGCAGTCGCGGCCTAACCCGTCATTCCAGCCGACCGCCTTCGGCGTCGGCTGAATTCAGGCGTTGGGGATCTCTGTAATGCCACGAGACATCGAGCATCGCGCCGCATTTGAATCGCATGGGGAAACATATGTGCGCATGCTGGCTTCCAAAGGAGGAGATATTGGAGCGCAAGCCGATGCATGGCTCGCCGAACAACAATTGGCTCGCGATGAATCAGCAGCAGCCAAGCGTGATGCGCGTGAAGAACGCACGCTTGCTATTGCCTCCGACGCGCTGTCAATCGCCAAAGATGCTAATCGTATAGCACTAGAAGACCTGGAGGCCGCACGCAGCAGTGCGGCGTCAGCGGCCCTAGAAGCATCTGCGGCGCGCGAGCAAGCTCGCTGGGCCATGTGGGCAGCAATAATCGCCACTATTGCGGCGATCGTCGAAATGTTAAAAACATGATCCAAGAACATGTCAAACCATCCTGTCATGGCATATACCAACCAACAAAGCGCTGAACCGGACACTCCGCAGGCGCCATCCGATAAGCGCAGGTGAACAACATCTGAAGCGCTGTTGATTCATTCCGAGAGTCAATCATGTTTGATCAATTTCAGAAGATTGAAAGCGATAAACTTCTCCGCGTTGTTGGTTGGCGCGGAGGAACGTTGCAACAAGACAGGTGCGTGCTACTGGAGTTATCTGTTGCCACGACAGAAAATGAACTCCGCTGCCCGAAAAAGATAACTCTCTGCATAGATCAAGAGACTGCACAGAAGGTAATTTCAAGCATTCAGCAGTCGCTGAGTATCCTTCGTCAGTCCAACTAAACAAACACTCGGCCATGATCAATATCCCCCAACAAGGCAGTCAACCGGACGTGCCGATAAGGCCGGCACGCCGGTTACTTCCACGTTCGGCGTCACTGCATTTCCTCCTTTGCCATGATCGAAATACACAGGCCGCGCTCGTTGAGTTTCTTATTGAGCTCTTGAAACACCGTGACCGGCGTTTCATCTACCGCCTTGGTAATCTGATCCCTTTCTTCTTCAGATGCGTGGCGCGTTTTCCCAAATATCGGACTGTCGAATGCAAACATTTTCTCCTCCATAAAGTCAGTCTCCCGAAGACGGCTCAAGTGCCGCCGAACCCTGCTGTCCACCGGAGCCGGTCAAGCTGCGCTTGCCCGTCCCGGTGACATCCACGTTGTGCCCCTCGGGTGTCGTGCCGTCAGCACCGACTTTCAGTCCGAACATGACGCATAGCCTCCACAGCGTCAGAGTCAAGAGCTTCAAGCCTTCTGGCGTCTCAGTGGTGGTGATGCCTGCGAAAGTCGTCACAAGATTACCTCTGTCGTTCATGTGACACCACGATTCTTTTGCCCATCGCCACTGCCAAATCAGTCGGCCAACCGAAAATTCGTGCCGAGGGTTTGGGCACGGGGACAGCTTTCCGGTTGCCTCGAAGTGCTGTCTGCTCATGTTCTTTCTCCGTTTCCATCGCCTGGGCACAACCCGTCAGTGCAGGCGACCTGCCGCGATAAGGCCGCGTCAGTCGCCTGACTTTTTGCGTTAGGTATCTCACTCATCCCACATGTCGAGGTCTCTGCACACAGCATCCATGCCGGGCCTCGCCCTGTAGATACAAAAATCGCCTTCGTGAATCCCCGTCACTTTCCGGTACGCCTGCCCCGGCAAAATGCGCCACTTGTCCGCTTCAGCGGCTTCAACAATCAGCCGATGTTCGCTTGTCTCGCAGTCGGCAACGGTGTAACCAGCTCGCCGCCATTGTTCGCTGGCGTCGCAGCGGTAATGCTTTTTCGCAGTCACGATCTTGTCGCTAAAAACTCGTTCCATGTTTGCCTCCAGATACCTAACCCGGAAGTCAATCGGACGCCGTACCGGCGCCGCTGACTTTTGCGTTAGCGGTCATCAATCTCCGATCCTCGGCCCGTTGTATGGAAACAGCTTTTGCCACTCGTCTAGTGCTTCAATGCCGCTGTCCCACCAGCGACTTACCGTTGGCAGGTCTTGCGTGTCGAGCAGCAGGCACTCCAACTCAAGCGCCAGCCTGTGCCCTGCCGCAATCCGGTCTTTGTTCTTCTCAATCTCAATCGCCGCAGCTTGTTCGCGCTCAGTCTTTGGGATGGTAGAGTCCATCAGTTCGTCAATCAATTGCTCGTGCGGTGTAGCTTTCTTTGCCGCTCGATTGGCATCAACCACGGAAGCTATTTCAAGTCCGTTGTCTCGTTCCATGATCTTCCATTATCAAAAAACCGCTAACACTGCGGTCAACGCGGACCTTCGCAAGCTGCGCTTGCTCGGCCCGTTCCGACGGAATTGCGCAGGACCGAGCGCACCAGTTCAACCGCTGCGTCTATGTCGGCGTCGCTGATCTGAATCTTGCTGATGCCGTGCCGGTCTTTGTCAAAAACCCGGAACCCGCGCGCCAGCACTTCGCGGGTTTCGTTGGCGCGCGCCTTGCCGCTATCGACTTGCCGCACAATCGCCTGCGCCGACTTCGACATGGCCTCAAAGTCAAGAGAGCAAAGCGCTCGGTATTGCTGCAAAACAAAATCCGCATTGCCGCCGTTCATGATCGTGATGCACGCCGCCAGCTTCATCGGAGCCGTCGCGTAATACTTTCGCTTCGATCCACAAAACTCAATTAAAGCCCGAGCAGCATCCCCAAGGCCGGCGTCAATAATCGGACGCATCTGGTCAATAGTCGGTTTGCTGTTGTTCAGTGCGTACTGGCAGCCAAGCCGAAGCACATCCGCCACGGCTCTGTCTTCGTCAAGCCTGTCGGCATAGGTGCGCAGCATTCCGGTGTCGGTCACTTCATAGGCGTCTGTTCGCATTCCGAAGACAACCACGGACTGAAACGAAACCCCGGACTTAATGCAGGCGTGCAGCCTGTGGTGCGCATCACGCAGTCTGCCCAGGATGTCAAACCCAATCCCCTGACTTGTCACTCTCCATTCCCCGCGCTTCATGCTGGCCGCCAATAGATCAACATACCAACCGCGCAGACGGCGGTTTCCGGGGCTTGTTTCAAGCATTTCTTTTGCCAGCGTTGGAGAAATGTCCATCACCGTGGCTTCTGGTTTCTGCTTTGCAAATTTCATCGTCTTCTCCAATGTGAAAAATCTTGCTTCTCCTACGTCAAGCCGCTTCATCCATCAGCAACGACTCGGCATAGTCGGCCACCCGCTCCAGCGCATCGTCGTCCAGTCGATCCAGCGCGGCGTCGATGCGCTGCCGTATCGCCGCCCGGCACGCAGCGTCATCCGCTTGCTTGCGCTTCTCTGCGTCGCGCCGATTTTTATCTTCGGCTTCCTGGGTCGACCGATGATGCGCTTCGGATTCGCGGAGGCGATTCCTTTCGGCCTCGAACTTCGCGCGCTCCTCGGCCAGGGCCGCCCGTTCCGCGGCGATGCGCTCGTCTTCTGCCTTGCGCGCTTCGGCGGCGATGCGCTCGCGCGCTTCCTGTTCCGCTTTGTCCTTTGCGCGCGCTTGCCGGCGCCGCTCGTCGGCGATGGCTTTCTGCCGGTTGAATTCGGCGACCTCGGCGGCGTGTGCTGCGGCGGCAGCTTCCTGTTCGGCCTTGACGCGCGCTGCCTCTTCTGCGGCGGACACCTTCTCGGCAAGAATTGCTGAGACAGCATCGATCGACACCGCAAGAACATCGCTCGCCGCTTTCTGAAACTCGGCGAAGCTCTCATCAATGACGATTGCGCGCAGATCGGCGAGCACGGTTTCGCACGCGGATATGCTGGACACAGCCGCGAAAGCCGGCGCATCGCGCATTTTTTGAATGCGCTCGGAAATTGCGTCGATGCGTTCCTTCTCGCGCTGCGCCGCTTCTTTTTTGATGCGCTCCTGCTCCGCGTCATACGAATCGCGTAGCGATTTGAGCCGGATTTCTTCCGGCTCGATCAGCGCGACCAGGCGGGCTTCTTCGGCGATCACCGCCTTGCTGAAGGCGGTGGCATCGGCGCGCGCAGACTTCGCCGCATTGACTACGGCGGTTCGGGCTTTGAGAGCCGCCATTGCGGCGGCATGGCACTGGTCCCGGCCGGCGCGATTGGTCGGCGCGGCCATGTCCTTGGTGCTGGCGGCGAGCGCGATCAGATGGGCGGCGGCTGTTTCGGATTGCAGCGCAATGGCGGCGCGCTGTACTACAGTCAATTCTGTTGTCACTGTCATTTCCTCAGAAAGGGATGTCATCATCGTCAAAACTTTGGGCTTGCGGCTTTGTTGGATCTCGTTTCTGCGGCTCCTGTCTCGGGCCGGCGTCGTCGCGCTTACTGCCGATCAGATCTACTTTTTCGACGCGCACTTCCAGCGTGGATCGTTTCCCGCCGTCCCGGTCCTGCCACTCGCGCAGATTGACTTCGCCGGATACTGCGACTTGCGTCCCTTTGGTCAGATACTGTGCGAGCTTTCCACCACGTTCGCCGAACAGCGTGCACTTCGTCCAGATCGTGTTTTTCTTGTCGCCGTAGCCGACGTCTACGGCGACCGAGAATTCGAGTACCTGAGTGCCTGCCGGCAGATACCGGGTTTCTGCGTCTCGCCCAAGGCGCCCGGTGAAGCACCACACGTTCAAGCTCATGGTCAATCTCCCTCCGCCGCCATGGCCGAGTCAGCCGACTTTGCGGACTTGGACCATTGGCTGTGATGCTGCTTGATGGCGTCCTTTTGCTCCGGCGTCAGATTCGCCAGCCAGGCCGAATACATCTTGACGCCATCAGACGACGCCGCGTCTCCGGCGCGGACGAGATCCTCGTATTTATCCGTGGAGGCTTCCGGTGCCGACGCCGGCGTCGCCAGCACCTGCACCGTGTACGCCTTTTTCGTGGCGCGCGTGGCGGTCAGGGCCATCGTGATCGACTTTTCGATGTGCGACAGATGGCTGATGCGGATGCCTCCAACTGCAGCGCCGCCGAATCGCACCTGCTCATCGAGGAACAAAGTCATGCTCTTGCCGACGTACTGCGCCCCGTCTGCGCCCCATGCGCGGACAAGCACTCTGCGCATGGACTTGCATGGTTTGTAGGGCTTGCCTTCGTCGCCGGCAAAGTGGATGGCGACCGGCTGATCCTCGGCGACGAGCTTGACGGAGGTCACGGTGATCGTGCGCGGCCCGGCGATCAGGTCGTCGGCGTTGAGTTGCTCGCTTTTCGGGGCAATTGTTTTCGATATGTCGAGGTTCATATGATCCATTTCTACTCGTCGTTGGCGATACGTTCGAGGTGCTCCTGCTGCGCGTCGCTGATGAACATGCGGCGCCCGTACTCCCCAAAGCGCGTTCTCATGTCCGCCACGAACGACTCTTCCCAATCGTTCGCGGCGTTCATGCGCGCGTTATCAAGTAGCCCCTCGAATTCTTCATCGTCGTATAGGTCTTGTACCTGGCTCATATCATGATCTCTTGTTCAATTGTTCTTTCGGTGTGGATGATGACCGGCTGGCGATTGAGCCATTCGGCGTATCTGGCCTGAGCAGCCTCCAGGCGCTGCTCGAATGCCAATGCCGCGTCCAGGATGGCCCGATGAATTTCCGGGCACGGCCAGACTCGCTTGACGAACATCGGCAGCCCTCCGCAATAGCTGATGAAATCCAGCCATTTTCGCCCGGTGACGAGCAATCCAGTCTGGCACTGCAGCAGGTACTCGGCAGGCACTCCGTCGGCCAGAATCGTCTCGATCTGGTATTTCTGCCGGCGACTCTTGCACTCGATCAGTCCGTCGTCTCCGACAAGGCCATCGGGTGAGTACCCGATCACCACGCCGTGATCGTCGTTGGTCACGAAGCCGCATTCTGTGACTGGAGCGAAATGTTCTGCGTATCGGATGCGCGCCTCGATCTCATCTTCGTGCCCGCGTAGCATGTCGTCGCTGATGTAGTGCGGCTCGGTGTAGCCGGTGATGCGCTGGCCGAGAAGCTCAAATAGGTGGGCGCGCTCTTTGTCGTTGCTCGCCGTCCTCATGGTCGGAGTCAGGATCAGCAGCATTTCGCTGGCTGTCAAAATGCCTTGGCGACCTGCTAGCCATTCGTCGCTGCCCTGCTCGATGTCATGGTAGTACTTGATCATGGCAAACTCCCAATGAGTTCCTGCGCCTTGGAAATCGCTTCCCTGTACGCCTCCCATGCTCGTACCGAGAGCGCGGTCTCTGCGCGGTCGAGCTGTTCCTGGATGTCGTCCATCGAGGACAGCGCATCCTCGACGAGGGTGTCGACGCTGTCGTCGTAGCGTGGGTCACGCGGGCCGATGGCTGCCGGCCACGTCGCTGAGTCGCCTGGTCCTGGAGTCATTTCGACTGGCCAATCTTGATCATCGCCATGCGCACACGGTTGGCCGTCAGCGCAAATTCCTGACTGCGCAGAATTGCCAAGCGATCTTCATCGGATTGGTGCTCTCCGAGGGAATCAATGAGCCGCCATGCCTGGCGCAGGGCTTCTTCTGTCTCGGCGCACTTCTCGTCCCGCATCGGCGGATACGGAATCTGGAACCGAGCACCCGACAGAAACTCTGCGCAGTCGTCGGCGAAGTCAACGGATCTCATGACAGCCACCGCGCCGAGATCTCGCCGAAATAAGCAAGCAGATCGGCGGCCATGTCGGCCATCGGGTAGGCGATTGCCGAGAAGATCACCGCCAGGCTGACTGCGAAAACGATTCCGTCTGCAGTGCTCATCTCCGTATTGTCGAGCGCGAGCTGCTCAAGCATGGCAGCCTCCTCGTGACGTCCTTCTGCGCGGCAGCGGTCGGCCTCGTCGAGGAACGTGATGATGCGTGTTTTGTTCATGATTCCCTCCTGTTGAATGGTTGCGCCGTCTCTCCGGCTGTCAGGGATCTCTCGCCCACACTTGCGCCAGCCGTGCGGCGCTGGTCCCGTCTTCCGGCGTCAGGTTCCCGCCTGCAGTCTCCATTCCTTTCTGTTTACATTTCGCCCAGAAATGCCCCGGCGATCGGGCTTGCCGGAAAATCTTTGGTGACGGTCCTACCCTGCGCAGCTCAAGGTGCTGCGCTGCTGCCGGCAGGCATCGCCCATGCCTTGAATCACGACGATGCCCATAGGCCCGTCACCAAAATCGACTCCTCAGCAGGGAGCTGACGCCCCTTGATGGCCAGCCGAAAGTCGCTGCTGGTTTGCCCATTGCTCGGTTGAGGGACCCTGGGCTGTGATGCACTGGGAGTCGATGGGATGGATATTAGGATGACTGTTTGAAACTGTCAATAGTCCGACTGATAAATTTTCGCACAGGCGAAAAAAACCCGCCGAAGTGAGTTAGTTCACTGTGCTGGCATAGGCAAATTATTAGCCTATCTGTTGGGTTGGCAAGCGGTCAGACTGTTGACAAAGCAGAACAGCCGGACTAATATTAGCCACATGAATAACATCCGCTACATACGGCAACGGCTAGGGCTGTCACAAACTGCTTTTGGCGAAGCCATCGGCGTCTCGCAAGGCAACGTTTCATTCTACGAACTTGGGCAGGACGTGCCTCCAAAGGTCGCTCGAAAGATTATCTCCGCAGCGGCCAGGTCGGGCATTGCGTTGAGCTACGACGACATCTACAGCGATGCGGAGGTATCCGCATGACCGCTTACAGGCTGCGTGGGCCAGCGAAAACAACCGTTTGCACATCCTGCGGAGGAGCGAACAGGACGCATGGCGTTTTGTGCTCTTTTTGCAAGTACGAAGCAGATACGAAAGCGCTTGGTGTTCGTCACTGCGCGCTCTGCGGATCTTCGATTTCAAGAAGCAGAATGCTGATTTCTCCATACTGCTCCATAGAATGCTCTAACAAGGTAGCGGAGATTAGATCTTCCGTAGGAGCAGCCATTCGCAAGGCCGTAAAGTCTGGCGTGATTCAAAAGCTTGATGGTTCTGTCCAATGCGTAGACTGCGGAAATCCTGCTAGACATTACGACCATCGAGACTACACAAAGCCTCTTGATGTCTCCCCAGTATGCAGATCCTGCAACTTCAAGCGCGGCCCTGCTCATACCTTCACCACCCCTTGCGAACAGGCAGCAGCATGAGTCCCTGCGCCCTCCCCGTTATTGCCGTTTACGCCGGCTTGATTGCCGGCATTGCGCTGTGCTTGTGGCTCGATCGCAAATGAGCACCGGCCACAACAACCCTTACGTGCCGGCGTTCGCCGTGGCCATTGCTGCGTTTGTCTTAGCGTACCTGCTGTCATGGGCGTTCTCATGATCTCCTCATCCTTCCGCGTTTTATCCGGACACGCGGTTGGTTTTGCCGAGCCGGTTTCGGCTGGCTCGGCGCTTCTTTTTCGGTAGGCGCGTCGGCGTCATGGTGTTTAATTTTTCAGAAAGGGCTTTGAGTGTCTTTGCACGAATGCACCGGCGCCGGATGCGTCGCCAAACCTGAAGCGATTGCCGAGCTGCTTGACGGCCGGCCAATTTCAATTGGCCTTGTTGCCGAACTGGAAAAGAACCGGCTGCTGGCGGCGCGGATGCTGGATCAGTTGCGGTTCCAGCACGAGGTGCTGGCCGAGATCCATGATCTGGCCAGTTCGGCGTCGGCGGGCGACTCGCACTACCGGCTGAATATGATCAGCATCAAGGCGGCCGTTGCTGCCCGTGCAGCAGCAAATTCGGGGCTGCTGTCATGAGCCCCGAAGAAATGCGGGCGCGGCACCCGCTCATCAGCAATTCACCTAAATATCGGCAGTACCTCGCCGAGAAAGCTGCACGCGAGATTGTGCAGCGCCTGCTGACTCCGCTGGCGATTGTCTCGTCGGCAGTGGCCGGCTATCGCGACGAGCTGAACCACACGCTAGACGCCGAGGCCATCTACCTGGGGCCGGGGAAATGAGAGGGCTCCGGCGCAGATTGCGGCTGTTCAGCCGGCAATACTCCATGCTCACCGAGTCGCAGAAGATGGATTGCGACTGGCGCGCGTTCATGCTGCTCAAGATGCGCCGGGAGGTGTCGCGATGATCATCGACGGACTATGCAAAAGGATCCCGTATCCCCTTCCAAAGGCCGATCAGGACGTTCTGAAGCAGGCTGCGAAAAACATCCTGTCGGCAAGGAGCTCTGGAAGCGATGCGCGTTTGTCAGCCGCCATTCAGGTGCTGGACATGGTGACGCTCGATCTGCGTGAGCGCCTTGGGGTGTGGGCCACGACATGACGGCGATGAGCAGAAACAAGGGCGCGGCCGGCGAACGTGAGCTGTTCCGCATCCTGTCATACGAGCTTGGAGTCGCGGTGCGGCGCAAGCTGGGCGCAGCGCGTGATGGCGGCTGCGACGGAATGGACGTTCCTGGATGGGCCGTCGAAGTCAAGCGCACCGAGGTGCTGACATTGCCGCTGTTCTGGGCGCAAGCTAAGCGGCAGGCTGAGCAGCTTGGGCGCCGGCCGGTTTTGTTCTGGCGCAAGTCTCGCGCGAAGTGGGTTGCATTCATGGACCCGCACGACCTCGCCCCAGAGATTTTTCAGCCTGGGGGAGATCCGCTGTCCCTGCCGCTGCCGCGATGGTGCGAGCTGGCGCGGGCTTGGCTTGGAGAACTATCAGATATGGAATCGGCGGCATGACTCAACTCATCAGATATGAGGCGGCGCGATCCGCACTGCAGGCAGCCAGCAGCGGAACCGGAAATAGTAGATTTTCTTCGCTTCCCGGTGTTTATGCGATGTTCAATGGAGATGAATGCATTTATGTTGGCGAATCCAAGAACCTAAGAAATCGCCTATCAAATCACGAAAGACGGCAACAAAATCCAGGATGCAATATTCGTTTTCACGTTTGCGATGAGCACAAGGAGTTTGAAAAACTGCTCATCAAAGATTTGCGACCAAAGAAGAATGGAATAAGCCCGTCGCAAGAGTATATGCAGGCTCGCGCCAAAGAAAAGTACGCGATGATTCCTATGGAATGCAGAGAAGACAGGATGAATCATGCGTTTTCTACGATTTTTGGCGGTTCATTGTCGCAATTTTTCGGATTTTGATTGGCAAATGAGCGAGAAATATCAACTTCACCCCCTCTCTACCCTTTTCCCGCGCCTTGTCGGCGCCGAATTCGACGCGCTGGTAGACGATATTGCCGCGAACGGATTGCGCGATCCGATCGTGCTGCACAACGGCATGATTCTCGATGGCGGGAATCGTGCTGCTGCGTGCGAGGCGGCCGG
>OFQX01000600.1_pt1 | contig 10793 bp, 19 predicted proteins | sample 1542951 | NCBI WGS metagenome assembly OFQX01 (sample SAMN07774215, study PRJEB24372) | wastewater metagenome | isolation source: WWTP Novara (Effluent) | place: Italy: Novara | collected 2015-12
CGACGGGCCGGACGACACCAAGGTCCCGCTCCTGGTGCTCCCCACGGGGCTCCGCGTTCAGGAGCTGAAGAAGTTCCTCGACCCGTACCGCACGGCACCGGAGCGGCGAGAGGGGTGCGCGAAGCTCGTCGAGCTCGCGTCGTTCATCGACCACGCCAACCGGTTCAAGGACGAGGCTTCGGCGCTCTTCGCATGCCCGGCGGCGACGGCGCCGTCGCGGACGGCGGTGCTCGACTACCACCGCCCGGGCGCGACAGGCTCCCCGCGGTTCGGTAAGCATCGAGGATTCTACGAGTTTCCGATGTCGGCCGAGTGGCTCGCGTGGATGGCGAAGAACGGCCAGACGATGGCGCAGGCCGACTTCGCGACCTTCCTCGAGGACCGGATCATCGACGTGGCCGACCCGGGCCACGCGTTCACGAGCGCGAAGCTCTTCGCCGAGTCGCTGGGTATCCCGTCGTTCGCGTCCCCACCCATGCTGCTCCAGCTCTCGCGAGGCCTGACCGTTCACGTCGACGAGCGCGTGACGAGCCGGATCAATCCGTCGACGGGCGAGACGACGATGCTGTTCTCGACGGACCACAACGACGCCGACGGCGCGCCCCTCGCGATCCCCCGGGCGTTCCTCATCCAGATCCCCGTCTTCCGAGCGGGCATCACCTACCAGTTTCCGGTCCGCCTCAAGTACCGCGCCGGTGGGGGGCGCGTCTCGTGGTCTTACGAGCTCCACGATCCGGGCAGGGCTTTCGACGACGCCTTCCGCGAAGCGTGCGAGATGGCCGCGGAGAAGACTGAGCTCCCGCTGTTCTACGGCGCTCCGGAGGCATGACGATGGCCCTCCACGATCGAGAGCCCGAGGACGTTTACTCCATCGCGATTGGCTCGTCGTCCGACGTGTCGGCCATCGCGACATCAAGCCGGGCACCGCGCCCGACGATGAAGCTCGAGCCGTGCGTCGCCCTGATGGGCTACGACGCGGCGCGCTCCAAGGCCGCTCGCGACGAGCGGGGCTGGTAGGTCATGCGGTTCCTCATCGAGCTCGGCCCCGGCTACTGGCTCGCCCGCATCACCGCTGTTCGTCGCGATGGCACGCCAAGGCGCACCCGGCTCGGGTGCACGGACACGTGGCAGGTGAGCCCGCCGGTCGGGCTCCGTGCGTACCGAAGGGAGGTGCAGCGTGGAGACTGAGGAGCTCGCGACGTTCGAGGCCTACGTTCGAACAGGAGGACCTTCGTGCGTCACGCAGAAGGAGGTCCTCCAGGTGGTGCTCGAGCTCCGGGCGGCTCGAGCACGCATCGCCTACCTCGAGGCGCGCTACGGCGCTCCTCCGTGCGTCTCGACGCTCGAGAAGGCCGGCTGATGGCTGCTCTCCCCCGAGGCCGCTGCCCGATCTGCGGGCACTTCGTCGCGCTCCGGAACCACGACCTCGTGCGCGAGCACCGCGCGCCCGGGAAGAAGGGCAAGCGTCCCGCGCGCGCGTGCGTCGGGTCGGGAAAGCCGAAGGCTCCGTGATGGCGATGCTCGACCTTCACGTGGGAATCCTCGAGGAGTTCGCCTCGGTCGCGTTCACCGCGGTCCAGCGGGAGTTCGCGTTGACCGTCATCGAGGGTCGTCGTCGGCGGGCGATCGAGTATCGCCGCGAGTACGATCGGCGGCCCCTCGTGCGCGCCAGGAAGTACGCGTACCGGCGCCGCCTGTCTCGGCGTGTCGATGAGGAGCTGAAGGCTATCCGAAGCCAGCTCGCGACTTGGTCGATGCCGCCTGTCTCGGCGCGCGTTGTCGGTCGCTGCGAAGGGTGCGGTCGCGAGCTCGTGCTCCGAGAGGGGTGTCACCGGCCGACGCTGCACCGGTGTGCGCTTCGCGAGATGGCGAGGCCCCTGTGAACGAGCCGGCCGAGCCCTCGCGTGCCACGATGAACGAAGAGTCCGTGAGCAACGACGCGTCATCAGCTCGAGCAGCGAAGCCGTCTCGTCCCGAGCGGATGATGACGGCCAAGGAAGTCGCCGCCGAGCTCGGCGTGTCGGCGAAGAAGGCGTACGCCGTCATGCGCGAGATGCCGCAGGTCAGGATCGGGGACCTCATCAAGGTCCAACGCGTCGTGTTCGAACGCTGGCTGCGCCAGCACACCATGGAGCCAGAGGAACAACCGTCATGGGTCGACTCTTCAAGCGAGGCGCCGTCTTCTACACCTGGGTCCCGAGGCTCCAAGGCGGGACGCGCAAGGTCACGACGAACTGCACCGACGAAAAGGCAGCTCACGCTCGCGCCGCTGAGCTCGAACGAGACGCCCTCGATCCCGACCGTGCGGCGGCGAAAGCGGCCACGCTCCGCGACGCTCTCGAGCGGCTGATCCGCGAGCGCGCCGGTGAAGCGAAGGCGGGGAAGAAGAGCCCCGAGACCGTGAAGTTCTACTCGAAGAAGGCCGGCGTCGTGCTCGACGGCCTGGCGGAGGTCCTCCGGCGCAGCCCGAAGGCCCACGTGTACCTCCACGAGGTGAGCGCGGCACTCGTCGACGACTACATCGCCCAGCGTCGCGACGACGGCGCCAAGGACAACTCGATCAGCAAGGAGCTGACGACGTGGCGCGCGGCGATGCGGATCGCGAAGCGACGACGGCTCTGGCCGAAGGACATCGACGAGGTCTTCCCGGTGGGGTTCTCGCCCTCGTACAAGGCGCGGAGCCGGTGGGTGAGCCCGGAGGAGTTCCTGGCCCTCCACGCGGCGATGGTCCGTCCGATCCCAGTCCGCAAGCCGAACATGGCGCCGGAGCAGATCTCCGAGCTCCGCGCGCGCCGCGCGAACGGGGAGCGGAGGGAGGCGCTCGCGCGGGAGTTCAAGGTGTCGATCGCGACCGTCACGAGGCTCACGACGCGCGACGAGGAACCGGAGCCGGGTCCCGAGCAGGGGCACGCGCTCTTCGCGATCGTGTGCTTCTCGATCGCGACGAGCGCGGAGTGGTGCGCGATCTGGCGTGCTCGGCGCGAGGACATCGCCCCGGACCTGACCCAGGTGCGGGTGCGCGGCTCGAAGAACGAGAACCGCGATCGACCCCTCCCGCTCACCCTGTACGCCTTCGGCCTGCTCCTCGAGTACGCCCGCCGCCACGGCGACGGCGAGCTCGCGGACGGGGAGGGGACCTTCCTCTTCCGGGGCTCCCACGCGAGCTCGTTCCGGCACCGACTCCACGAGGCGTGCGCCCGCGCCGGCATCCCCCCGCTCTCGCCGAACGACCTCCGGCGGACGCACGGGAAGTGGCTCCGGCTCGTCGGCGTGGCGCCGGCAACGATCGCGCCGTCGATGGGCCACGCCGACGCGCGGATGGTCGAACGGGTGTACGGCAAGTCCTCGCCGATGGAGCTGGCCGGCGTGCAGCGCGCCCAGATCCTGAACCCAGGTGGGCTGCTAATGGGCGGAGCGACCCTCAATTTGGGCCCTCAGGCGACCCCAGGGCCACTCGGCAGAGCTGCTATTCCAGCGGGAATTGCAGTGCCCAGAGACGGAATCGAACCGCCGACACGGGGATTTTCAATCCCCTCTGAGTCGTCGACGAACCCGACCGAAGTGCCAACTTCGCCCACGTGGTGGGATGGTAATGGGCAGCTCGCTTCGTCCGCGAGGACGGGTAGCCGGGAAGCCGAAGGGGATGGAGCGCTTAGGCGTGACCCACCTGCTACGGGGCGCGGCGTCGGCACGCCGATCTCGGAGGACAGGCCCGGGCCCGCTCGCGCGCGTCCTCCCATCGTGGTGGACGGTCGGCCCGTCCTCGAGGACGAGGAGCTCTCCGACGTTGGCGCCGTCTTCCCGTTCGCACGAGGTCGACGATGACGACGACGCCGGGCCCCTCGATCGATGTCCTTCAGATCAACATGCAGACACCACGCGATCTCGTTGCGACGGGTCATCACGTGCACTCGTGCCCGATCTGTTACGAGCACGTGCCCTGCTACGAGACGTGCTCGGTCGAGCCGGATCTCGATTTGGATGACGGAACTCTTCGCGGCGCGTACCACGCGTGCGCCGGGTGCAGCGCATGAGGCCGTCGAATGTTGGGAGCGCCGGCTCGTTGGGCGAGGCGCTGCCACGGGAGATGGCCAGGGTGCGGGATCACGTCATGCCGGCGTACGTGGAATGCGGCTCGGCGGGCTCCTTCGCCCTCGCTCTGATGCGGCAGGCCCTGGATGACGCAGCGATGGCGCTGGCCGAAGGTGACGTCGTCGCGATGCTCCGAGCGTACGAGTCTCTCAAGGGGTTCAACACGTGAGCCTTTCTCGCGACGAAGCCCGCCAGCTCCGGGGGATCGCCGAGTTCCTCCGCGGGAACCCCTCGCCAGCGATGCTCGAGCAAATAGCGGGCATCCTGGACACGCTCCTCGAGGAAGGGGCTCGACGCGCTCCGCTCGACGTCCGGCAGTGCGCTCTCCCGCTCGCGGTCCCCGCCAGCGCCATGGAGCTGCACACCGCTGCACCGGTGCAGCGCACCGAGCTGCACATCTCGGCACCGGTGCAGCACGCGGACGACGTATCGAGCACTTGCGACGCGGTGGAGTCTGCACCGGCTGCACCCTCTTCTTCTTCTCTTGGAGATCTCTCTCTGAAGAAAAAGAAGAAGACGGAGCGCGTTCGGCCGTGCACCGACGACCCTCTCCCCGACGAGCTCCGCGCCGCGTACGACGAGGTCGTCGCCGAGCGGAAGGTAAAGCTCCCGTCCGCCGAGTTCCTCTGGGCGAAGTTCGTCGAGCGCCTCTGGGCGAAGGACCTCACGTACTCGACCAAATACTGCCTGAAGCGGAAATGGCGGTCCTGGGTCTGGTACGAGCAGCCCCTCGAGGACCCCGCCGTGGCCTCCTGCCGGCCCACGGAGGCCTTCGGACCGCGCTCCGGTCCACGGCTCGCCTCGACGTACTCCGGCTCGTCCCAGGCCGAGCTCGAGCGCCAGGAGCGCGAACGCGCACCGGCCTCGGTCGCGATGCTCGAGGCGTCGAAGCTCGCTCACCTGTTCTCGGCTCCGCCGCCAGCGCCCCGCAGCATGTCGGCGTGATGGGCCGGCGCGGTGTTGAAGGAACGATGCCCCTTCGATGCCCCATCGAAGGGGCATCCTGGGAGAGAAGGAAAAGTCATGTCTGAGATTCGAATCGTGATCGCGCAGCGTGGGTGGGTCTTCGTCGGTCGATGCTCGCGCGAGGAGCAAGAGGTCGTCCTCCGGGACGCGAAGAACATCCGCCGATGGGGAACGTCGAAGGGCCTCGGAGAGCTCTACACCGGGCCGAAGAGCGAGACCGTCCTCGACGAGGCCGGTACGGTGCGGCTCCACCCGCTCCAGATCATCGCCACGCTCGACGTCGACCAGAAGAGTTGGGAGAAGTCGCTTGGGCGCTGAGAGTCTCCTGCGCGCCGCGGAGCGCGGGGAGGCGAGCGCCATCGAGGTGCTCGGGGACTGGGCCGCGGAGCGCGGGCGACACGTTGCCGAGTACATGGCTCCCGACGCGGAGGCGTTCGATCTCGACGGGTCCGGGTCCGGGTCCGGGTCCGGGGACGGGTAGCAACTAGCGGAAATGCGGACGCCGGAAGATCCGCAACCTTACGGAGTGGTTCGGGGCCAAGCGGTACCGGCGAGGCCAGTTGATGCGAAGTAGCTACCGCATCGAAGGTGGTTCGAATCCATCCAATTGCACAGCGCGACGGACGGGACAGCACTCAACCAATACACGCTCGCTGCCCGTCCCTAGCGCACTACTTGCCCCGAAAGCCTGACTAGTTTGTGTCGACTTGCTGGCGTGAGTCCTGGGTGCTGGTCAGCCATGATGGTCCGGCGTGTTGCCGGTTGTGAGTAGGGGCGACTTTTAGGAGGTCCAGATGAGACGACCTGATTTTGTATGCAAGTGCGGAGAGCTTGCCGAACCGTCTGAAGATGGTGTCAGTCCGCCCATGCAGCATTGCAACGGGAAGCCTGAATACGTCGGCGCTTGCTGCAATCCTGAGTGTGACGCTGGCCCCATTATCGTCCCTGTGGAGGGCGACTTTTAGGAGGGATGGAACATGGACGGGTGCCGATGTTGTGGTCGCCATATGACCAGCCCAACACAGTGCGACGCCTGCGGATTTTTCTTCGCCAAGTGGCACACCACGCGCGCAAAGACTCGGACGCGCTGCGACGAGTGCCACAAGAACAACAGACCTCGGTTCAGGACGCGAGCAGACGAACTGAACCAGATGCCATCAAAGGTATAGAGCGATGTCAAAGCACATGACCATCATCAACCTAGCCTGCACAATCACGAAACTGCGCAAGTGGGGAGAGGCGTGGAAGCACAGCGCGGAGTCTGCACAAGCGGCTACTGCACGAATGCACCAGGCCCACGAAGCCAAGATGGTCGAGCACCGCGCAGCCTTTGGAGCTCGGACGGAGGCAGACCGGAAAATTATCGCGGGGCTGCGGGAGGAGGTCAAGCGGCTGCAATGGGAAAACGCGACCATGCACAAAGATGCCGAAGATGGTTATGCCGAGGCCATCAAGGTGCTTGGCGACCCGATCGCGCTGTCAAAGGAGCGCGACGCACTTCGGGCAGAGGTCGCGGCGCTCCAGGAACGGCTACGCGCCTCGATTGCACGGGGAGACTTTGCGCAAATGGAGATCGTCGCGCTGAAATCGCAGACTCCCAAGCAGCACGGACGATGGGTGCGGGCCACCTCCGAGAAATGTATGCACGGCGAGGTTGTCAGCGTGAGAGGCTACCTAGTGCGTACCAATTCAGGGGAGTTTCTATGGGAGGGGAAGGACTGCGAACCCTGCGACCCGCCCGCCACCCACGACACGCCAGAGGGGCGAAGCGTGGCGGAGGCAGTTATCCGGGATTCCCAGAGTCGTGACATTAATGACGGGGATTTGGTCGAGGTGGTATCCAATACTGGTCGCAATACGTGGCTTGCCGATGTCGGCAGCGTAGGAACCGTGACGAGTATCGAGACGATCAACGACAGCATCTCGGTGTATCTCGACGATGTACCTGGCAAAAAGAATGTGCTCGCAGGGTACGTCTCACTATGCGACGTGCGGAAGGTGATGACGTGAGACTACGCGGAGAGATTCCACGCGAGCAGTACGACGCGCATCCCGGCGTGCGCTGGTCCCTGCTCTCACACATGCGCAAGAGCCCGGCGCACTACCAGCACGCTTTGACACACCCAAGAGCGGCAACGTCGGCGCTCAACACTGGGAGCGCTCTGCACGCACTCGTGTTTGAGCCTGAGACGTATGCAGACCGCTTTACCGTGTACGGAGCGAGTAAGTCCAAGGGGGAGGGCTCGCGCAAGGCTTGGGAGGCGTTTCAGGCGGATTCCCAAGTGCGAGGATTGACAATCCTCGACTCCGACGAGGAGGAACGCGCCAAGGGGTGTGCGGACTCGGTGCGGGCAAGGGCAAGCTCGTATATCGCACCGAGCAAGGGACGGGCAGAGATCCCTATCACTTGGACGGACGCCGAAACAGGGCTTCTCTGTAAGGCGCGGCTCGACTGGCTGACGATCGATCGGCTCTTGATCGATCTGAAAAGCACCCGGTCCACCGAGGAACACGCTTTTGCAAATCAAGCGTGGAAACTTGGTTACTTTCATCAGCAGATCTTTTATAGTATGGGAGTCGCCGCAGCGACGGGATGCACGCTCGATGAAGTCCCGTTTCTGTTCGTGGCGGTGGAGTCGGAACCGCCGTACGATGTGGCGCTGTTTGAGCCGTGCGAAGAGACTCGGTATGCAGCGCTTGAGGATGTGCGCAAACTCCTAGCGCAACTTGCGGAGTGCCAGCGGAGACAGAAGTGGCCCGGTCGCTACGATGCCCCGCGCATGCTCAAAGCACCGGCCTATGTTTTGATGTCCGACGAGGACGAGTGGTCAACAGAGGTGACGTGATGCCGGATTGGAAAACGCTTTGCCCTGGTAAGTATCTGACTGGTCGTGAGCTTCCACGCCCTGTCAAGGTCGAGATTCTGTCAGTGAGCGGAGAAATCCTGCTCGACGAGGAGGACGAATCTAAGCGCAAGAAAGGCCCAGAGCACAAAGTTCTGTGTGTTATCCAGTACCTGGACCCGCTCACGAATAAGCCGGTCACTCGCAACGCGCTGTTCAATAAAACGAACTGCGTGTTGACGGAAACGATCTACGGTCGGGACTACGAAGGGTGGGTGGGGAAGTTGCTGTTTTTGCACAACAATGAGAACGTGCGAATGGGAGCGGACATCACTGGAGGGCTGCGAGTGTTCGGGGCACCGTCTGCGGTATGGCCCGATGACCGCACGGTCAAGATCAAGCGCCCGCGCCGCAAGATGACCGACGACTACGTGCTGCGCAGCATCAAGCCCAAAGCGCCAGCTACGGCAACCGGCACAGAACCGAAACCGGCACAGGTGGCTGAGGCCAAGCGACTGCACGCCCTCCTCTCAGAGCACAACCCCAAGCGCGCCGCCGACGTATGGGCCGAGCAGGCAAGCCCGCACACAGAGTCGCAGTACACGACCTTGATTGCCGCGCTGACCGCTGAGGTCCGGTCAGCAGAAGGAGGACAGACATAGAGCATACACAACGGGCGAAATACCAAACCGAGCCCCGCCGGAACAAGAGCCGGTGTGGGCATTGGCGACGGTCCAGGTGGATTCACGGGGTTCGATTCCCTGCCGTCGCGCGGAGGAGTACAGATGACCAAAGCCAAACCCACGCCCGCGTTCACCCTGCGCCCAGGTGAGTCGATTTCGTTCGTGCTTCCCGTAGTGCCACGGACGAAGAAGAACCACGGGAGCGTGATTCAGCGAGGAGGCCGCAAGTTTCACATTCCGTCCGAGCCGTATCGGGAGATGGAGGCGCTGATCAAATCAGAAGCCGGTCTTGCAATGGTACGCCTAGAACGGTGGGTCGCTGGGGCATGGCTTGGTCTTGCCCAGCCTCTCAACTGCGCTGCGATCTTCTACCGGGACGCACTGAGGGGCGACGCCGTTGGATACTACCAGGCGCTTGCCGACGCACTAGAGGCCGCTGGTGTGGTGGCCAATGACAAGTGGATCACTCAGTGGGACGGGTCGCGGCTTGCGAAGGATGCGACTAGGTCGCGCATCGAAGTGACGATTACGGCGATTTAGCGACGGGAGAAAGAAAAGATGCAGGCGTGTTCGATTTTTCTGGACAATCTAAGGCAGGAGAGTAGACTGGTTTTCAGAAAGCGAGAACGCCGATGACTCAAAAAGCCGCCGCCCGGATTACCGCGATATCTTCAGAGCTTCACGCTCTGTCTGAAACCAAAGTCGCAATTCTTATGCGCGAGGGTGCGACCTACGAAGAGCTAGACTCTGTCAGCGCACAGATTCAATCTCTCGAAGATGAATCTCGCGCATTGCATATTTCTGGTGGCCACAAACGCAAGCCACTGGAAAGCGAGCGAGCCGAACTTGTCGCAGCAAACAGAGACTAACGAGGCGCTGCGCATGGCCGACCGACTCCGCGCCGCCCGTCAGGACAAGCGGATGACGCTGGCGAAGCTTGGTGCCGCGCTGAGCCCACCTCGCGGGCGCGGAATTGTCTGCGAGTGGGAAAAGGGACGATGCGAGCCGTCGCTTGCCACGGTCGAGCAGCTGGCACAAGTGCTCAACGTGTCGCCGTGCTGGCTGGCGTTTGGAGATATTCACCGGGCGCAGTAGATGGTCTGCGCTTTTTTTCCGCTCGCCATACTAAACGGCTCCATGAACTCGGCGGTTTCCGTCGGGTAACGATAAACTTGGAGAAGGAACATGATGATTACCAAAATTCAGCATACCGATGGGCGCACGCTTCAAATCGGAAGCGTGGTCGTGCAAAAAAGCAATGGGGCGGACGGACTCGTGCGACTGGCCTTTGGTCGCGTCACTTGTATCAATCAGAACCAAGACGGCGGGTTTTCGGTGGAGGCGGAAGTCTTCCGGCAGGGACTACACGGATACGGTGAGGACTGGGGGGAACGTCATTGCGGCGTACTGAGCACTGTCGATGGGGGAACGCAGCGTTCCCTGTGGATTTCTAACGAGGCCGACAGCGGCGAGGAGGCGATCCGATTTCAGGCGGGCAATCGCTGGGAACTGAGTGTGTCCATAGGGCGGTGGGCTTCGTCTGAGGCGATAGCCTTTAGCGCCCTTCACGGTGGGCCGACCGGGTCCGGCAGAAGCGACCACGGATGGGCCTCCTTACAGTGAGTGATCCGCGCACGATTCGCGGCCCGTGCTTCGACTGCGACGACGGATTAGACGATGCTTGGGAGTTCTGCCCGTGTCACCGTCAATTTCGCAGCACAGAGACTGAACCCACTCCCAAGCTCGACCCCGAAACGCGGCCCAACGTGCCGCCGAGGATGTTATCATGAATCAATTGTCAGCAGCGACGCCCGAGCACGATCCAGTGACATGCCCACAATGTCATCAAAATTCGGAGAGGGCATCTGTCGAAGGGTACATCGGCGGGCAGTGCCGTCCAAATCCAACTTGGGGCGGTAAAGCGTGGCTTGGAGTGTATGGATGGTACCCGTACACCTCCAGCGAGAAGGATACTATACCCGGTGGGGCTTGAGCACTCGGTAGAGCGCGTTTGGATCGAAGGTGATCGGCTCAAGACTAGGTTGGGCTGGTCTATGTCCTTGACGGCTGGGTGGCTTGGTGGAGTCGAATTACTCGACGGAGCCAAGTGGTCACACCGGGAGACTCCGGCGGACCCGTTTGAGGTGACGAAATGATACCGGGCCATCGCTGTCTTTGTGGTCGCTTCATCGGCACGGACGGCTGCGGG
>OFQX01000601.1_pt1 | contig 10778 bp, 29 predicted proteins | sample 1542951 | NCBI WGS metagenome assembly OFQX01 (sample SAMN07774215, study PRJEB24372) | wastewater metagenome | isolation source: WWTP Novara (Effluent) | place: Italy: Novara | collected 2015-12
CGATCTTTGTACAACACTAACAAATTTTTCTATATTCATTTTCCTCCTTTTTTAATTGTTCTTCAAATACTCCGTCACTATCAATTTCTATAATAATTCTTCCTTCCTCCTCTTCCCACCATAATTCTTCCTCTTCTTCTTGCAAATATACGGAATCAAGAGCAGAAACTCTCTGCCAATCCTCTGTAACAGGTGTGTTTTCCATAATTTAATAAATTTGATAGTCTAATATTAGTTTTTCCTTATCATTTCTGTGTATTAGCCACTCATCCAGCCATTCTTCATCCTCTTGATTAGCCTGTTCGTAATTATAATCAGGATAGGGATTAAATGTTTGTTCGGACTCTGCTGTTTTAGCGCTATTTTTATAAACATGTCTCCATCCTCTGGTATCACCTTTTCTAAATAAATAATAGCCTCCGCTACTGTTATAAGCTCTGTATACCACTCCTTCTTGTAATTCTATATCTTTCATAATTAATATATTTGATAATTGTTCTCTAAAAGCTGTAAATCCTGTTTTAAATACCATCTACACGTTCTTGGTGGAGAATCCCCCCCTTTTGTATTATAATAAGCACGAGAATCATATCCTATTTCTACAAGTATAAATCCTTCCCATTCTCCATTTCGTTGCTTGTCGCAAATCAGAAGGCAGTCGGGGTCATTCAATAGCGCGAGTTTGTCAGCCTCTTTTTTCTTGTTCCGCCAAACAGTAATGACGTTGCTCACTTGATCAGTGATTGAGCCGGTTCCCTTGACATCCATCTTGCCTGGTGGAGTTAATTCATCCTTTGCTTTTCTAGAATGTGCAACAAGGTGAATATGCATGTTTGAATCCATCGCAATCGCGCATAGTTGATCCACAAACCGCTTTTGAGCGGTGTAATCATCTTCTGCCATTCCACACTTCATCAAACTATCAATGACGAAATGGTCAGCCTTTAATACGTCTGCGCAGTACCTTAATACCGCTAATATCCGGTCGCTTTTCACCGCCCCTTGTTGATCATAAATCCAGATGACACCATCTGACCATTGGTGGAATTTCTGTATTTCATCAACCGTTGGAATTCTTCCGTATTGTTGTCGGCACATTCTAGCCAGCGTAATCACTGGTTTCATTTCCATGCTCGCAATCACGACACGCTTACCCGTTCTAGCGAATTCTGTACAGGCTTGCCCAAGGATCATGCTTTTACCGTGTCCTGACATACCACCCCACAGAGTGACATCACCAGGAAGGAATCTGATCTTTTCATGGGTTTTTCTCCAAGGCAACAAACACCCATGAGTTAATTCTTCCCCGTGAAAGTAATCAGTGACCTGATCTACATAATCAGCCCCTGAGCGAACATTATGGGCGGCGTCTGTTTCCTGCATGTAAGCAGAAAAGTCGATTACATCAGGCTGTAAAATTTGTGCCATTTTCCACTTTCAAAATCCAAGGTGCATGATGTAATGCCTCGCTCTCAAGCCGAAGGCGCTCGTTATTCTGTTCTTGAGTTCTGCAAACACTTGTCCTTGCATTCTCAAATTGTTCCGCCCAGCGAAGCTCTCCAAGATCGTGCTGGCCCCATTTTGGATGCCACTCATATCCGAGGTCTATTCCGTACTCCCCGCACAACACCATCAACTGGGTTGCGTATGCCTTCATTTTCTCAATAAGCTGCGTAAAGGTTTTACAGTCTTCAGGGGAATACAGCGTGACTTCCAGTCCAACGAATGGGCGAAAATCATCTGTCGTTAAACTCCCCTCTGCTACCAACTCAAGAATTGAAAAGTCAGCAGAATAAACCGGTTTTCTGTAGGGTATGCCAACACTAACCCATGTCGACATTGGCCGCTTGCCCTCTTTACGAAGCGTCAGCAGGTGAGAAAGCCCGTGGATCATATTACCCCCTTGAATATCTCTGATCCACTCTTCTGGTCCTTCGTAGGATCGAGCCAATCTGATTTAAATGACTGCCAGTTACGTTCAATACAAATGATTAAAGCGTCTTCAAAGGATATATTTGCCTTCCCTGCTTCTCTTCGTATTCCTGAAATAGAGCTTTCAGTTATAGGTGATTTTTTTGCTTTTCTAACAATTAAGAAATCATTCCACACCAACTCAGATACATCTTCAGGTTTATTAAAGATGGTTTTTTTAATAGGAGAACCGACAGCTGTCGGATGGGGTTTATTTATTACTGTTTCTGTTACTGTTACTGTTACTGGTTTCGAAAGGGTTTCGAAAGGGTTGGCTAACGGTTCCGATTGAATACCAAGAAAACCCCCGTAATCACTCATGAATACTGTCTTCCATGAACATTGATCAGGTATTGATTTGGCTATTTTTGATGCGCTTGTTCGTTGATTGGGGTTTTCTGGGGGGTTCCACTTGAGATGATGGTTAATACATACCCATTTTGTGGTTTCGCAACGGTTAGCGAACCCTTTATCAAGGGTTTCCTTAAAGGCTTTTAATACCCTTTCTATAGTCCATTGCATATCATCACAGACATATCCGTCTGGTAATCTGAATACCCCCGCAATGGTGTTGTGTGGACAAGTAAGAAGATAGAGGGAAAGCGCTCTTGCATCTTCACTCATTGCCCTGATTGTTTCGCTTGTCCAAAACGATATATGTACTTTCCCGTAATCGCGCATTAGATACCAACCTCCTGCGCAATCTCCCTCATGGCAGCCTCATATTCTGCTGGCGTGGATTCTGGGTGCGCATTTATCCATGCCGATTTTAGTGATTCATACTTGAAGATAGATAGCATTAAAAAATCCCTTAGAAGGTCGCCTTCCCGGACGGAATTGCCGAGCGTGGGAGACATGAAGTCAGGTGCGGCACAGAAAGACGACCATCTAAGGGTTCTTGCTACGCCACGCTTTATTTACGCTGTTTTCCGTCAGCGCGTAATAAATTTAATTCATCCATTCCTGTCTGTCAACTACTTTTACGCGCCTTCTGCTCTTTCCTTTTGTGATAAAGCAATGGTGTATCCGCCTTGAGCTTGCCGCCCGTAACCTGTTCCAAGAGTATTTGTTTATTCACCGGAATTGATCCGGTTTTGATCCAGTTAAAGACAAGCTGGCGGTAGATTCCCAATCTGCCAAGTTGCAGGTAGGTATTCTTCTTGTCCCCATAGTATGCAAATAAATCTGCTGGCTTCATAGCTGCTCCTTATTGATGATGTTAGGCGGCGCATCAGGATCGGGCAGCCATCCGCACAAATCCTCAAACAGCGCCGTGTTGCTGTTCATGTAAAACGATCCGCCGTCACCCTTGCGGACAATGCAAAAATGCTCTTTGCCGTGCTTGTCGATACCGATGAATCTGAACCCATCGCGGTTTTGAATCTGGCCCAAGTTAATCACTTTCGAGGGTCCGCAATAGTCATCTGCCATCAATTCGTGAGGTTGTCTCATTTGCTGTCTCCAATGTCTGCGCCGCCTAACCCGGCGCTCAAGTTCGTTCCGCTTCGCTCCACGGGACCTTCGCCTGCGGCTCGGCCCCTTAGCTCTACGTTAGGCCACACATCAACATCCAGTGCCGGGCCTTGATGCTTTGCCAACTCTTCGAGCGCGGCCAATCGCCCATCACGATGGTTTGATGCAATAATTCTCAGGCTAAGTATTTCATTGACAGCATCACGTAGCAGCGTAGTCATATCCTCACAGTACGGGTGTCTCAACCTAAAAACTATATCGGTCTCATGTTCTGCCCTGCGCTCTGCCGCTTCTATCTCGCGGGCCTCTTCGTCAATTTCGTCGCGCACCTGCTGGCGTAACTCTCTTGCCCGGTCGAACGCTTCAATTACTTTTTCATAGCGCTGCTGTTCTTCCAGAGAGTGAAACGACTCGCAACAACTTCCCCGTCCACAAATGTCACACATCTTGTTTTCTCCTAGAGTTGGTGTCTAATCCACGATGGATATTACTAGATAAAATAAAGAGAGTCAATTATTTTTATTTATTTATTAAAAATCTATTGACAAAGCGGTTATGGTTCTGTAAATTGTGAATCGTACCTTTTAAGAGAGAGAATGAAATGAAAACAGAAACAATCCTTAGCGCAATGACTGCCCTCAAAAATGCCGATCGTTTCCTTCTGGCATGTCAGCACCCTGGTGCGGTTGCTCTTTCTGGAGAATGCTTTGATGCTTATCTGAATTTGCGTATTGATCTTTTGAGGGAATTGCCTGACATTGAAATTAAGGGAGATAAATAATGGACGACATCGAGTTTTACACCACAGTGACAGCCGAGCAGGAATGGCTGGAAGATATAGCAGATACGATTGAAGCTGAGGAGGTTTACAATGAGCAGCAGTGAAGAAAATTCATTTGTTAAGCTGTCGGCGATCAACGTCAATAGCCATACAGAAAAAAAAGGCAGTTTGACTTATCTATCCTGGCCGTTTGCAGTATCTGAATTATTGAAAGCCGACCCATTGGCTAACTGGATGTGGGGTGAGCCGGTGAAATATGGCGATACCATGATGGTGAATTGCACAGTAACGGCATTTGGCATTGCCAGAACAATCCATTTGCCAGTGATGGATAACAGGAATAAGGCAATCTCTAATCCTGATGCTTTTTCGGTGAATACATCCCAAATGCGCTGCCTTGTGAAAGCCATAGCAACTCATGGTCTGGGCTTATATATCTATGCAGGGGAAGATTTGCCCATTGCGGATGAACCGGCTAAGGTAGAGGCATCCAGGCCAGCTAGTGTAGCCAAGGTTGAATTTAGTTCTCTTCCGATTGAAGAACAGGAATTCTTAAAAAATATGGCGATGGATGTATTGAGTTGCGAAGATGACGAAGCTATGTTCAATGCTTACATGAAAGCCAAAGCAACACTAGATTCTGACGAAAATATCGCCTTCTGGAGTCTGTTTGACAGTAAGCAAAGATCAATAATCAAGCGGATAGGGTTGGATATGCAGAAAAATTCTCAACAACAAGGAGCTATAAATGAATAATTGGAATTTTACCGGCAATCTTGGAAAAGACGCCGAAACACGTTACACAGCACAAGGGAAAGCGGTTGTGCAATTCACTGTAGCGGTTAAATCAGGCTATGGGGACAAAGCATCCACCACATGGGCAAGATGCTCACTATGGGGTGATAGAGGAGAAGCGGTAGCCAAATATCTAACCAAGGGACAGCTGGTTGGTATCACTGGCGAGGCTGAGTTGAAGGAATTCACCAACAAGGAAGGGAACAAACAATCATCCCTAGAGGTTCGCGTGAATGACTTGACGTTGCTTGGAGGAAAGCAAGATAAAGCAGAATCACCACAAAAGCATGTAGAGCGGAAGGCTGCTACAGGTGCATTTGAGGATTTTGAATCGGACTTGCCTTTCTGATGGGGCTACCATGAACTCAATAACCCCCATCCAGCCCGTTTCAGACTGTCGGTGCTGGCGATGTGTCGAAGCAGAGAAGCAAGAGCAGCTAGAGGCCGTTAAACGCGCTATTGCTCAATTTGAACCTGTTAAAGAGGAATCATGAAAACGCTAAAAGAGTTTGCTGACTTGGCTGGGTGCGTGATTGTAAAGAGTGACGGTAATGAGTATGGAGGTCGATATGGCTACAGGAGCAATGACACTCCCAACTCTACTACGCTCGGATTTAAGAGCAAAAAAGAAGCACTAAATGCGTGGGCGCGCGACACGTTTGGTGAAGCAGCGGGCAGTGCCCTGATAAACCTTTTTTGCAGCAAATCTAAAAAGGAGAAATGAACATGAGTGACTTTGAGCTTAAATTATGTCGGAATTGCAAATATAGTAGGCTGGAAAATGGTAGCTCATGGCAGCTTGAATGCTTACATCCAAAAGTAAATGCTACTGATTCGTGGGTTTTATCCTCGAGCGAAATTAAAGGAAATAACGCTCGAATGGAGCGCGAGTCTAACTGGGGTTATTCTTTTCGTAGAAAACCATGCGGAACACGTGGGGCGCTATTTGAATCGATGGAGGTATGAAGTGAGTACAAAAAAGTGGAAACTCAAAGATGGGACTAAGGTAAGAATAAAAGACATGACTGATTCTCACCTGAAGAACTCAATAGCTATGCTGGATAGGATGTACGAAAATGCTATTTTGAATGCGTCTGCTCCGATCTGTTCAGGGGATATGGCACAGTATTATGCTGAAATGGAATTTGATAATCTGATGGAAAGTGCTGTGGATGATGTATTCCCTAAAGGAGAAAGAAAAATGAAACTGTTTTTGATTTCGCAATACTAAAACACCATGAAAACGCCTACGTTAGTCAATGTAATAAGCTTTCCAGAACGCAATCTTGCTGATGTTCCTGCCTCCCTGCGCAGAATGGCCGATGCTATTGATCAAGGGAAATATGGCGATGTCAACAACATTGCATGGGTAATCGATTGTGGCGACTCAGAAATACGTCTTGGATTGTTTGGTGCAGCCCCTGAACCGGCGATGACTGCCTATTACTTGCTAGGGGTTGGCATGCGGAAGCTAGAGGAAATCTAAAAGGAGATTGAAAATGTTTGACCTGAAACCAAACCTGCTATCCCCCGAAGAACAGCTAGCTGTTGATCAATTCGCTGCCAAAAGATGGGGGCATATAGAAGAGTTAGTTATAGAGGAGATGCGCGATCCTGATCGCCTAATTGCCGCTTTAGTATCGGTACTTGGTGACAACGTAACTACCCGCACCAGAATGGCAGACCTGCTTAGGGGGCATGGTGATAGAGGCATAAACATCGCTAACATCAAGATGGACTGCATGGATTTGATACGCGAATGGATTATAGGAGCTGACAAATGAGCCGAAATGAAATCATCCGCGACGTGCTGATCATCGCGCTAGTCGTGATTGCACTGTGCGCCATTCAAGGCTTGCCGGTTGTTTAAGGAGAATTGAAATGAACAAGGATAATCTCTGCCAATCCTGTAACGGTACAGGTGACGGCCAAGTTGATGGCTCTCGCTGCTATACCTGCAAAGGCTGGGGAGTTTCCTACGACTGCGAAGAGGAAGAAGATGCCAAAGCAGAAGCTGCTGACTACTGGAACGATGCAAGGCTATTGGAGGATGAATGATGAACGTGGAAGAAGCGCTGCGATGCGGATAAAGATGACGATTGACGAATGCCTGGAGTTCGCGGACGAGTGGAGCCGAGGTCTGACGCTGTACGAGGGCGCACAAGGCTGGCGCGTGGTGTGCATGCTGCTGGCCGAGGAAGTTAAACGGCTGCGGCCTCCACCAGAGCCAAAGGATAACAATGGAAACTAGAAAAGTAGCATTCGACCTGATGAGCGACACTCCCCTCAGAAAGAAAAAGCGTAGCCACAAACTTATCCTCGACGCGCTGGCCATAAAGCCGATGACTACAGCTACATTAGCCGATAGATTGATAAGGACACCGGAAAGTATTCGTATGTTGATCAGGGAACTGCGAGCTGAAAACCTTGTGCATATCAGCGGTTATGAGACTCTTCCTTATCACAAGGTTGCTATTTTCGCGCTTGGCCCCGGCATAGATGCGGCAAGCCCTGGAAAAATGGTCAAGGAGAAGAAGGTAGTCAAGGAGAATAAATTTGTGCCGCAATTTAACATTACTGTGAAGGTGGAATGTTATGGGATATGGGGGCTGGCATGAAGACAGCGGACGAACGAATAGACGCGGCTCTTGATTCGGTGCTGAAGGCTTCCGGCTCGGCACTGAAACACTACACGATGGCGAAGACGCTGGCAGACATGCGCGAGGCAATGCGTAAGGTGATGGCGGGTTCTTACATAAAAGGGTCTAATGATAATTTCGAGGCGATGATGAAAAACGTTGAAATTGAGCGGCGCGTAGCGTCCGCTCGAATGCGGGTTAGGCCCGTTTTAACCGGAGACTGATGATGACTGACGAACAGATGCGTGACTTGGTGAAGGAATGCGGCCTTGACTGGAATCGCGGCTACATGCCGTTGTTTGATGGCGACCCGACAAACCGCTACGCGGTGTTGATCGAGGCGGTTGAGGCCGCAGAACGTGAGCGGGCCGCCAAGATGTGCGGCTGCCGCGAAGGCGAGTGCGAGAGCAAGCCCAACGGCTGCCGCATGGCTGATGAAATTGGCACCGATGCGCAGTGACGGGCCTAACGACGGGTTAGAGCGCGGTTGATAAGGGGAGAAAACATGGACGGAATAACGCTCGGAAAGCTGGCAAACGAGGCGGGGTTTGAAAACCTCAACATGATGGAGGCGGTGAATCTTTATCGGTTTGGAAAGTTAGTGGCGGAAGCGGAGCGCGAGGAATGTGCCGTGTTTGCCGAAGGCGCGACCGCATACACGCAGTTTCAGACCATCGAGCATTACAAGATGGCGGCGTTCATATCGGCGGCAATACGCAAGCGCTCTAACGTAGAGCTAACCGGCGCTGCGCGCCACGGACAGCAAACGAAACTACAGGAGACTGAGAAATGACGAACGAAAAGACGACTGATAGCGCAGCGTCCGCGTTGAGCGCCGGGTTGGGCGCGAAGCCGATAGGCGAAGCGTCCCTCTCGAATGACGTGTTAGGCAACGGAGGTTGATATGGGAATAACAAAAGAACAATACGAGGCGGCAATACCGAAGTGCTGCGCCTACCAAACGATAGAGGCGCACGAAAGCATCATGTTGTGCTGGGGGCTGGCTGCGGCAGTCGAGCGCGGAGAAAAGATGAACTGCGACAACTGCACCGAAAACACGATGAAAGTCGGCGATGACGGTACGGCGGTGCAGGGCGACATGCTTTTGCCTGCCAACGTGGAGTTGATGGGACCGGAGGCGGCCTTATCGCCGGCGGCTCCCTCTCGACTGACGGGTTAGAGCGCATTTTTACTACGGAGACGGAACATGACACCGATTGAAAAACTAGGGGTTGAAATTTCAGATTTTCTTGAGCAGAACGCGCTGGTTTGGCCGAATTCTTTGCGCCAAGCGTGGGACGCAGCGAAAGATGCAGAACTCGACAAAGAATCATGGGCGCAGATTTGCGACCAGTTTGATGCCGAGAATCCACACATTGGGCAAGCGGCTGAAGTGGCAAAGCTGCTGCGCTCTAACGCATAGCTAACCGGCGTGCCGCCCACAGACGCCACCAAGGGAGAATGAGCATGGAGCAAGCACCGAGGGTTGAAGAAACATCGAGCGGCACGTCCGCGTTGAGCGCCTAGCTAACCGGCGCAGGCGGCTTTATCGCCTGCGTCCGTGTTGAGCGACGTGTTAGGGGCCGTGTTGCCAGAACCGACTTTTACAAGGAGAAAAACGTGACCGATTTTGAAAAAGCAGTGAAAGAAGCCGCAGAGAAAGCGGTGTTGAAATTTGTGCAGGACGGCGGATGGTTGATGCCGAACTACGAAAGCAGGTTGAAGGTTCCAGTCGAGTGGGTAGCGGAGTGCTGGCGCTTGGTGGATAGCGCGAAGCTCAAAGCCAAAATTGCCGAGCGGCTGGAAAGCGAACTGGCCGACAGGATGGTGAATCACATGGCAACCGAATTGGCGACAGACATCAAGCAGATTTTGAGCGTGCAGGAGCGGCGCGAGATGCTGCGGGGTTTGGCTCGTGAGCATATGGACGCCGTGATGAAGGCAGGCACCTAACGCCGGGTTAGGCGTCACGTTTGCGGAAAGACTACGGCTGGGCATGCTCGTAAGCGGCATAAAGGCCAAGCATCTTGCCAAAGCAACTGGTATGCACGAAAGCAACATCAGCCACCTGCTTAATGGCTCGCGGGAGCCAAACGTGGAAAACCTCGCCAAGCTGCTGCGGGCGCTGCCCGGCGTAGATGCGCGGTTCTTGATATGTGGATGACGCCGAACGTGAAGTAGACCACACACCAACCAGAAAGGAAAAACCATGAAACTACTTCAAGAAAATGAGGGATTCAGACCTATTGCCGTCGTGCTTGAAACGATGGATGAGGCGTATGTTTTTTGGGACATGCTAGACCGTGTTAAAAAGACGACCGAAAAAGATGCCGAGTATGAAATGGCAAGAGCTATATCAATCTGGATAATAAATGAGGTGAAGTTTTAATTAACCCCGCTAATCCGCTTCATCCTCTGTTCAATTTCCCAATCTTCACGGCATTCTGCATCGCAAAATAACTGGCTTGCCTTAACCGAACTATCGCACCAATGGCAGTAACCCACTGGGAGCAACGATGATGTTGTTTTCCTGTGGTGTTCGATAGCTAATTTACGGTCAAGAGCTTCACGTTCGGAGGCTGCTTCGAAAATGTCGGTCATTTCACTGTCCCACCAAAGGCGACATAACAGGCTTCGAGTCCTGCCCTGATAGTATCTGCTCTGGCAGCTTCCCTTGCAAGAAATTCTGCATCTTCTCTTGAAAGCTCTCGCCCACTGGCACCCTCACACTCAACTCTGGATGTATCGGGCAAGGTGATGGAGCGCTTGGGGCGGTCGCGCAGGCTGATAATAGCAACGTCGAGATGATGCTGCACTTCCGCCAGTTTTTCAGCTTGCTTTGTTGTAACTTCATTTATTATCTCCTGCCATTTGGCTTCTGTATCACGAGCCTTCTGTAATGCCTGAGCGCGTTCGCTTTCCAGCTTCGCTACCATGCGTGCATGCTCCGCATTACTCCCGTGGGCGTTCCAATAGAATCCATTGAGGACAAAGGCAATGATCAAAGTCAGCAACGCCCACGGGTTGAACATGATTAGCCGATCTTGGTTGTTGCACGAAATCGGCCATAGATCGACATCAATCCACCAATCACGGCAACGAATGACTCTGCCAGCCCA
>OFQX01000602.1_pt1 | contig 10777 bp, 13 predicted proteins | sample 1542951 | NCBI WGS metagenome assembly OFQX01 (sample SAMN07774215, study PRJEB24372) | wastewater metagenome | isolation source: WWTP Novara (Effluent) | place: Italy: Novara | collected 2015-12
CCGGGCGGGGTTCGTCGAAATAGACCGCCCGGCGCGAATCACAAGGAGAACATGAACCCAGAACTGAAACTGTGCTACATCGATGGAGCGTGGGCCTACTTCACCACGCAGGCGCTGGCCGATCAGCGGGGCGACGATTGGAACGACACGCCGTATGAGTGCAACGCAGGCGAGCCGTATCAGTGGGGCAAATACGACGCAGAGAAAGGCCGCGCCCCGTGGGAGATTGTGAAGATCGCCTACGACTCCCCGACGCTCGAAACGCCAGAACAACACGCGGGCGATAATTCGCGCTACTGCGTCGATCAGATCAACGCCGGTCTAGTGCCGTGGCTTGCGACCTACTACGGCCAGCCACCGACAATCAAGGTCATGGCCGGGGCGTCGGTTGTAGAGTTTTCCCGCGCCGTGGTCGCGTCGGGCGGGAACGTCTACTGGCCGATTGACAAGATCGCCACCGAGGTGTCGCGATGACCGACCTATCCGACCTGATGGCCGAGATGACGCGCTTCTTTCTGGCGTTCCTCGCGGGCATGCTGACCGGGCCGCTGTTCTACGTGATCCATATTAGGCGCAACCGCCACTAACTGCCCGCCTCGCATTCTGTGCGGGCCGCGCCGGGGGATTTCGTCTAAATAGACCCCCGGTGCGAATCTTTTACCCCGTCTCCCCCCGCCGCCAGTTCCGCGCAAACGTGCGGTTGTTCAGCCTGTCCGCGCTGAGCGGGCGCGTTGGCACGGCTGGCGGGTCGGCCGTCGGCGCGGTGTAATACCGCGACGCCCGAACAGGCGCAAGCGCCCCGGCCAGCGGATCGGCGTAGAGTTGCGCGACTTCGCGCGCGTCAACGGCGCGGTTGTAGATTCTGAGATGCGCGAACGCCCCGCTCCAGTAAGCCGCCGCCATGTCTTCCCGCTGTCCGACATACAGCGCATGCCCCGCGTCTGTGCATGTTGGGCTTGCCGAAGACGATGCGTCTATCCTCCCGTTGTAGTAAATCCTGAACGTCCCGCCCGCCCATGTGCACACCCAGAACGTCCATGCCCCGGCAACCGCCGCCGAGGTCGAGGTTAGGGATGTTGAGCTTGACCCGTTGCCGCGCCCGAAATAAATCTGCCCAGTCCCGTCATACTGCCCAATCTGATACGGCGCGGGATGCGTCGTAGGGTTCGGGCCCTTGTCAAGAAACTGCCGCCACCCGGAGATCGTGGTCGTGAGCGCCCAACACGCGATGGTGATATCCGTCGTTATCGCAAGGGCGGGCGAGTGCGGGATTATCAGGTGATCGTCCGACCCATCGAAAGCGCGGGCCGCGCCGAGAACAGAGCCGCGTGCCGTCGGCCCGTTCGTCAGCGTCCCGGCGTTGCCCGCAACAAGATCATTCGCCCGGATGCCGCCGCCCTCGTTGAGCGGCCACCAGCCCACCAGCCCGCGAGAGAGCGGGTGGGCGCGATCCAGAACGAGGCCGGGCAGGTTCTGCGCTGGCATGGCTAGGCGATTCCGTCGATGGTCGAATAGCGCGCCTCAACCGCACACGCCTGCGTGAACAGCGACGCATCGACCACGCAACGGATACGGGATGCGCCCTCAGGGATCGCAACCGGGGCGTATATCTCTGCCGAGTCGTAGATTGTGCAGCCCGTCGCCGCGTTGACAAGCGCATCCTCAACCGTGACGGATACCCCGCCGCTGATCGTTTTGATCCGCGCCCATTCGCTGTTCCCAATCGTGCCGTTGTCAATGAAGATCACGTCGCCCGCCGCAAGGTTAGCCGTCGCCGCAACGGTGATGACTGCCGTGCCAGCCGCAACCGTGCCCGATACCGCCTCAGCCTCGCACGCTGCGAATGCCGTTGTAAACACCGCGAACGGATACCACGAGTTGTCAGCACTGGCCGAGTGAGATGCCTCCAGCCGGATGTTGCACCCCGCGCCCGCCGCAGTCGCCGCACGCCGCCCGAACCGCACGTAGACGAGCCCGCCCATCTTGGTCGACACGTCCAGCGCCGTGCCGAGAGACACGGACGATGCCGCCGTGCTTGCCAGCGTGTAGAGGGTGCCGAGTGTCTTACTGAATGTCGCCATGTTAAACCGTCCTTCCGTACTGTTGGAAACGTGCCTGAAGCGCCGCGAGAATTTCCGCGCTGCGCTGAGTGAACATCGCCGCGAACGCGGCCAACGTCTGCCCCTTCTCTTCGCGGACCACTTCATACACCGCGCCGCTTGTGAGTTGCGCCTTCTCTGCCGCGCTGATCGTGCCGCCCGTTCCGTCGCCATCAGGCAACACAGATACGGGCCGCGTAGCGTCTCGGCTATTGACGATGGCCGTCCGCCACGCGACGCCCGCCGCGTTGTTTGTCGCCGGTATCGCAACGTGATAGACCACCCGGAAGCGCCCGGGCGCGAGTTGTTCCAGAATGTGCGAGTTTGCCATGATGCCTCCTACGGGCTGATGCGGTTCACATACCCGCCGATCATGACCACGTTGGCCGTAGCGCAGAACGCCCGGACAACCAGCGTGTTCTGCAGGTTCAAGCCCTGCACCACAGCGGTAAAGCCTGACTCTGCCGCGATGGTGATTTCGATCAGATCGTCGGGCGACGCCACCCCGCCGTATTCGATGGTCAGCTTGCGCGCCGTGCTGTCGCTGTTCACCGCCCACAACCAGATTTCGTCTAGCGTGTCCGTCGTACTGGCCGTGGCCGTGTGGATCGTCGTGCCTGGCGTTGACGTTGCCGCGACCTTAATCATGCGGCCGTAGGTTGACCCGCTGAGCGGGATGCGTTCGATGCTCGTCTGTGCTGCCATTGTCTATCTCCCTGCGAACGTCTGACCGTGGAGATACAAGGCCCCACGCCCCAACGCTCGAACCTGCGCCCGTTGGCGTCCTGCGTATCCGTTGCCAGCGCCGAACCAGACCAGCGCCCAGAGCGCCCCGCTATCGGCGAACGTCACCGCGTTAATCGTCCCGGCGCTTTCGACGATCCACCAGCCGATGCCGTCTGACTCCACGCCCACGCGCCCGTATTGCGTCGTGATCGTCTGCCCCGCCGCGCCGTCGATGTGATCGCCGCCCGCCGCATCCAGCGTCACGGTATAGGAAGTCGGGTCTACCTTCTTGACGATGACGCGCTTGCCGGGCATCGTCGCCGCATCGGGCAGGCTGATCGTGATGTTGGCCGTGGACGCGCGGACGATGACCGTCCCATCGTTGCGCGTGACGGTGTAGGCCGCTGCCGCGTTGACCTGGCGATGCGGCACGTAGTCGAGCGCCCCCAGCCCATCGTTGCGGTGATAGAACGCGCCCCGCAAACGGTTGACCAGACCGAGGATGCTATTGCCCTCAAATGGCATCAGCCACCCCCCATGCCTGGTATCGGCGGCAGTGGCGTGATCTCCAGACTGGTCGGCGCATACCACTGGGCCGTGCCCCACATGCCCGAGGGATCAGGCGGCGCGGGCGTGAGCACCACGGTCGCGGGCGCGGTGAACTCCACCGTTCCGATGCAAAAGGCGTTCGCCGTGTTCAGCACTTCGCTGGCGACTGTTTCCTCGGGCATCAGATCAGGCACGCCGATGACCTTCGCGGGCCTGACAAGATGCGGCGGGACAATCGCGCCGGTTCGCCGGTCGTAGATCGCCTCGGATGGATCATTGCGCCGGGTGATGTAGTCGTAGGTCGTGGGTTCTGCCGTGTAGTAGAACTTGCGGTTCTCGTAGTAGCCAAAGAACGCCCGGCGCGCAACCGCGCCGTATACCCCGCCGTCATGCCCGATCCGCATGAGTTCGTCGATATACGTCCGCGTGGTTTTGTCGGTGAAGTTGTAGCGGCTTACCGTCTGAAGATTCTCGTCAATGCCCGTCGTGTCAGTCGAGACGAACGGCAACGCCCAGCCCGCGACAAACGCCGCCTGATTGCCCAGCCCGCCGTAAGGAGCCCAATCCGCCGCCGTGCCGTGTCCGGTGTTGGACACGATGGACTCGAGGATGGTGCTGACCGAAACGTAATCGGTGTTCAGTTCCGAGTGGAAGTTGAGCGCAAGCTCATGCGCGAACCCGACGCAATCCACCGACACCCGCAGAGACGACACGGAAGACCCCCCGCCCCGCCGCATCGTGGTAGACGTTGCGCGCGGCTCGGCGAATTGCGCAAGGAACAGATCGCGCATGACGTTACCGCGCCGCACTCGCCGGGCGGTGTAACTCTGCCCGCTGACCGTGCCGGCCTGATACAGCAGATAGCGCCGGCCGTATTTCGCCACGCTGTCCACGTCTTGCGCCACGTCTGTGCCCTCATAGCCTGTCGTCTGCGGTGGGATAGTCGAGTCATCCACGCCGGTGTAATTCACGCGGACCTGGTTGTAGCAGTTCTCCATCGACCGCGATACCGTCGCCCCGCCATCGTCAACGCTGACCGCGTGGATCATCCCTTCCCAGCAGATCAGCGATTTATCGGGCGCGTCGGGTGAGAGGAACGCGACGCGCTTGCCGAGCCGGTTCAACATCTCCCATGCGTCGGCCTCTGGCGCCACCATCTCGAAGTGCGCGGTTGCAAACCCGCCGAACGCCTCAATCGTCCACGAGAACACGCCGTCTACTTTCGCGGTGATGTTGTCCACGAACGCCATGTTCGCGTCTACGACCGGGTTCTCGGTGATGATGATATCGATGGACACGGTTACACCACGGATGGCATAAGGTAGCGGGGGTACGATGTCAGCGTTACAACTGCGAACGCCTCAGGCTTAACGTCAAAGACAGACCCGCTATCAACACCGGCCAACCAATATAAACACCCGTTCCCTTGTGGCGGGTCAAGGCTCAACGTGTATGTCAAAGGAGACAGCTCCGCGTAAGTGAGGCCGCGGAAGCACTGCGCTACCGGCCTGTTCGTGACGTTCGTGATGTATAGATATGTGGTCGTTGTGTCCGTAGACGATCCAACCATTGTGAACCCGCTCGCCGTGATATACCCCTCTGTCGGCATAAAGTAGAGCCAGTCGATGTCAAGGTTACCCGCGGCGGGCGTCCCTGATGCGTCAAGTGCCCAAACTCCCGTCAGGGAATCATCGACAGATATCGCTATGGAGTTCTCAAAGTATCGGACGACTCCAAGATCGTAAACAAGCCAACTGGTAGAAGAAACGGGCGTGCTGCTGTTCGCCTTATACACCGCGCCGGTCTGATCGGTGTCCTGATATTTGACGTTCACAGTAGCAACCTGCGTGCCCGTGATCTTCATACGCGCAAACACGCGATGCACGCCGTATGGGATGCCCGTCCCACTCAGCCGTGTTGCGAGTGTGCCGGTTGCAAACGTGCACTCTACCTTATTGCCAGCGCTCGCCGTGGCGTCTGCCGCGTCGGTTGTGTCTGTGCCGTTGGTTTGGCTCTCCGCCTCTTTCCGGCCCAAGCTTGCGTAGTTTGTCCCGCCTGCGACCTTGCTGCGATACCCAACAATATATCGATGGCCCGTTGTTGCGCCAGCCGCAAGAGACAACTGCAACACGTAAAGCGACGATGTGTCTCCCCCCACCGCTGTCGATGTGCTCAAACTCCCGGCATGATTCCCGACAAGAGTACTAGCGACCGTTGTGGGAGTTGCGGCATACCATAGCCCGCGCTCAATCGTTACTGTCACGTCCTCGATCATGAGCGTGGCATCCTGAGTGTTCGCCCAATCAGCCGGCATTTCCACGCGACAATCGAATATGGATGCGCGGACTGTTTCTCCGGATGAGGATCCGCCAGGCTTAAGCTCAACATACGGCTGTTGGATATTTGCGACAGACCTATGCCACGCCCGCGCATACTCGCCCAGTTTCGCCAGCAGGTGTAGATTCGTATACAGATTTGTGTTTGTGCTACCGCGAACCGTCACGGTCAGAACGTCGGTCACTGTGCCGTGCTTGCTATACACCGGGCGGGGGGAGTCCGAATACAGCGAGTTGTTGCGCGCCTGCTCAATGCCGGGGATGCCCATCTGATACGAGTCGACCGCGATGCCGTCATTGTCCGCAACCGCGCCGTAGAAGTCGACCGTTACCGCCGTAGCCGGGTCGGTGTAGTAGTAGGCCTTGAGTGTATGTGCCACCGATTACCCCCTGAGGCTCGCGCCCAGCCGCGCGCGCCGCACGACATTCGAGTTTTGCCGCGCGATCTGTTGCGCGATCGCCGCCCCGTTCACGCTGTTGATGATGATCGACGGATTGTTGACGCTGAAACTCTGATTTACTTTCGTGCCCGGGTCGGTGTATGGCGCGCTGTTCGGCACGATGTAACCGCTGGTGTAGGGAACGAACATCTCCGGGCCTTGTTCGCCTACGAGATAGGGTTTCGACTTCTTGACCGGGCCGCCCTTCGCGCGCGCGTTGCCACCAAACGGGTCATTGTCGGAGTAGTTGATAGACACGGTGACATTCTTGTCTGTCGTGCTGGCGTAGCGTCCATTCGCGTCGATAAAGTTCTGCGTCTGCTGAGCGTCGAAAGTGAGCGTAACCTCTTTGCTGTTGATCTTGCCGAGGGCCGCGCCCATGTTTCCGATGTCGGTCATCGCGTCTTTGCCAGACTGGCCGATGCGGCCCATGATGTCGGGGATAGGCGTCGTCTTGTCCCGGATCTCCTGCCACATCGCCACGGCTTGCGGCTTTGTGATCTGCATGTCGGTGAGCGCTTGTGTGACGGCGCGAGTGGCCCGATCTGCTGACCACGTTTCAAACGACACATCGCCAACAGCCAGACGATACAGCGCCGCCGCCCCTTGCGCCTTGCTTAGTTTCTCGGGCAACAGGCCCAGCCCGCTATTGACGCCCGCGATTGAGTCCTTAAAGTCGTTGGTCGGCGTGGCCGTGGTCGTCATCGCCGAGGCATAGTCTTTCAGTGGGCCAACGGATGAGGCGATACGCCCAGCGATATCCCCCGCCGCCGCAGACCAATCACCCATCACGCCCGCCGCTGACTTGACCGGGTTGACCAGTTCGCCAAACGCTTTCCCGATGCTGCCGACGCCAGCCGATAGCTGCCCGCCGCCGCCCATATCGCGGGCGATCGCGCCGATCTTGCCGCCAAACTCCGCGAAACTCCCGTTCAGATGGGCCAGCGCCCCGGTGTCAAACAGATTCACAGAGGCGTTAAGCCCCATGAAGAACCGCTCAAGGATAGGCGTATCCTTGTTCGCCTTGCCCACCGCGACGATGTATTTGTTGACGCCCTCGGTTACGTTGAGAAACGCCGGAATCAGTTCGGCCCCCATGCGTGTTTCGATCCCGCCCCACGAGTCGTTGAGTTTGTCCTGAGCCTCGGCGAGTTTGATAACCTTGTCTCGCAGTTCTTGGTCGATGACCTTGCCGGTTGCCTCGGCGTCGGTCATCATCCCGCGTATCCCCTCGCGTCCTTTGTTGAGTAGCGGGATGAGCGCCGCGCCTTGCTTACCAAACAGAGACACCGCCAGCGCCGCCTTATCTACGCCGTTGGGCATCTCCTTGAACACGTCCGCGACTTGGAAGAGCGCCTCTTCCATGTTGTCGGTCGTGATCCCGAGGTCTTTTAGTTTCTCCGCGAATTTCCCGGAGCTGATACCGCTCCCATCCAGCGCGTCTTCAACACCGCCCAACTTCTTTGAGAATATCCCGAGCGCGGAATTGATCGTCTCGCCAGCGATCCGCAGATCGTCGCCCGCTTCGGTGAAGCCGGATAGGAATTTAACGGATGCGCCAGTAGCCTGCGAGAGCTTGTCAAACGCAATCGTCGTGTCAATCGTGCGCTGAATCATCCCGCCGAGCGCATCGCCAACCGCCTGACCGACCACACCGATAGGGCCGGGGATCGCGCCCATGAGTGAGCCGAGCTTGCTAAAGTTCCCGGTTAGAACGCCGAAGCCGTCCTTCACCGTCCCGCTCATCTTATACATGGCCGCGCCAGCCATTACAGCGGCCTCGACAATGCCCGTCCCTACTCCCTTCGCGGTCTTCGAGACGCCCGCGAACACCGCAGACGCCTGATCCTTCGCGGTGATGGTGTACTGAACGGTGTTGTTACTTGCCACTGGTTAGCGCCCTCGCTGTTTCGAGCAGTTCATCGATAAACGACTCATCTAAATCGAGTGTCTCATCCGGTCGCAGGCTGAACCCGTAGTAGCGATTCAGTTCTGCCGTGGTGAGGGCTTGCGTCAGGCGGGCACTCACGCGCAAGCCTTTCTCTGGCTTGGCGCGCCAGGCTAGGAGCGCACGCCGTAGGCTTTTCGTTTCTCCGCGGCGTAGTTATCCCAGATGCGCAGGATATACGCGGGATTCTCGCCAGTGAACTTGACCGCATCAGCGTCAAAGCCCTCGAACGTGGTGACGAACAGGGCTTGCGCGACGCTCTGCTCGAGGTCGCCTATCGTGTCCATCAGCGCATCGGGCGCGACATTCAGGATCGCCGCTACGTATGCGCCCCAGTCATCGCCTTGCGGATTGAGCGATGCGGCGCGAAAGCCTGCGCGGAAACGGATGGTCGGGTTACGCAGAACGCTGATCTCCGTCCCCTTGAGATCAGCGTCCAGCGCCCCCAAATCAAACGGCGCGAAGTGTGGCCTGTCGAGTTTGGGTATGTCAGTCATAGGCTACGCATCCGGGTGGGCCGACGTCGAAGTCCGCCCGATGTAAAACCCGCCGAGCGAGTTGGTGAACGCGCCATTGGTCGTGCTCGTGTCGAGGCGTGGCTTCCATGTGATGCTGACGATGCTGTTGCCGTCACGGTCTTCGGTGAACAGAGGCGACACGCTCACCGGGTCAAACGGGCCCTTGATCGTGAACGAGTTTGACGTGCTGGCCGTGCCGACAATCTGCAACGCCTTGATCGCGCCGGGCGTGAGGTTCGCCGCCACGTATGCGCGTTCGGTCGTGGACACCTCAAGCTGAGTCGTCAGCGTGATATCGGGAACATCGTAGCCCTGCGCCGTGGGCGACAGTGAGCCGTCCTGGAATTTCTTAAGGTGGGCGATGTTGGATACCGCCAGCGTCCAGCCAACCAAAACGCCAGTAGCCGCCGTCGGCGTGTAGCCGCTTGTCACGCCGGCCGTGTCAGAGTAGAAGGCCACCTTCCCGGTCGGGATCGTGGTTGGCGTGCGGACTGTCGTGAGCGCCGTCACCGTGGTGGCCGCGACTGTGCAGGATTCCCAGTTGCTGGAGAACGTCACAACCTGGTCGACACCCGAGTTACCCGAGAGCGTGAACCCGGTGATGATGCACCCGTTGGCCTCGTAGCAGTTGGTATCGCTCCCATCATAAAACTCCAGCGTGCGGGGAGTCATGCCGGTAGAGGTCGAGGTGAGCGGCCACGCGCCGCTGAACGTGTAGACGCCGCCAGCGCTTGCGCCTGACGTGCCCGCCACGATGCCGGAGTCGATCAGGATAGGCCCGTCTTCGATGGACAGATCCCCGCTGATCGTGATCTTCGCGCCGTCGCTGGTCTGCTGGAACAGGTCAGCCGGGTTGAGTGAGCCGGTCAAGTATTTCTTCTGGCGCGTGCGGCTGGCCCATTCGATGCTGGCCGCATCGATGCCGGCGAGAATCGCGGTAGCCGCGCTTGCGGACGTGAGCGCGGTCTCGCGCTTTGACTGAACTTTCCGAGTGTTAAAAGCTGGCATCTGTCACCTCTGCGGTTAGTGTCTCATTGCTGAATCTTGAACGGGACGCGGATCGTCCACGCGAGCGTATCTTGTGCGGCCCATGACGATGCGGCCAGCGTGCCCGATGCGTTGCCGATCGCTGAGGCGATGATGCCCAGCGTGCCGGCCGTGTTGCTCCGCGAGTCTGTGCGGACTGCCGTCACGAATAGCGCGGCCATGCCGTCAAGCACCGCGTAGTCGCGGGGTAAGTCTTTTCGCGCAACGTGCAACTCCGTAACGGCCGTGTAAATCACGTTGTCACTTCCCACCATGCCCGCGTCTTCCTCAAACGATTCGAGGTAGGACACGGCGGCAGGGAACAGCGCAAGCTGATCGGGCAGCGCGTCAGGCGCGGTGTTGATACCCGTCACGGTTGCGGCCAGCACTTGCAAGCGGGATACGACGGCTTCGGGGGTCACTGTGTCACCTTGTCAATCTCGCGTTGGAGAATGTCTTCGATGATGTGGATGCGCTGGGAGACTTTGGCAATAGGCGCGTTAAGTGCTTTGCCAGCACGAATCGCCAAATCAACAGCATGGCGATTGAGGATAGGCAGCATACCTGGTAGTCCAAAATCGATTGGGTGTACCTTGCTATTTGGCTCAGCATCACGTGCGTCGTTATCGGCGGGGCTAAATAGTTTTGTAGCGGTAGCTAGCTGCACATGGCATTCGATGCCAATCGTCATCGTGTATTTGTCAAGGATCTCTTGCTGGATCATATTAAATTGCTCCTAAGTCTTTTAGAGCTTGTTTGAAGGCTGATAGCGAGCGTGCGGCCGTATCGTAACTCAGCTGCACATCGGTCTCATGAGCCAACTGATTACGAATTTTATGTGCACCCCAGACATGATTTGCGTTTTTCCAAGTTTTGTTAGCTACTTTCATGCGTTCGCCCATCGTCGTACCTTTGAACCCGCGCTCACGCAGTGCCTCGTCGAGAAGCTTATCTGCATTCATAACGGCAAGTTGCCAACTGGCAGGGTTGGTCCGCTCAAAACTGTTTTCTATCACCAGCCATTTTGTTTGATAACGAGTAGTATCTAGTTGGGTTTTGCCTTTGGCGCCAACGAGCAAATAAATTACGCCGACAACAGAAAGTAGCAATACGGCCGCCAAAATAAATATCATCA
>OFQX01000603.1_pt1 | contig 10776 bp, 9 predicted proteins | sample 1542951 | NCBI WGS metagenome assembly OFQX01 (sample SAMN07774215, study PRJEB24372) | wastewater metagenome | isolation source: WWTP Novara (Effluent) | place: Italy: Novara | collected 2015-12
TGTACGGCAGTGACGGTTTTGTCGGTACCGCCAGAAGTAGCGCCACTAAAGGTAGCGGTCATCCCTGAACCCGATAGGCTGCCAGTGGCGGCATTGTACTTGGTGCCGCTTTCGGCAGCGGTCACACTACCCGTAGCGGTTCCGGCACAGGCAGTCGGGAAACATCCTGGACCAAAGGTGCTCGCAGGAACACTCACCGCTGTATCAGTAACAAAGATAAGCCCCCCCGTGCTGGTCAATTGTGTTCCAGCCGGGATGGTTGTTGCACTCAACGACTGATGCGAGAACTTAACGCTTCCTATGGCCTTATCACCGACGTCCTTCTTGCCTGTCGCTGTAAACGGTATCGAGATATCTTTTTTGAGAGTCTTGGTCTCGGCTTTTACGGTTCCGGCTTTTAGATCAGTGCCTGCTGTCGCCGTCAGTGTTACGCGGCTATTCAATGCCGTATCAGTAGTGCGAGCGGTGATAATAACACGCGCCGATGAAGCAAAGATGATCGCCCAGACCAAAAAAAGTATGAGTGCTGCGATGCAGCCAATGATAAGAAATAATTTTTTGCGAAATCTATCGAAATTTGGAACTTTTGAGGCTGACTGACTAACAACTGAGACATCCTCTTTTTCGTCACCATCGGGCAAGGTTGCGGCCACCGCTGCCGCGCCGACACCACCTGCGACAGGTGTTGCTGATGTTGGAGTTTTCTCAGATAGCACTTCAGTCCCATCGATGACATCCTCACCATCGTCAACCTCAAGCACGGGTATCTCGGGCATTTCTGGCTTGCTTTGGAGATTTTTTGCCACTGGGATACCAGCATTGCTCGCGAGCGCTACCAGCGCCGCGTTATTGGAAATAATAACAAGATGTTTGCCTTCGTGTGTTGCCGCACGCTGAACGAGTTTGAGGTTGACGGCACTCTGAATCACCCCCACTCTTTTTGGAGGAACAAGCGCGACAACCTTTTGTTTTGCCGCCTTTACTTTGCCGATAATGGCAGTAATATCATCTTCGACATCAATATAAAGTACGTCTTTTTGCATTCTAACCTATATTCGTAGCATCCGATTTAGCTTTTCTTTGAGCGAATCAGCGTTACTAGTGCCTATCATTGTATCATATCCGACCCTTAGCAGGCCCATAGCAGTGATATACGTGTGGTCGCTTGCCTTTGCCGTCATATCTGTGATTCCTGCTACTTCACTCGTGCGAATTCGTTGAACAGACGGACGCTTGGTAAAAGGTAACTCCTTATACCACTGGCGCGTTTCGAGCGCTTTTACGAGCTGTTCAAGGCTCGCGCCGCCTCCACAGAGTAAAATGCGATTTGGCAGGTGGTCAATCGAATCAAACTCTCCAAGTGCTAATTCGACACCGGCCAGCCACACCTCAAGTGTCTTGTCGATGGCCTGCTCAACATCTTTTTTGACTGATTCTTTGACATGCTCGTTATCAATATTGACCTTTAGCTTTTCGGCCTGATCATAGGAAATATTCATATCACCAGCAATCGTATTGGTGAAACTACGGCCGCCGATTCCGAACATTTTTGTCCCCTCGACACCGCCATCGTTTACCACTGCAATGTCCGTCGTTCCACCACCAACGTCAGCCAGAATAGCCGTAAACGAGCTATTGGCATCTGTACCGAGCACACTGCGACTCACCGCAAAGGGTTCAGCGGCCACTGCTATCAGCTCAAGTGCTAGCTCATCGGCAACGCGTTCGAGTGCACCAATATGCACCATCGGAGCAAACGCTGTATATATCTGCACCGCTACATCTTTGCCCTGAAACCCAATCGGATTGCTCACTTTGTAACCATCAATATGAATACTGACAAGTGCCGAGTTGACTAACTTCACCTCGACATCGTCATTACCTGTCTCGAGTGCTATTTGCTTTTGGGCTTTTGCGGCAGCGCGAGTTTGGACTTTTTCGATAATGAATTCCATTTCAGATTCATCGAGCGGTCGATCTGGCTGAGGACGACGGTAGCGAATTGTGTGTGTGACACCTTTGACTAGTTCGCCAGCGATACCGATCACAACATGCTTACCACGCACACCCGCCTCGGTCTCAGCTTCAGCAAGCGCTGCTTCGCAGTTCTTTACAACACCCGCGATGTCAGCGATCGCCCCAGAGTGCATGTCCGCTAGCTCCTGGTGCATTCGCCCGACACCCATGATTTCAATTGCATCGCCCTTAACACGAGCGATGAGCGCCTTGACATATTCAGTACCGATGTCTAACCCAACAATGACGTCATCCCCGGGTTTGGACTTCGTGGCGAGTTTAGATAGTGTTTGCTTGAATGTATCAAGTACCATACTTTGATGATTATACAACGAAACTGCTTGTGCCAGCAAATTAGTGTTGCCCGGCTATCCCCACTTCCCCGCTCCAGACAACCGACCCGCCGCTAACTGAATCAGCCTTCGCTCTTGGCGGGCCTTGGCCCGTTAGGGCCAACTGTCTGTCGGGAGAGGTGGGGATAGCCAGATGATAATGGATTGTTATCTCAGCAAGGCTTTGATACGACGGATTCCGGCCGAACTAGCTTCTTCCTTAGTGATAACAAATACCTTGCCGTCTTCGCCGAGTTGACCAGTATGATCAACGTGAGGACCACCACAGATTTCGATACTAAAGAGTTCGTCACCCTCGCCAGCCGAGTATACCTTGACAGTATCGCCATACTTGTCACCAAACGCACCAAGCGCACCCCTTGCGAATGCTTCGTCAGTCGGGAGTTCCTGCCAGCTCATCGGTAAATCTTTTTTGATGACATCGTTGACGATATCCTCAACACGTTTGATCTGTTCGGGCGTCATTTTTTCACTATGGCTAAAGTCAAAGCGTAGTCGATCGGCCGTAATATTGCTGCCACGTTGCACCACGTGCTCACCAAGCACCGTGCGCAGCGCTTTGTACATAAGATGAGTCGCCGTATGGTATTTCAAATGAATATCGTCGTGGCCTTCGAGCCCACCTTTGAAGGTACCTTTTTGAGCGGTTTGGCTGCGCTGGCGTTGCTCTTGCATTTTGGCGTCAAATTGCTGACGCCAATCTTCGGGCAGCGAGACTCCCTGCTTAAACGCTTCCTCAACAGAAAGCTCAACTGGAAACCCATAGGTGTCGTAGAGTGTAAACAGTTGCTCACCGCCTATCCATTTGGCCGTAGGCTGCGTTTCGTGAGGCGAATCATGTTCAAACGTTTTGTTAGCCTCTGCCATACGCTCGAGTTCCCTCAGCCCTTTACGAAGTGTTTGGCGAAATACTCTTTCTTCCTTTACGAGCACCGCTACCACTTCGTCACGACGTTCGGCGACCTCAGGAAAATCGTTATGATACAGGTCGGCAATTACTGGTACTACTTCTTGCAAGAAATTTTGCTCGATGCCGAGGTCAAAGGAATGACGAATCGCCCGGCGCAGTAGCCGACGCATCACATAGCCTTGCTCTTTGTTACTCGGTACACAGCCGTCAACTGCCAAAAACGTTGCCGAACGCAAATGATCGGCGATAACACGCATACTTTCGGTATGTGACTCGTAATTTTTACCGCTTAGTAACTGAAGTTTTTCGATGATCGGCCAGATGAGACTGATCTTGAACATATCAGGATTATTGATGGCCGCAGCCGCGAAACGTTCGAGCCCAGAACCATGGTCGATATTTGGTTTGTCGAGTAGCTCAAACTTGCCTTCAGCGACTTTTTTGTACACCATGAAGACGTTGTTGCCGATCTCGATGAAACGACCACAGTCACAGTTCGGATGGCAATACTCACCGTAGTTCGTGTCGTGTTCAACGAAGTCAAACTCATAAAACATTTCGCTGTCAGGGCCACAGGGATCACCAACCGGCGTTTTGGCTTCGTTGCCATTTCGGCTCCACCAGTTTTTTGTCCCGTCGTAATAAAATATCCGTTCACCCTCGTGCATACCGCGTGCATAGCCATTTGTCTCAGAACCAATATCTGCGGTACCGGTCGATAACCCCTTACCGCCAAAAAGTCGCGACCAGGTTTCGGCAGCTTCAGTGTCCTTCGGAATACCGAATTCGTCGTTACCGATGTAGCAAGTGATATATATCTTGCTCAGGTCTAGCTTGACAACGTCGCTGATAAACTCAAACATCCACTCGATTTGCTGGGTTTTACCATAGTCACCCAAACTCCAGTTGCCGAGCATTTCAAAAAACGTCGTGTGGCGATTGTCCCCAATGTCATCGATATCTTGCGCTCGCAGACACGTCTGGCTGTCGGTAATCCGCACACCTTTAGGATGCGTCTCACCGAGTAGATACGGAATCATCGGCTGCATACCGCTACCGGTAAAGAGCGTGGTGGGATCGCCACTGAGCACTAGTTGCGCACGCGGGACAACTGCGTGACCGCGCTCAGCAAAGAAATCCAAATAAGCATTTCGTATTTCTTGAGCATTCATATCTGTTATTGTAGCATGCCCCTGACATTTACCGTACAAGTCCACTTCCGAGACACACTTCATCGTTATAGATAACAACAGATTGGCCAGGGGTCGCAGCACGCTGCGGCTCAGAGAGATCGAGTAGTACAGTGGCGTCATCCCCATACTTCAGCGCGGCCTCAACTAGCGCGGCGCGGTGACGGACACGAACCTTGTATGTCCCTTCTGGCGGCATGCTATTGATCCAGTGAACATGGTCAAGGCTCAGTTGCGCCTTCCATAACTCTTGGCTATTGAGATTAGTGCTGGCATAGACCTCGTTTTTTTCCATATTTTTCCCCACAACATAGTACGGTAGTCCGCCACCCACATCGAGTCCATGGCGCTGCCCCAATGTGTAGAAAATTGCCCCATCATGCTGTCCGATTGTCTTTTTTGTCTGCGCATCAATAATCAGCCCGGCATGGGTCTCGACATACTGGCTCAAAAACTCCCGCATACCGACGTTTCCAACGAAACACACCCCCATACTTTCAGCTTTTTTCGCTGTCCAAAGACCTTTTCGAGTGGCCATCTCTCGTACTTCGGATTTCAAAAAATCGCCGAGAGGAAAGAGTACTTTCTTGAGTGCGTCTCCAGATATTCGACCGAGGAAATAGGTTTGATCTTTGTCAGTATCTTTTGCACATTTCAACATGCCATTTTCAACCCTTGCATAGTGCCCTGTAGCAATCATATCGGCGCCATCACCAAGCGCTGTCTCCAAAAAAAGCTTAAACTTCACTTCTTGATTGCACATGATATCTGGGTTCGGCGTACGGCCCGCTTCGTATTCATCGATCATGTACTGCACCACTTTTTCGCGATACTCCTGCTCAAAATCGTAGACTTTGAAATCTATTCCTAGCTGCACTGCCACTCGCTTGGCGTCAGCGAGATCATCTGCCCACGGACAACGTACCCCGGGCAGATCCTGCGTCCAGTTCTTCATATACACACCCGTGACGTCGTAACCTTGCTCGACCAAAAGCGCTGCGGCAACCGATGAGTCGACACCGCCGCTCATACCCACATAAACACGGGTCATTAGCGTACTACTCCGCCCGATGCGACGATCACTATCTTTATTAGCTCGCTCAACGCCAAATACCAGCCCGTGGGCGTCAGCCACCACCAGGCTCCCCACTGGTTATCACTTGGTACCGGATGCGCGCGAAAGGTGATGGAGGGCGCCCGATGACCGAACTCCATCATCGCACGCCGCTCATGATACGCAGAGGTCACGACGATTGCCGATCTCACACTATATTTATCGAAGATATTTTTTGTTTTTACAGCATTTTGTTCTGTCGTTTCACTCTGGTCTTCAATAACGATGCTACTTTCAGAGATACCAGCCCGAATGGCATGCTGCTGCATCACCTCAGCATTGCTGGGACCTGATTTGTCGGCCGCCGCGCCAGAAAAAATGATGAGAGGCGCCCAACCTGATTTATACAGAGCAATCGCCTCGTCGGCCCGTGCCAACGTATCACCACCGCTTACCGCTACAATCGCGTCGGCTCTCTCACAACCCTTTGTCTCACTGGGTTTGTCCCCACAGGATTTCAAATCATTGGGACCAAGGTAGGCCGAAATACCAGCGACAAGCAAGAAATAGCCACCAACGATACTAGAGATGATGATTATTTTTTTCATCGATCCATCCTCGCGCGCTCACTAAGAACGGCCTCAACAATACACTCAAGCGCCCGCTCACACCCTAGTTTATCTGTACCCCTACCCAACGTGATCCGTAAACTTCCATCAGCTACCGAAGGATCAAGCCCCAGTGCAGTGAGTACATGAGACCGCGTTCCCTTATTTGCGGCGCACGCGCTCCCTGTCGCCACAAAAACTCCCTTAGTCTCTAGCAAAAAGACTATTCGTTCGGCATCGATATTTGGAAACGAAATCGACAGATAGTTAGCGAGACGATGACGTTGGTTGCCAGAAATAACTGCATCGGGAAAGTTTTTGATGAGTCTAGACTGCATCATATCTCGCAACTGTCCCAAGTGCACCACCTCTGATTTACGACCGCCAACTGCCAATCCAAGAGCGAGCTCAAACCCAACCGTACCGGCAACTTGCTCAGTTCCGCTACGCAGCCCTCTTTCTTGACCGCCACCAACAATAAGCGGGTTCAATCTGACATGCCTATCGATCCATAACAGCCCGACTTGCTTGGGCCCATACAGTTTGGCGGCATTGAGCGTGAGCGCATCGACCCCGAGCCGTGCGACGTTGATGTCACAAAGTCCGGCACCCTGGGAGGCATCGCTGTGAAAATACAGCGGTGTCTGATTGCCGGTAGCGTGACGTTCATGTTTTACCTCTTGTATCACCTCACTAATGTCGCGAAGCGGCTGAATGGTACCAATTTCGTTGTTTGCGAGTGAGATACTGACGAGCACCGTATCCTCGCGTATGGCGGCTCGCACATCTGCAGCCTTCACTCGTCCGGTCGAATCAACCGCCACCAGACTATGCTCGTGCAGACGAGCGGCGGCAAGGACAGCGGTATGCTCGATAGCGGTCGTGACGACGTGGCCGGTCACTCCTGCAAACATGAGATTGATAGACTCTGTCGCACCAGCAGTCATGATGATATCACTGCCTTTTGCCCCGATACATTCGGCGATGCGCTGTTTTGCTGCTTCATACTCGTGACGTACCCCTACAGCAGGCGCATATGGGCTAGAGGGATTATAAAACTTCTCACCAAAAAAAGGCAGCATTGCCGCCATGACTCGTTCATCAACAGGGGTAGCTGCAGCGTAATCTAGATATACGGTATCACTATTCACTGATCGTATTATACCAGTTTGGCACCGGTATCAGGGTCGAAGCCGTAGATCTGGCGTGCGACCTGCTCGTAATAAAGTTTGACGGCGAGCATAAAATGCTGCAGCTCATCACCATCGAGGTAGCTGTAGCGAGCACCCTCTTGTACTTTAAATATTCCCTTGTCGTGGACCTCATAGCGAATAGTGCTCGTTTGAAGTTTACGCTTTTCGTTGATCCACTCTTCATGCCAAATCCAGGTTCGCTCATCGAGATTGAAGAACTCTCGGCGATGTCCCTCGGGGACTACGCCAAAGAGCTTCGAGCCTATTTCACTCTCGAGTCGTATGAGGTCACGTTCAGTCAGCGATTTGAGGGGGCGATTTTTTGGAATATGCAGTAAATCAGCTTGATCAGGATCACCCGTCAAGAGTGAGAGTGCTTTTTGGAGGATATTTCCCATGAGATTGCTCTACCCTAACCGGCTTTGGCGAGCCTCACGAAGATTGGTACCAATAGTGCGCGCATAGGTTGCGTGAGGTGCTTCACCGATAGTCTCTCGCCTAGGAGGAGCCGTTTGGTGCAGCGGTGCCGTGGCGGCTACGAGACGTCCAGCGGTCGAGCCGACCGTCTCAGTCAGGTGCGGTACACCCTCGATACGTCCCTGATCAATATCTCTAGGATCAACAACACGCGCATCTGTAGAAGCAGCACGCAGAGCTAGCTCAGTCAACACCCCTACAGGAGGGAGTTCAGCAGTTCGTAAGTCAGAGGGTTGGTTATGAGAAAATCGAGCCGTCCCGTCTGGAAAGGCTTCGTCTCTTGGTGTATGTGGTGTCATTACATCTGTCATGTCATTTTCCCAAACACTCTCTCGGCGTTGTCAGTAGTTGCCTGCTCGACATCCTCGACGCCTACTCCTTTGAGGGCGGCTTGGTGTTTAGCAACCAGACCAACATACGCTGGTAGGTTCATTTTACCACGGAAAGGCTTTGGTGTCAAGAACGGAGCATCTGTCTCAAGGACTATTTTTTCGAGCGGTGCCTCAGTATAGAGACGCTGTTGACTCTCCTCCTTCGTAAACGTACTGATGCCATTTATACCGACGAGCAGTCCCCGTTTTAGCCCTTGCTCAAGGTTGTGCTGGGTATCAGTAAAACTGTGCATCACACCTCTGATGCCGCTAAAGGAATCGAAAATAGGCCAGAAGTCATCGTAGGCATCTCGCACATGAAAACTCACTGGTAAGTTAAACTCCTGTGCTAACGCCAATTGATCGCGCAGTAGCTGCCGCTGCACCTCACGCGGGCTGTGTTCGTAAAAATAATCAAGGCCAATCTCTCCAATAGCGACAATTTTTTTATGACCTTCTTCAAGAAGCTGGCGAATACCGGCAACGTCCTCATCTTTACCATCGTGAGGATGAATCCCGACGGCCACATAACAGCCCTCGTGTGTCTCAGCAAACGCGACTGCTTCCCGAGAACTACGCACGGTTGTCCCAACGCAAAGCATCACAACACCGGCATCACGTGATTGCCGATAAACATCCTCTCTATTCTCTGGGTAGAACTCACTGTCGTGAATATGACAATGGGTGTCGATCACCATTAATTTGCCTTTGGTGCGTGAGGATCAGGGGTGTGAAGGTATAATTTGGGAAAAAGTGGCGAGGCTTGCCCAGACGGTACGACCCCTGATTCAAACAGATTCCGAATTGCATCAGCGGTAGCGGGCATGAAGGGCGTGAGTAGATCGGCAATTTGTAGCAACGTGCTCACGGCATGTGCCAAGACTTCTTCGAGGTGACCAGCAGCCTCAGGATCCTTCTCGCGCTGCTTTGCAATTTCCCAGGGCTTGACGTGCTCAAGATATTGATTGAGTGAGCGCACCATTACCCATGTTTCATCAAATGCTTTGTTGAACTCGAGATCTTCGACGGCTTTGCGATATGGTCCCATGTCGTGCTCAGCCCTCGGCGCATCCCCGATCACCCCTGCCTGGTATCGCGTAATCATTGCTGCAACACGCTGAACCAAGTTACCGAGATCATTGCCTAGTTCGGTATTGTAGGCTGTCTCAAACTTTTCCCACGTAAAGTCACCGTCTTCTTGGGTAGGAATGTGCCTCATAAAGTAATACCGAAAGGCATCAGTACCATACTGGGTGATTACTTCTGTCGGACTGACGCCGTTCCCCAGTGATTTGCTCATCTTTGTCCCACCGACATTAACAAAACCATGTACCAATAATACTTTTGGCAGTGATAGATCAAGGCCCATCAGCATTGCCGGCCATATGCCAGCATGAAAACGCAGGATATCCTTGCCGATAACCTGTAGATCGGCCGGCCAATACTCTTGCCATGCGGGATTATCCGGATAACCAAGCACCGTGATGTAATTTGACAACGCATCGAGCCACACATACATTACCTGTGAATCATCCCCGGGGACACTGACGCCCCAGCTAAGATTTTTGCGCGGGCGAGATACCGAAACGTCCTGGAGACCATCTTTTATAAGCTCGAGGAACTCGTTTTTGCGGAACTCCGGTACGATCTTCATGCGCCCAGTTTCGATGACTTCTCGAATCTTGTCGGAGAATGCGCTTGTCTTGAAGTAGTAGTTCTCTTCACTAAGACGCTGGTAGGGCGCCTGGTGATCGGGGCAAGAACCATTGTTTTCGGTTGCTTCTTTGTCGGTCACAAAGTTCTCACACCCCTGACAATACCATCCCTCATACACGCCTTTATAGAGATAGCCCTTTTGCATTAGTTGTTGCCAGATGTACTGAACTGCACCCTTGTGATGACCGTCAGTGGTACGAATAAAATCAGTGTACTCAACATTAAGCGCCTTCATGAGTGATGCAAAATTGCCATACATGCTATCAACGTAGGCTTGCGGCTCCATGTTGTTTTCGGCCGCTTTGGCAGCGATTTTGTTGCCGTGTTCATCTGTCCCTACCTGAAAACGAACGTCACGACCGTTTTGGCGCTGATAGCGAGCCCAGGAGTCTGCCAGTGAATAATCAAGCGCATGCCCAATATGAGGTGTTCCGTTGACATAGGGTATTGCTGTACAGACGTAGAGTTTTTTTGCCATCACCTTTCATTATACCAGAGGTTCATATCAAATATTGATGGTGGTAATGCAGGCTACTACCGAGTGCTGCGTTAGTGAAGTATCGCAACAACCGCAAAGCGACCTGATGTATCGCCACTGCTGTGCGAAAAATAGTTTCGATCAGTAGCCGTATTGACGGATGATTCATAGATGTGACTTTCCTGAACACCCGCCTCAATTGCTCGCGCCCGGTTATATCCTTGCAAATCAAGATAGATGCCATCGGCCGTTTCATCGACAAATGGCCGCCATTCTGGGGCATCCTTGTGCACGAAGTAGTCCAGTCGATAGTCGGAACGCTTGACGCTTGGTGCCATCCAGATTAATAGATTACGAACATCGCTTCCCCGTTTCTCAAAATAGCGAATTGTTTTTTGAGATCGGAAGAG
>OFQX01000604.1_pt1 | contig 10773 bp, 21 predicted proteins | sample 1542951 | NCBI WGS metagenome assembly OFQX01 (sample SAMN07774215, study PRJEB24372) | wastewater metagenome | isolation source: WWTP Novara (Effluent) | place: Italy: Novara | collected 2015-12
TTTTGTTTTTTTATGTATAAGATTTATTTTTTGAACTGCACCTGTAGTAATACATTAATTTATCAATCTTTACTTCAGTTTTTAGTAAGGGGTTGAGTCTAATGCTATACTCTTTGTCTTCGGCATTACTTTTATCCGGGAAGCCTGCCTGTAATGCAAGTTCCCTTTTAACCGGTGAAATATGGTTTGTGGTACGCAGGTAAACGTGGACTCCGTTATCTGTTATGGTTTCATTTGGATAATCTTTAGAGAGCCTCCATTCGGTTTGGTGAGTTCCATCTAAGCTATACACCCCTTTTGTTCCTATACAATCTGGAGCGCTCTGTATCGCATTTAAAATCTCTGATACATAATAAGGGTAAACATAATCATCGTCATCAATTGTAACTATGTAATCATTTAACGCAAGGCTTAGAAGTATGTTTCTTTTGGCACCGGTTGAAATCTTCCTGTCATCTTTAGCAACGATTATTTCAACATCATTAAAAACAAAACATAAAATTTGGCACCCGTTATGATCATAGGATGAAATCGCTTTAATTATACCACACTGTTTAATGAGATCGCAAACAAGGTCTGAAAGTAATGTCTCTCTACCAAGTATTGTAGGAATTAAAATTGATAACTTGTATTTCAAATCAATTCTTTTTTTAGTTTTAAATAAGTTTGTCTATCTAATTCGTAACCTTCCGGAGCTTCCGTCTTTTTATATTGTTCATCCATTTCTGCCATACCCCAGGCTGGGTGAAAATGATCGAATATTGTTTTATTTATAAACTTATATTTATTCAAATATTTGGCTTCGTCAAAAGCAAAGTTATCGCAATAAACATTTGAAAATTCTGGTCTATAAATAACGCCTGATCTTTTAAAATACGTTACTCCCATTATACTCATTGTTGGAAGTCTTGAACCAGCGTGGCTATCCGGGTAGTGTAAAAACATATCATAGTCGCTGCATGATTCTTTCATATCATTTCTTATGATATTGTCAAAGCCGTGAACAAGGAATTGTTGATCATCGGACATATTAACAAGAATGTGGAAGTATGGTAACTTATCCAGGTTTTTATTTATGGCATCAATCTTATTTTTACTTTCCCCAAAATAATAGGATAGGTTTTTATAAGTATTTAGCCTTGTTACAACTTCCGGATCACACATGGTATCATCTGATAAATCAAATGTGCATTGCACATAATAATCCTCTTTGTTTGCGAGGTTATTTACTATGCTATCAAGACCTGTAAAAAACTTATCGGGCCTTGATCTCGATGTGTACTTAAACAGTATAATTTCAGACATTTTGCCTTTTTTTTGTCGTTACCAATATTTTTTCCATCTCCTTAATTTTTTTTGACAGCTCCTTTACCCATATTGATTTTAATGGATAATAAGGGTTCATGTTGCCTAAAGATAAAACCTTTTTAGTTCTATCTATGCAAATAAGTAATTCTTCTGTATTTACGGCATCCATTATTTATAATATTTTTCTACTAATTTTTCTGATATTATCCTGACATCAATGGTGTGAACGAACTGGCAGGGATTCACATAAAAAACCGCTGGTAAATTTGTAGATACCGAAGATGATTTTAGTTCAGCAAAATATCTTTTTCCTACTTTATTGGCATACCAAATATTGGGCCTGTCAATTGCTCCAGTGATTTCGATGTGATATATTTTTTTAAAGTCGCTCATAATTCAACTCTGTTCAAAAAGTTCTTTTTGTATTGCCTTTTGTTTCTTTGTTGTAGCTATTAGCCGTGATACGTGATCTCCTGCGGTTGTAATGCCTTCCATGTAATGCTTTTCTTTAGTCACCCCGGCATACTTGTCTTTATCAGATGAAAGTGCATATACAATCGCTGGGTTTCCATCTGGAGAGCTTCTTCGTAATCCGGTATCAAATATTGCTCCGTTAACCGGACACGATAATTCGTTTGGCCCTGTTCTTTTCCAAACCTTTTCCGGATTAATATTTAGGTGCTGGGCTATTTCGTAATTGGTGCCGTCTCCAATTTTTTGCAAGCAAATGATAATTCTTTTCCAGGTGTTTTCACGTGAAACTCCATTCATAATTTTATCGTATGCAAATCTGGAGGTATCTGATTGTTTACGCATAATTATTTAAGTTTGGATAATTCAGCATAAACCTTTCTCCTTGATTTACCTACTTTTTTTACCGCTTCTTTTACATCTTGCCGGGATATATTTATCCCCTTCTTATGGAAACGATTAACTACATAATCCAACTCATATACTTGTTTTGTACTTATGAAGTTGGGGTCTAATTTTGGATGATTCTTTTTCATGTTTTTATTGTTTTAATTTTTGATTTACTATTTTCTTTAATTTGTTTTCAGTTTCATAAGCAGGGAAGGCTCTGCCATACTCCCTTATCCAGCTTATCTATGTATGATTGTACGTCTATCATTGATTGATTTTTTTTATTGATTCAATCTGTTTTTTCTTTTCAGCATTTATTTGAGATATGGCAAACCTTTTTGCTAATGGTAATGTATTTTTAAGGTAACTTACTGGATAATCATACCCTATGCAATTAAACCCAAATTCTGCAAATAGCTTCCCCTTCTCGTCAATCTTAATTCCCCTTATTTTTACTTTCTCTATTCTCCATTCATAACCATTTTTCCAAGTTCCCCTGTGAACAAAATACTTTTCTTTACCTATTAAATCCTTTACCTGTGTCATGGTTGTTTTGTATTTATTTATTTGTTGTTTGATTGGGAAATTATTTTGTTTATTACCTCTTGTGCTGCTGAATTAAATTCCTTACTACCCCAAACCCAATCACAAAAGCGTAAAATGGCAAATGCAATAAATTCGGGGATGCCAAATAATGCTTTTATCATTTTAGTTTTTCTTTTACAATGCTTTTTAATCTTCTATACATTGGTATTCCATCCCAAGTCCCAAATTGTACCTGTTCATCTTTAGTAAACCACTCGTTCTGTAAATCATTTAGGCTAAGGCATGGTTTATTCTCTAATATATATTTTTCAGTCGCTTCTTTGGTAAAGAAATATTTAAGATTATCTCTCATCCCTTCTTCACAAATATCTACCCACCTAATGCTCACAAAATTTGGATGCTGCACAGCCCAACAATTATCGCCTTTGTATCTTGGCACTCCGTCTTCAGTAGTAAACAAAACAGGTTTATCTACTACTATTGCTTTAGCAGGGGTGGTGGGGATTTCAGACTGTACATTTAACCATTTCAAAATAAATACCTTTTCTTCTTCTGTATAAACATTTATGTCTTGAAGATTACCACTATTTCCTTTTGCTAATTTAATTGACTTAACAAGTAACCCATTAGGGTATTGGCTATGTTTAATTCTTGTTTTATCCACCTCTACAACTACATTATCACTTAATCTCCTTACAGAAAAAATATTGTACGTTTTTCCATTAGGATTATTTAACAGCAAATCAATATTAAATTCTTCATTTGGAAATATTTCTGATGCGTATTTACCCCTATCATTTATATTAAAATAATTTTCGGTTGAACTGTGCTTAAAAGAAACTATCTCCCATCCATTACCTTCCTTTATTTCAGATAGTGGTGGGGATTGTTTGGATTGCAGGTGTTGTTTTATCCAATTAGGAATTATTCTTTTCTTAGGATTTATAGACTTAAACTCATCAAATTCCTCAACTATCCTTTTCCCGTTTTTGTGCCACCCATTATGATGAACGAAATCACAAAGTAAAATTACAAGTTCATCTGTCCATACAAAGACATTATCGTTAGTGGGTTGTTTGGATTGTAATTGTAGCATAACTTTTTGCACTTCAATTATATCCTCAAGTTCTTTACGGATAGTATCTACTTCGGATTGAGTGTATTTTAGTTGGTACAAATCGGATAAAGGTCTTTTGTTCCCTTCCCCATCTACCATTGCAAGGTTGCCCATATTGCTTACATAATCTTTAGGCAAAGGGATACCACCACTATCCTCTACTACTGTATCATTGTTTAGTACTTTTTCAATGGCTTGTTGAACTTTTGGGGACAATTCAGAAGTGATTGGTATATTGGTTTGGAATACCGTATTGAAACTTGTTTTATTATTGAATTTATAATTTTCTGCACAAGAACCAATAGAAACAGTAACCCTTTCCTTTACAGGCTCACTTACAGGGAGTACTTCGGTAAAATAATCAGGATTTTTCTCTACGTCATCTTGTTGGATATACCAGTCTGTATATTTACCGTTACATGGAGAATAGCTGCCACGACTGCCCCTATCACCTTGTCCAAGTATCATCCCTACTTCCCAATTAAAAGGTAATGAAGGATATAATTTAAGTAGTTTGTATTGCTTATCTGTATTCATTTTTGGTTTGTTTTTATAGTTTAATTAGTTAATATTTCCGCATTGAATAGACAAATATTTTCAAGACAAATGTTTTCAAGTTTTAATTCTACTTCAGATATTTTTATTGCTATGCCTCTCTCTTTTGACATCTCTGAAATATCATGCAGGCATCCACATATCATTAATAATTGTCCTAAAAGTTTTTCCTTGTCCATAGGGTTAGCGTTTTTTGTTTTTATGTACCCAGGTTCTTAATTCACTGAGATCCTTTTGCATCCATTTTACAATATCTGAAACGTCTTTTTTACTGCCTTCTGGAATATCAAGCAAAGCTTGGTAACGATGGCTTCCATTTTATCTGCGAGCTTAATAATGTTTTGGACTTGTTTTATTTCTTCCCGGCTTTCATCATATTTTACCGTATCGTCTTTTTCAGATTTGCTATTATTAGCAATTTTATTACCTACGAGATCAAGGGGTTTGCTTTTAAAATCTTTGCCTTCGGGGTTAGTGGTCCTGACTTCCTCTTCTTCTTCGTAATCGTCATCTCCTTCTGGTGCTTGTAGGTTTTTTAATTCAGAGATTTCATCGGCTAATGCATCTTTTGGCAAAGGTGCTGCAGTACTGCTTGACTTATGGGACTCCGCTTCTTTTTTAAACCCCTCGGAATCACTTTTCTTTTTATTTCTGATTAATGACAGGCACTCCGTTATTTTCATATCGGCAATAACCATTTCGTTTTTAAGCCTGTCATCGGCAGAAGATATTAAAATATAGTTATCAATTTGTTGCCTGGAGACTCCCATTAACTCCGCAACTTCTTCGTGTGATTTTGGCTTTTCACTGAAATTATTTTTTATCCTATAAGCCACTTCAGCAACTTCAAATGGTTTTAACTTCTTTTTGTGGTTATTGGATGTAAACTGGTTTAACATCCTATCCAGTTCTGTGACATCTGATTTATTTGGGTAAAACTCAATTAATACATCTTTACCATACTTTTTATTAGCAACATTTAATAGATGTGCCCTTAGTCTTCTGTGGCCCTGATCTACATAAGCGCTGCCATCCGGTAACACATCAAGTACCATTGGCTCCAGTTGGCCATGAATTAATAACGAAGTCGCTAATTCTTCGATGTCTTCATATACTTTCCTTTGATTAAAACCTTGTCGTTCCTTTATTTTGTTTAGTGGAATTTGGTAACTTTCTTTTGAGTTTCTTTTAAACTTTTCCCTGAGATAACCCCTGCCAGCTACTTTTTTAATTTCAAAATACGGTAGTGTTAGTTGTTGTTGTGCCATAACGTGGTTTTAATTTTTATGATGCCTTTAATGAAATATCAATTGTTTCGCCTTCGATTATCATGTCAATAACTTTTCCAATGTTTTCGAGTTGGACGGGATCGAGTAAGCATAACTTATCATTTATTTCAGCAATGGCGAAAACATCGGACTCCCATTCGCCTTTGATTTCTTCTATTATTTTTTCACTGAAATTTGGATTACTTAGGAGATCATTGTACATCCAATCTATTTTTTTTTCATAGCTATTGAAAATATATGCTCCCCTGGTTTGTGGATATTGCCGCTGGAAGTCTTGAAAGTACTCCTTTGCTAATTTTAAGTAGTGGATACCACTTACAACATTTAATGACATCGTTTAATATTTATATATTTTAAAAAGGAACATCATCATCTTTATAAGGTTTATTATAGTTAGGTGCTGAGTAAAAAGATTTTTCTTCCCCATGATCAGTAAAATGCATACACCTACCTTTAAAAGTTAAAGGGGTGTTTTTAGTTGATCCGTGTCTATTCTTTGCAGTACTAACAATCGTTAATCCATTTACATCATATTCCTTATCTCCTATCCTAACAGATTCTGTCATTTGATAATATTCTGGTCGCATTAAAAAAATAACTTCGTCTGCGTCTTGTTCAATACCTCCGCTTTCACGTAAGTCAGATAATTGAGGCATTTTATCAACTCTTTTTTCTACCTCTCTACTTAGTTGGCTTAAAGCTATCACAGGAACAGAAAGTTCTTTTGCTAATTCTTTAAGGGAACGGCTAATATCTGAAACTATATTTTCTCTGCTTTTATTTTTAGTATCAATCCCTTTCATTAACTGTAAATAATCAACTACTATAAAACCGATACCATGTTTTTTCTTTAATAAATTTGCTCTTGTACGAATATCCCTCTGGTTAATCCCGGCTTTATCCTCAATAAATATTTTTGAACTTGAAATTTTATCTATTGATACCCCTAACATTTTATCTTCATCAAAAGTTGTTTCCCCTTTTCTTATTTTTTCGTGATCAATGCCGGTATCAATAGAAGCCAGCCTTCTTACCAACTGAGTCCCATCCATTTCTAAACTAAACCAAGCACAAGGAATTTCATTTAAAACAGAAGTGTTATACGTTATTGAAAGTGCCAGTGCTGTTTTACCTTGCCCTGGTCTTGCTGCAATGATTATTAAATCCGGTGCCACTAAACCACATATAACGCTATCTAAAGCCTTTAGGCCCGTTGATATTCCAAGAACACCTGTTTCTTTTACCTGGGCGTGTTGTTCTAAAACTTTCAATCCAAAAGAAGCTATACTTTTGGTCATCCCTCCAATTACCTGCTCTTGTATCTTCTGAAAGCCATTGTCGGCCTCATTAATCAAATCAAAAGCATCTGTGCTATCATCGTAGGCATCGTTAATTAAACTGCCGCTTAGTTGTATAGCCTGCCTTTTTAAATACGTTTCTGAAATTATGTTGATGTGATTTTCAATATTTGCACCGCTTATAACTGCATTTGTAAGTTTTGTTACATAATAGCCGCCGCCTACTAAATCTAATTCTTCCATTTTTTTCAACTGATCAACTACTGTAAGTATGTCAATTTTATTATTTTGATCATATAACTTTTGAATAGCGGTAAATATCCTTTGATTAGCTTCTTTGTAAAATATTTCTGGAAATAATCTTGACATACCTATAAAAACGCAATTCACATCAATCATCAACGCCCCTAAAATTGCATCTTCCAACTCAACTGCTTGCGGAGGTATTTTACCATAAACCATTGTTGTTAGGTCAATGGATGATTTTCGCCTTTTTCTATCGGTATTTGTATTTGTTAAATCCATTATTTAAAATTCAATTTTACTTTTGAACTATCAACTGGTTTCGCTTTTTCTTCATTCCTTTTCCAGCTATCAATAAATTTATTTGCAAGCGGGATGAAATTAGTTATCGGAGAGCCGTTAATAAACCATCCAGTTCCTTCGTGTTTATCGTAAAATGATTTAGCCATTTCTTTTGTGCCTCCTGATCTGATAAAAACCTCTAATACCTGGTCTTTACTTGGAATCACTGGTTGTCTGTTAAGATTATTTATTAAACCTGTTTTGGGAGCAATTACTTCTTGTATCTCTTTCTTATTCTTATTCTTATTCTCTTCTTCTCCGTACTGGTTTTGAACAGTATCTATACAGTATAGATACTGTATCATTTCTTTGTCTTTTACTTTCTTAAGTTCTTCATTTACACAAGATTGTACCTTTGGGGACTTGGAATCATTGTAAGAAACCCAATTTTTGATGCCAATTTCATTTGTAGTCTCATTAAACTTGATTTTACCCAATTCTACAAAATAATTAATGAGTATGGAAACCGTTTCAATTGTATAGCCGGTATCAAAAGAAATCCTTGTTTTTGTAATCTCATAAATACCACATTGCCGTGTACTTTCATTGGTTAATAGATACAGGTAAAAAAACTTCTTCTCTGGTGATAAATTTTGTATAAATGGATCACTCCAGAATTTAGTATGTACTTTTCTAAAAGTCGCCATTTATTTAATTAGTTTTTCAGCGTGTTGAAACAAAGTGCTTAAATGAATATTAATGTCGTTATCAATAACATACATATTTTCTATTTCTCCGTTCTTAAAATACTTATCAATAGAAGCGATCATGTGTTTATTATCATTATACAAAATAGTTGTTACGATAATAATACCTAAAGCTTCTTTACAGCTTTTAACTGATATTATAGGGATATACCCACTTCCTTTATAAAACTCTGTAATTTTGTGGCATACTTTACAAACTGTCATAAAGTTTGAATTTTCATATTGCCAAGCCTTTTTACCTTTTTCGTAGAATTTATGGTGAATATGTAATTCCGTTTCTGTATCACTACATAATTGGCAGGTAAAACTATCTCGTTCTAAAATTTCTAACCGCTTACGCTGCCACGCAGGGTTTTTAAGTTGCTCTGTATAGGACATACAATAAGTATTTAAGGTGTAAGCACAAAAAAAGGCAGGAAATTATTTTTTAAATTTCGTGCCTAATGCTGCATTGATTTTTTGAAGATTGTCTTCTGTAAGTTCTCTCTTTACCTTCCCTTCCCCTTTTAATACTGAGTGTAAATGCCCAAGCGAAAGCCCTATTTTATCCGCAAGCCAGGATAGCTTTTGGCCATTGTATTTAAGATGTCCTGTTATTTGTTCCTCGGTAGTTTTTTGAAGCGTATTTGCTGCCATAATGTTTTTATTTTGGCTGCAAGATAATAGAAAGGAATTAAAACGCAAATTTATTTTTACAGAAACATTTATTTGCGCAATTCAATTCTTTTCATTTCCTTTGTTCCAAACTTCAAAATGAGTAGCTTAATTAATCAGACCAAGTGGGGAGATTGCAGCCGGTGCCCAGCAACAGATACCAATGTGGTTAAAGTAGGAAAGGATCTATTGTGTCTTCAGTGTAACAAAGAATTAAAATTTGAAAAGCAATTAGCAAAATCAAAGGAAAGGAATAAGTTCAGGGGTTTAATGAAATCACAAGTTCAGGAAGGAAACTTTGATGCCGCAGATCGGCAGGTATTAATGAATGAATTGGATTTTGTGTTTTCTCGAATACTTAGATTTAGAGAAACAGATAAGTATAGTAATTGTCAATGCTATACTTGCCCCACAAGAAAACACTGGTCCCTTATGCAGTGTGGTCACTATGTTAAAAGAGGTAATATAGAAATAAGATGGAATTTTAAAAACGCAAAAGTTCAATGTAAATACTGCAACGAAAATCTTGGCGGTAATTTAAAAGTATATGCGGAAAGGTTGGAAAAGGAAGAACCTGGATTACCAGAACAGCTTACGGAAACCGGAAGACAAGTTTATCAATGGAGCCGGGAAGAATTAAAGGGGTTATTAATTGATCTCAGAGAAAAATTAAGAATTGCAGAGCAGTCATTTAAGGAAAGAATAATTAAATTATGAACGAAAATCTACATAAATATTTATTGGGCCTTAATTGCTCCGTAATTAACCCGATAAAAGCAAGTATAACATCTAACATAATTGTTGGGTACCACTGTAATTCCTCTTCGGTTTTTAGAAAAGAAGAACACATTAAACTCATAAGGAAGTTTATATCTGAAAACAAAATTGAATACCACATAGAACCTGGGGCAGATCATTTAAGTGGTTTTTTTATTTATGATCAAAACAAATAATCATGAACCAAATAGAAATAATAAAATCTGATCTGGAGAAAGGTTTTAAAAAAACACAGTTAGAAAAGCTTATTGGATTGCCAGAAAATAGTTTGTCCGGGGTATTATCCGGTAAAAAAAAGCTGTCCAGGCAATCCATAATTAAAATTGAACTCTGGAATAAATCTGAAAAGCCAGATCCGTTTACCTCTGGAATAAGTGGTATTCATGTAATAGTTGCTAAAGAAGGGAAATTTAAGGGACCTGCATCACTATCCGATCACCCGAAATGTAAAAAAGATACACCGGCCCAGGAACCGAAGTTTGAATTTAAAGAATTTATTGCACCTAAAAACCTTGATCAGCTAAAAGCCCTATGCCCAAAAGAACTAACAGGATTTGATAGAAGTGAGTGGATAAGGAATGAAAGATTGAAGTATAATATTTAAACCTTAAAAAAATAAAGTTATGATTACAGGAAATGAACCGGCGATGCCACAATTAACCTACAATAGAAAAACGGGTAAAGCAGACGGGTTTGAACTTGGATTAACTAAACGTGAATACTTTGCAGCAAGGGCTATGCAGGGGATAATATCAACAGGTAAAGAATTACAAATGAACAGGATTTAGGGTCAAGCCATACTATTGGCAAACCCCTTGTTATGTGTTCGTATTGCGAAGCTGCGGAGCGTCCTTTGAAATTAAAAACTGGTTATGAATCATAAATGGAAAGATAATAAATGTTTAAAATGCGGCATTGAACGACAAAAGAAAGAATTTAAACGCTGGCAAAGAAGTGAAACTGTTATAAGGGATGGCGTTTGGGTTGATAAAACCATTCACACTTTCGGAATTGCTTGGCACTACGGGCCGGAACATAAATTTGAAAGACCAAATTGTAAACAATAAAAAATAAAA